>ERZ1643246.4097-NODE-4097-length-11846-cov-8.940633_pt1 | contig 11846 bp, 12 predicted proteins | sample MGYA00579265_ERZ1643246 | MGnify/ENA primary metagenome ERZ1643246 (study PRJEB29033, sample SAMEA4952261) | chicken gut metagenome | biome: Broiler Chicken; feature: Gastrointestinal Tract; material: Caecum | place: Ireland | collected 2018 | study: Broiler...
TTTGAACGCTTCCCCCTATATTTTGAACAATGCAGTCATGAATATAAACATTTTCTGTTTTTTCTTCTTTTCTTGCAATTCCGTGTGCTCCAGTATATTGTATATTTATACCATCCATTATTGTATAAGATGAAATTTTCACCAAGTCATTCCTAGATACGAATTTTATCCTCCCTAATTTTTCACTTGGATTTCCATCAGATTTTAAATATAAATAATTATTTTCGCAAAAAAAATCATTCTGATTTTCTAAAGCATCTTTTGAACTTTTTCTATTTCCATAAATATTTCCTTGTTCATCTGCTATAAATCCAATATTATATGGTTCCCAATATGTCCTACCTATACCTTCAAAATTTGAATAATTAGATAAATCTACTTTATATATCCCATCTTCATCCAACTCCCAAGCATCTTTATTTACTAAAATATTAGCACCACTGATTTTTGGTTTTTCTCCTTCACCATATGATCCAATATAAAACATTTCATCTTCAGATGCTTCTACCTTAAAATTTATTGTTCCATAAAAAATATCATCAGTTTTAAATAAAACTTTTTCATTTCCATAATACGTTTTTTTATTAGCCTGTGCTAATGACATAGGATTATTTATATCTGTACCATCTGTCGATGTTCCAGTTGCAGAAACATAATACGTTTTTATTTGATTATTTTCTGCAATTGATAATTCTTTGTCAAATTGTTGCATTTGCGTTATTTTTTGTTCATAAACATCAACTTTAGTATTACTTTTCATAACAAAATACGAGATAACTAATACTATGATTAAAAATGGAAAAAAATTAAAAACTAACTTTCTTTTATTTATTCTTCGTTTTACTTTTCTTCTATAACTCATATCAATCACCTCGTTTCTTTAGTATTTTTATTTTCTAATTCTCACAAAACAAATCTCTTGTATATAATTTATCTTTTACTTTTTTTACAATATCGTCAATTCTATTAGCTAAAATTATATCAGAAATCTTTTCAAATTCAGAAAAATTTCTTATAATTTCACAATCATGAAACTGATTACCATTAAACATTGGTTCATAAATTACTATTTTTACATTTTTATTTTTTAATCTATCAATTATTCCTTGTATCGCACTTTGTCTAAAATTATCAGAATTTGTTTTCATAGTCAATCTATATATACCTACTACATTAGGCTTTTTCTTCATAACCATATCAACAATATGATCTTTTCTTGTATCATTTGATTTTACAATTGCCTCAATCAAATTTTCTGGAACTCTATCATAATTAGCTAATAATTGTTTTGTATCTTTAGGCAAACAATATCCACCATATCCAAAAGAAGGATTATTATAATGATTCCCAATTCTAGGATCCAAACTTACACCTTCTATAATATCTCTTGTGCTTAATCCCTTTATTTCTGCATATGTATCTAATTCATTAAAATATGCTACTCTTAATGCTAAATATGTATTAGCAAACAACTTAACAGCTTCCGCTTCTGTACTATTCATAAATAATATATTTATATCTTCTTTTATTGCTGATTCTTTTAATAAATAAGCAAATTTTTCAGCTCTTTCGCTTTTTTCTCCAACAATAATCCTAGAAGGATATAAATTATCATATAGTGCATGTCCTTCTCTTAAAAATTCTGGAGAAAACAATATATTATCTATATTATATTTTTTCTTCATATTATTTATAAAACCTACAGGAATTGTTGATTTTACAACCATTGTAGTTTCTATATTCATACTAATTACTTTTTTTATAATATCTTCTACACTTGATGTATCAAAATAATTTTCTTTATCATCATAGTTCGTAGGCGTACTAATTATTATATACTCTGCACCTTTAAATGCATCTTTATAATCTAAAGTTGCCCTAAGGTTTAATTCCTTATTTTTAAAAAAATCTTCTATTTCTTTATCTTTTATTGGTGATATTCTTTTATTTATCATATCTACCTTTTCTTTAACTATATCTAAAGCCACAACTTCATTTTTTTGACTTAAAAGTGTTGCTATTGATAATCCTACATATCCTGTTCCTGCTACTGCAATTTTCACTCTTTTCACTTCCTTATTATATATCTTTAATATACCCATCTGTTGCATTTTTATTATATTTTATCACACATGGATTTCCAAATACAATTGAATCATTTGGTATATCGCAATTAACATACGAATTAGGTGCTATTAAAACATTATTCCCAATTTTTATTTTCCCTACTATAGTAGCATTAACACCTATCCAAACTCTATCTCCGAATAACAGGTGCACCTTTTCTTTTTCCTCTATTTTCCCGCCCTATAGTAACTCCTTTATGAATATTACAATTTTTACCAATAACTGCTTCTTTATTAACAGTCATATTAAATGCATGACCTAAATATAATCCTTCTCCTATATTTTGAGAATATATTTCAAGACCATATTTAGTTTTATATCGTTTAAGAAATAATCTATTTCTGTTTCTATAAAAATACATGAATCTAAGCTGATGATATTTTATAAAATTTTTAATTAATGATAAATTTTTCATTTCATAATCAGATGTTATTCTTTTATAATCTTTTTTAAATAATTCATTCACATATTATTACAATACTCCTTAATTTAATAACATAATAATTTAACTTTATTTTTTTAATATTATATCACAAATTCTATCTACATCCTCTATTTTTAAATTTGAATACATTGGTAATGTTAAAACTCTTTCTGAAATTCTTTTAGCAACTGGTGTATCATTAGAATTATACATTTCCTTGTAACAATCATATTCATTAATTATAGGATAAAAATATTTTCTTGTAAATATATTTTCTTTTTCAAGTTCTACTTTTACTTCATCTCTAGATTTTCCAAAAAGTTCTTTATTAAAAACCACTGGTAAATATGCATAATTTTGCTTAACTTTATCCTGCTTAACTGGTAATTTAATCCCTAACACATTACTTAATCTTTCTATATATCTATTATATACTTTTTTCCTTTTTTCTAATTCACTATCTATATGTCTTAAATTACATAACCCCATTGCAGCTTGAAATTCATTCATTTTAGCATTTATTCCTACATATTCCACTTTTTCTGGACCATTTATACCGAAATTTTTTAATTTTTCAAGTTTATCTCTTAATTCACTATTATTGTAAGCTAAACCTCCACCTTCAATAGTATTAAATACTTTTGTCGCATGAAAACTAAACATTGATATATCTCCAAAAGTTCCTATCCCTTTTCCATCAATTTCTACGCCAAAAACATGTGCTGCGTCATATACTACTTTTAAATTATATTTTTTTGCAATTTCTTCTATCTTTTTCACATCACAAACATGTCCATATACATGAACAGGGACAATTGCACATGTCCTTTCTGTAATTAAACTTTCTATCTTATTAACATCAATAGTATAATCATTTTCATTTATATCACAAAAAACAGGTTTTAAACCGTTTTGAACAATTGCATGTGTAGTAGATGCAAAACTAAAAGGTGTTGTAATAACTTCACCTTTTAAATCTAATGATTTTAAAGCTATATATAATGCTAAATGTCCATTAGTATATAATGACATATTTTTTACTTTTAAGTAATTTGATAATTCTCCCTCTAATTTTTTATGCTTTTCTCCTCTATTTGTCAACCATTTTGTTTCAAATATTGATTTGATTTCTTCTATATATTCATCTATTTCTGGCATTGATGATTGAGTAACTAAAATTTTATCTTGCATTTTGCTCCCTCCTAATATTATCTATCTTTAAGATTCTCAGCAATTTTTTTCATTCTATTTAAAGAATCTACTGTTATATCATTTTCCATTAAAAAACTCATATTAGCTTGTATAACATCTATAGGCCAATTCCACCATTTTATATCTAATAATTTATCGATTAAATTTTTATCACATCTATATCCAATAATTCTAGCAGGTATCCCAACAACAATCGCATATGGGGGTACATCATGAGTTACGACCGCTCCGCCACCAATAACTGCACCATCTCCTATTTTTACTTTGTGTAAAACTTGTGCACCCGCAGCAACCCAAACATCATTTCCAACAATACAATAATCATTTGAATGATCTTTTATCTTTTCCAGTTTTCCTCCACCATTATTAGTTTGATTAAATCTAAATTCCGGCATCGTTGTAATTTTATGATAGTCATGGTCGAAACCACCAATATCTACATTTCTAGCTATTGAACAAAATCTTCCAATTTTTGACCAATTTACTGTTGTATTAATACCAGCATAAGTATACATACCGATATAACTATCATTAATATATGACCTACGATTTATTACAACATTATTTTCAAAATTACATCTCACTATTGATGTATCATTTCCAATTGAACATCCAGATTTTAAATCGGATTTAAGTACTGTTGCGTCATTAAAAATTTTTACACTTTCGTCTACATTTGAATCTTCAACTTTAAAATTATTTTGCATCATTTTCCTCCCAATAATGATTTTCTGCAATTAACTGCTCATAATCAGATTTTAAGCATCCCATAATCACTACATCGTGATATTCTCCATCTTTATAAACAGCTTGTCTTTGAGTACCTTCTATTTTAAAACCAACTTTTTGACATACATGTAAAGAAACTTTATTGTAAGCTAATGCAGAACCATTAATCCTATTTAAACGTAATTCATTAAATGCATATCTCATTAAAGTCATCCACGCATCTGTTGCAATTCCTTTTGTTCTTAATTCTTTTTTTGCTACTCTCATTCCCAATCCTGAAGCTGTTCCATTTTTCCAATCTAAATCTCGAAGTCCTATCATTCCTACTGCCCCATCCTCTTTTGTTTCAATAATGTATCTAATTCTTGATAATCCATTTTTACAATTTTCAAACCATTCTTGTTGATCCTTTTTTGATATTGGAAAAGACCAGCCAACAACCATTTTCTCAAAATCTGGAGAATTTGATAATTCTCTTAACATTTCTATATCCTCTTCTTCTACAGCTCTTAAAACAACTTTTTTTCCAACTAAATTCATATTTATTCCTCCTCATTTTCTTTTAATATTTTTTTCATTCTATTGATGTGCATTTTCTCATATACAACTCCATCTATAACCACAACAGCTTCACTAGATTTTTCATATTTATCAATTATATCCCTATATTTATCTAAGTCAATATTTCCAAATGTATCATTTATAAATTCAATATGTTTAGGGTGTATTAAAAGTTTACCATCAAATCCTAAATCTGCAGATAATTTTACTTCTTCTTTAAATTCCTCATAATCATTAATTTTAAAACTAGGTGTATCAAAAACTTTTTTATTATAAGCTTTACTATAATTAATAATTCTACTCTTTTGATATATCAAATTTTTTTTATCATTTTTCATATTAACTTTAGCTGTATAATCTTCTGCACCAAAAGCTATTGCATTAACAAAATCTTTAGTCACTATTTGCTCAATATTCACAAGTCCTAATGGTGATTCTATCAATGCTATAACATCATGTTCTTTTAGTATTTTTTCAACTTCATCATATTGGCTAGTATATTCGAATTTTGGTAACATAAATCCAATTTCTTTATATTTATTCAATATTTTTAATTCTTTTAAATAATTATCAGAATTAATTCTAACAAAAATATTTGATTTTTCTCTCATATTGTCTAAATGTTGCATTAAAATATTTAATGCATTTTCCTTTTCAGCATTCTCTATTGAGTCTTCCAAATCAATTATATATATATCTGCATTAAATTCTTTTATTTTATTCAACATTTTCTCTTTAGCTGGTATAAATAACAAACTTCTACTTTTTATCATTTAATCATCTCCTAATTTTTTCAACTATTCTTTTCATATCAATTATATCATATCTCTGATCAATTGGTATAGGTAAAATATTATAAATATACTTTTTTTCAAACTTATTTAACAAATTTTCTTCAATATTTGGCCATAATCTTGGAATATATATTTTATTCTCTATTAGTTTTTTTCTAATCTCATCTGCATTACTACATAATAATGGATACATATATGTCATTTCCACATTTTTAAATTCTAATTGATTCATGTCATTTAAAAAATTATCTATATAATTAAAATTGTTAATTCTAATTGACTTTATATTTTCATAATCAACTACATTTAAAACATTTTCAGAATATAAAGAAATTCTTTTCAAATCTTTATCTCTAATTTTTGTTTCGTTATTATGAAAATCATAATAATACTGATTTGCTGATTTTTCAATTCGTCCTATCATATAGTAAACTATATCGCTTACATCTTGACGTTCTAAATTTATATCATAATCTAAATTACTAACTAAGCAAGCTCCATCTGGAACTCCAAAATATTTTCTATATGAATAAATTACATCTGCATTTTGTATTGGTTTACTAAAAAAAGCCTGTGCATTATCAATAATTACTCTTTTAAATTTCTGATTCAATTTCACTAATTTTTCATTTGTTAACAATCCATAGTAATTAACGATATATATATATGATTCATTATTTATTTCGTCTAAATCTGGTTCGAATTCCTCGTTTATATGATAATAAATAATCTTACAATTCAGTTTTTGACATTTTTCCTTAACAGAGTTGCACAAATATATTGGTAGATATATTTCCTCAATTTTTCTTTTTCTTATTATATATTCCAAACAATTTCTAGCATAATTAAAATCATAAGCCTGTTTATAATATTTATTATTCACATTATATATTTCTATTCCGAAATATCCTCCAATTTCTTTCATAAACTCTCCTCTATATCTACTTTAATATAGTTATCAATATTTTCTATTTTACTCAACATTTCATCTTCAGAATTAAATTTCAAAAGCAATATTCCTAGAGTTCCATTTGAACCTGTATAGGCTGGAATTTTATCACCAATACTATAATTCAAATTTACCTCGATTATATTATTATTCTTAAAGTTTTTCTCAAAAATAATATCTTTTAATATTCCTGCTTTTAATGAATGTACTGCATAATAAGCATAAAACCCATTAAAATCTTTCATAACTAAATCATCACAATTTTCTCCCATTGCTGCTTTAATAGTATATTCTACCATATCAACCCCAGTTCCTAATTGGATAATTTGAGGAATCATATTTCCACCATTTCTTGGTCCTATTTCCATTAGATATACATTATAATTTTTATCTATTCGAATATCAAAATTATATGCGCTATTTTTCATCTGTAAAATATCCAACACTTTTTGTATCTCGCTATGTATTTTATTATGAATTTCAATTGGCATATTATAAGGAAAAGAAGCAGAAACAGGTGTATATTTATTAGGACTTTTTTTATCAAAATGATCATTTGCAAAAGCTCTAAAAACCAATTTTCCATCAACAGAAAAACCATCTCCAGCCACTTGATACCCAAAACTTTCAACATACTCTTCAACTATAACTCTTTTAACTCTTGAAAAAGACATTGCACAATTAAATTTTTCTCTCAAGCCATTAAAATTATCCACTCTTGCTACACCTTTACTCCCAGAAGAATCAACAGGTTTAATCATAACTGGAAATTTATATTTTTTTATGTCCTTTTTCAATTCTTTATAATCTGTATATGCAGTTGCTTTAGGTGTATTAAAATTATTATCCGCTAAAAATTTTCTAAACTTATCTTTATTACATAATATTTCGACTGATCTATATGGATTTCCCGGAAGTTTCAATTTTTCTGCAACAAAAGCAGCCGTTGGGGCAGCAGGATCAGATGCATATGCCACTATACCATCTATTTTTTCTCTTTCTGCTATTTCTAAAATTTTTTCTTTATTTGTAGTGCTTTCTTGATAAAAAATATCTGATATATATTGCCCCGGATTATCTGGTAAATAATCACATAAAATAGTTTTATATCCAAGTTTCTTTGCTTTTTGTATTGCTACAAGTTGTTGAGCAGAACCTCCTAATAATAATATTTTTTTCACTTTCCTACACCTCCTTTTTTCTAAACTTATTAATCATTGATTTCACTATTTCTAAAATATAATAAAATGCTTCAAATTTGAATAATATTGAAATCAAAAAATATATAACTACGCCTATAAGAACCTGTATTATCATTGTTATTATTAAAGGCATATTTATAAATCCCACTGCATATACACAAATTCCCATAAAAACAGCTACCACTATACTTGGTAATATATCTTTTAACTGATCTTTGTAACCGTAATTTAATAATTTTTTATTTGGTGAGGCATTTACTATTTGGCTAACAATACTAGTAAATAACAAACTATATGCCATAGCCATTACACCAAACCACATTGTTGAAACAAGTACAATCATGCCAATAATTTTTTTTATTACTTCTAATTTTAAAAATAAATCACTTCTTCCCATTGCTCTAATTGCATTCAAATTTGCCGTATGAATTGGATAAAACATATATGTAATACAAAAAATCTGTAAAAAAGGTACACAAGCTAACCACTTATCCGTCAATATCAATTTAACAACATTGGTAGCCATAAAAGCAAGTCCCATCATTAACGGAGCCATAACATATGTGCTTATTTTTATTGAACGCCTAGTCATATTCTTTACCGAATTAACATCATCTTGTTCTCTAGACATAGCTGGTAATAACACACTGTCTATTGATGAATTAACATTTGTTACTATAAAATTTGGAAATTGTTTTCCTCTGTTATAAAATGATAAATCTTCTGATGAATACAATTTTCCTATAATTAATTGTCTTATATTATTATATACTGTATCTATTAAACTTGAAACCAAAAGTTTCCATCCATAAGAAAATAAACCTTTTAATCGTTTTAATGAAAATAGTAATTTTGGATGCCATTTAACTGTTATCCATAATATCGCAGTAGATACTGCTGTATTAAGTAATTGTTGTGCAACTAATGACCATACTCCAAAACCTTTATAGGCCATTATAATTCCTAACATTGCAGATCCAATGGTTCCACCTAATGTTGCAAAAAAGAATCTTTTAAATAGCATATTTCTTGATACATAAGCCTGTTGAACATTTTTTACACCTGAAATAACAATTGTTAAACTTAAAACTCTAATAACAGCAGTCAAAGATTCATCATTATAAAATCTTGCTATAAATGGTGCAGCAATAAATATTCCCAAATAAAGTATTAAACATATAAAAATATTAAAATAAAATACTGTAGAAAAATCTGTTTCATCCGCATTCTTTTTTTGAATCAAAGCATTTCCCATTCCACTATCTACAAAAACTTGCAATATTGTAGTAAATACTGTAACTAATGCAATCGTTCCATATGCAGAAGGTTCCAACAATCTTGCTAAAACAAGTGAAACAATAAATTGAACTCCTTGAGCCCCACATCTTTCTGCAAATCTCCATATTAAATTAGAAATTACACTACCTCTTTTTCCCATTTTTATCCTTCCTATTGTTTTAATTTTTTTCTCACATATTTATAAAATTTATATGAAATATATGACATACTTTTTATGTAAAATTTTAATTTATTTTTACAACTAATATTTTTTAAATAGTTTTTATAATATTTATGATGCTTTATTTGTTCTTTTAGTTTTTTAAACTCTTCTTTGCTATTATCCATAAAGTCCAACGTTACAACTAATATATTGAAATCTTCTTCTACTATTTTTTTATAAACAACATCTTGAAATTTATATTCAGTAAATTTATTATACTCAACAAGATATTCTTTTTTTAATTGCATTTTTTCTAATGATTTAGCATTTCTTTTTTTCCAAACACTATATGTAATTCCCGCTGAATTATTCCAATTGTACACTGACATTATATCAGGTAATGCTACTATTTTTCCATAATAATATCCCATGGTCAATCGTATATAATCTCTAAACCAATATTTTCTTGGAAATGGCTCTTTTTCAAAAAACTCTCCCCTTATAAAAAAGGACGAAGTATGAACATTCCAGCCATCAAAAACATCCTCTAATGTTAACTCATGAATTTCGGTCCAGTTATTAAATAATTTTTCCTTTCCTGTTTCTAAATCATGTTTTATTGTATTATGAACACACATAGAGCATTCACTATGTTTTTCCATATAATCAAACTGTTTTTGAAGTTTATAATCATCACACCAATAATCATCACCTTCACAAGCAGCTACATATTTTCCTCTTATCCTAGGTACTATATAATTTGGTATTATTCCAATACCCTTACTATATTGGTTTTCAGTTTGATAAATAGGTTTTATTATATCAGGATATTTTTCCTCATATTCTCTTATTATATTTGTAGTATTATCTGTTGATGCATCATCGTGAATTATAACTTCATACTTAAAATTTGTTTTCTGACTAACAAAACCATCCAAAGTATTTCTTATAAATTTTTCATGATTATATGCAAGACAATATACACTAACTTTTATATCATTTTCATCCATTTTTTATCCTCCAAAATTTTTCAGTTTTACTTTTTGTCATTTTTTTAACATAAAAAATTATCCTAAACTTTCATAGTCATTATAAATAAATTTATTTTTTTTATCATCCTTTATACTTTTTTCATTATCAAGCATTGCAAATATCAATGTTAATACTATAACTCCCATTCTCGACCATAACCACCAAACAATATTTGGTAATAAAATTCCAATATGTACCCAATACAAAATATACATATAATCTTTTTGTTTCTTCGAAACTTGATATCCGATATTTAAATAATTTTACAAACCAAATTATAAACCAAATAAGTCCTATCGTTCCAAATACAAAAATAAATCCAATTAGCCCATTATCAACCAAATATATTTCTCTATTCATACCTGCTGCATTATATGCAGGTTCCCATTCTGTATTTATATACCCTCGTCCTAATATAGGATTTTTCTTTAACTGTTCTTTATAATATGATTTTCCAACCGAACGAATATCATTTGGATTATCTTCTAAAATTCCCTCTAATGTATTTTGAAAAATTTCTGTATTTATTATTACTGGTATTATCCCTACTAATATAAACAAAGCTATTAATTTTAAAGCTACATTTCTTTTCCAAATTATAAAAGCTACAATCAAAACCCCAAAATATGATAGCATTAGTAGTCTAGTTTTTAACATAAACATAACATATACAAGATTTATTATTGAATAAATTAAATTTTTTACCCTATTTTTTCCATTTATAAAATTTGCAACTGTCATAACAAAAAATAAATTTATAAGACAGCTATTTGCCCTTAGTCTTATTCCATCATATCTATAGTCATAAGAAAGTTTTATAAATTCTAAACTACCTCCACTAATGTAATAAGCCATTTGTATTACTAATTGTATCAGAGCTATTCTATATACCATTTTTATAATATCATCTTTTGATATAATATCCACTCCTAATAACTTATTGATAGGAAAATATAACAATAATGCTATAAAAAAGTGCCTTTGTGGCCTAACCCCTAACCAGAAACTTTGATTATATAATACAAAACTTTGATAAGCACTAATTATAATCAATAATACACTAAATAAAATAACATATTTAAATCTAAAGCTTGATTGTGTCTTTTGTCTAAAATATTTTACTCCAATATATACTATAAATAATAAATTACATATAAGTATTATATCATCATTTAATTCAATAAGAGAAAAAACCGAAATATTTATTATAATTATTATATATAATAATATTAAATCCAAATTATACTTTATCTTCATCTTTTGACTGAATGATTATTTTAAATAATGTTATAATCACTCGCTCCTTTCTCTTTATTATTATAAAACTATCTGTCTTATTTCTTTTAATATCAATTTACTTTTATTTCTATATGTT
>ERZ1643246.4098-NODE-4098-length-11844-cov-15.013742_pt1 | contig 11844 bp, 12 predicted proteins | sample MGYA00579265_ERZ1643246 | MGnify/ENA primary metagenome ERZ1643246 (study PRJEB29033, sample SAMEA4952261) | chicken gut metagenome | biome: Broiler Chicken; feature: Gastrointestinal Tract; material: Caecum | place: Ireland | collected 2018 | study: Broiler...
TGCTGCTGGACGAGCCCTTCTCCGCCCTGGACAGCTACCTGAAATGGCAGGTGGAGCTGGAGCTGGCCGATCTGCTGGCCTCCTTCTCCGGGCCAGTGCTCTTCGTCACCCACAACCGGGACGAGGTGCAGCGGCTGTGCAGACAGGTGTGCGTGTTGGACCAGGGAAAATCCCAGGCTGTCATGCCGGTGAACGAGCTCTTTGAGGCTCCCCGCACCCTGTCGGCCTGCCTGCTATCCGGGTGCAAGAATATCTCCCGGGCCAAACCAACTCCCGACGGCAAGGTGGAGGCCCTGGACTGGGGAGTGACCCTGGAGCCAAAGAGGCCGCTGCCGGAGGGGCTGAGTCACATCGGCGTGCGGGCCCACTACATCAGGCCCGTGGATGGCCCCGGCCCCAACCGCCTGCCCTGCCGGGTGGAGCGGGTAGTGGAGAACGTGTTCTCCACGGTGGTCATGTTGTCTACTCCCGGCGGCACTCAGGGCTTCTCCCGGCTGCGCATGGAGCTGGAAAAGGGCCGGTGGCCGGAGCTGGCCGGCCGCGGTCCGCTCTGGCTGGAGCTGCCTGCCGGGGATCTGCTGTTATTGACCAAAGACGGATAAAGACCGCCGGGACCGGTATAGCCGGTCCCGGCGGTCTGCTGTTCTGCTTATTTGCCCAGCTCCTTGTTTTTGGCAAAGGCGGCCATTACCGCCTGGATGGCGGCGGAGCGGAAACCGTGCTCCTCCAGAGCGGCCACACCCACGATGGTGGAGCCGCCGGGCGAGCACACCTCGTCCTTCAGCTGGCCGGGATGCTTGCCGGTCTCCAGCACCATGGCCGCCGCCCCCAACAGGGTCTGGGCAGCATAGGTCTGGGCCTGGGCACGGGGCAGGCCCGCCATCACCCCACCGTCGGCCAGAGCCTCAATAAACTGGTATACATAGGCCGGGCCGCAGCCCGCCACGGCGGTAAACTGGTCCATCAGGCCCTCGCTGATGCGCTCCACCCGGCCGGCGTCGGCCAGGATGGCCTCCACAGCGGCAAGGCCGGCCTCGTTCCCCGCCCCGCCGTCGGTGAGGGCCAGCATCCCCTTGCCGATGGCGGCGCAGGTGTTGGGCATCACCCGCAGAATGGGGATATCCCAGGAAATATCCTGCAAAAAGCCCCGGAGCGCGGCAATCTCCACCCCGGCGGCAATGGACACCAGGGTCTTGTCCTCTCCCCGCCCGTGGCAGGCGTTCAAAGCAGGCACCAGGGCGGCCGCCACACCGGAGAGCACCTGAGGCTTGACGCAGAGGAAGATCACCTCCGCCCCCTCCACCGCGGCCGCGTTGTCCGCCGCGGCGGCGCAGCCCAACTCGGCCGCCAACGCCTCCGCCTTCTCCCTGGCATAGTCCGCAATGATTACCTGCTCTGGTCCAATGGCACGGCAGGCCGCCCGGATCAGGGCCCCGCCCATATTGCCGCTGCCAATAAACGCCGCTCGTCTCATTTTCCTCATCCTTTCCCGTTTCACCAGTCTGGCTCCAGATCGTCCAGCAGCTCCAGCTCCCGGAACACTGCCGCCACCCGGGCCTCGTATTCCGCAGGGTCCTTCGCCTTGCGGATGGCCTTTCCGTATTTTGCCCCGTCCCGGAACAGACAGATCAGATAACACCACAGCTCCTTCATCCGCAGCATGGCGCTGTGCCTGCTGCCAAAGCCCTGAGTATAGCAATCAAAAACTTCGGACAAGAAGCCCATCAGCTCATCTCTGGATGCGGCGGGGCCTCCCGCCAGCTTCCGGGCCAGAGCCGGGTCGCCAATCAGCCCCCGGCCCAGCATGATCCGCTCCACACCGGGACATTCCTTCTGAAATTTCTCCACCGCCGCCTCCGTGTACAGATCCCCGTTGTAGCACACCGGCGCTTTGCTCCGCGCTGCCGCCGCGGCAAACACCTCCCGCCGGGGGTGGTTCTTATACTGATCCTTCTGCACCCGGGGGTGGATGATCAGCTCCTTGACGGGATAGCGGTTATAGAGCTTCAGAATGGGCCAGAACTCCTCCGGCTCGGAAATACCCAGCCGGGTCTTGATGGAAATTTCAATGGGGCACCGGGAAAAAACCTCCTCCAGGAACTGCTCCAGCTCTTGGGGCACAGCCAGAAACCCAGCCCCCTTTCGCTTGGCAGTCACCGTGCCGGAAGGACAGCCCAGGTTCAGGTTGACCTCCCTGTATCCCATGTCCGCCAGGGCTTTGGCCGCCCACAGAAAGTCCTCTCCCCGGCGGGTAAGCAGCTGGGGCACCAGGGGAACCCCTTGGTTGCCCGACGGCTCAATCTCCCGCAGCTCCCGCTTGGGAAACACATGGTCCTGAGTGGGGGACAGAAAGGGGGTATAATACCGCTCCACACCCCCAAACCACTTCTGATGGGCGCTGCGGTACCATACGCTGGTGACCCCCTCCATGGGGGCAAATTCTATCTTCAAATATCTCTCTCCTCATTATTATACGCTGCTGGAAATTGTAGCCCATCCCCTCCCTCTCTGTCAAGGGCAGATCCCCCTTGACAACATGGTATGGCTGTGCTATACTTCTTTTGTGGTTAGTTATAGCTAACCATTATATTTCCCAGATAATTAGTTATAGCTAACCAAGAAAGGAGCCCACTATGCACTTTGAACAAGCCCTGATTGAGCACGGCGCCCTCACCCTGGCGGGCCTGAAGCCCGCCTCCCTGTTCCGGTTTCTTCCTCGGGATGGAAAGGCCTTTATCGCCCGCTTTCTGGAGTGCCGGGAGGAGCTGGCCAAACGGGGGCTGCGGCTGGTGATCCTGAAGGGCTGCCGGAAAACGGGCTCCTATCTGCTCTGTCTCTACCGGGAGCGGGAGCTGACCGCCCTGCTGGCCCGGACAGAGTACCGGCAGTTCCTCTATTCCATGGGCTACCGGCCCTGGGACGGAGTGCGGGGCTGCCTGCGGCAGCTGGCGGTGCGGCTGTGCCTGGAGGATGAGTTTCCCCACGAGATCGGCGTATTTCTGGGGTATCCCCTGGAGGACGTGACCGGCTTCATCGCCCATGGCGGCAGAAATTACACCTGCAGCGGCTGCTGGAAGTGCTACGGCGACCCGGAGGCGGCACAGAGACGGTTTGCCCGCTACCGCCGGTGTACCGAGCTCTACCGCCGCCGCTACGCCCAGGGCGCCACCCTGGGGCAGCTCACCGTGGCTGCCTGATTCTCTCAGAACGAAAGGAAGGATACACATGAGCAAAATCGCAATTGTCTATTGGAGCGGAACCGGCAATACCGAGGCCATGGCCAACCTGGTGGCCGAAGGGGTGGCCGCTGCCGGCGGGCAGGCCGACCTGCTGACCCCCGAGCTGTTTGACGCCGGGCAGGTGGACCAGTACGCCGCCTTTGCCTTCGGCTGCCCCTCCATGGGAGCGGAACAGCTGGAGGAGGCGGAGTTCGAACCCATGTTTACCGCCGTCAAGCCCAGGCTGGCTGGCAAAACCGTGGGGCTGTTCGGCTCCTACGGCTGGGGGGACGGCGAGTGGATGCGCACCTGGGCGGCGGACTGCGAGGACACCGGGTGCGACCTGATCGCCGAGCCGGTGATCGCCTGCGGCGCTCCCGAGGGGGGGACCGCCGACGCCTGCCGGGAGCTGGGCCGCGCGCTGGTCCGCTGAGGAATGGCAGAAAAGGACGCTCTGCTACTTCTGATAGGGGTATCTTAACGTGTATCTTCGGATTAGGCAGGCAGTGTAGTTGCGCTGTCTGCCTTTTCCACTGTCTCCTTGTAGAGAAGTATATCGTCCGTTTCGTTGCGGTTGCAGAAAGCAAAACCTGACTGGTATTGATGTATGTTTTATCTCTTCAAGGCGCTTTTTAAAAACGGTTTGACACAACTAACCCATTGTGTTATAATGAGTGCACGATGCGCAGTGCGTGATGCATGGTAAGTCCAATCGCCGCTGCGCATCATTTTATGCTCAAAAGTTAGTTATTGCTAACCACAAAGAAAGGGGAGGATCTTATCAGACCATATCGATCTACCATTGTCCTGCTTGTTCTGCTGCTTATCGTATCCTGCTGTTCGCTGTTTGTAGGGGTCATCGATCTGACGCCAGGTGAGCTTCTGACAGGTAATTTTGAGCAGTTGGAAATTTTCATCATCTCTCGGCTGCCACGCCTGCTGGCGGTCCTATGCACCGGCATCGGCATGAGCGTGGCGGGTCTCATCATGCAGCAGCTGTGCAGCAACAAATTTGTGTCGCCCACAACAGGCGCCACCATTTCTTCGGCTCAGTTCGGCATTCTGCTGGCGCTGCTGTTCATGCCGGCATCCACCCTGTGGAGCCGGGCCATCTTCGCTTTTGCCGCGGCGATCCTTGGCACCTGGATCTTCGTCTGGTTCATTCAGCGCATCCAGTTCAAGGATGTGGTGATGGTACCACTGGTGGGCATCATGTTCGGCAATGTCATCGGCGGCATTACCAACTATCTGGCCTACAAATACGAAATGACCCAAGCGTTGTCCTCCTGGCTGGTGGGCCATTTTTCGCTGGTGCTGAAAGGCCGGTACGAGATCGTCTGGCTGACGGTACCGCTGGTGGCGCTGGCGTTTGTCTTTGCCAATCACTTCAACATTGTGGGACTGGGAAAGGATTTTTCCAAGAACCTGGGTGTCCCGTACAACCTGGTTCTCTTCTCCGGACTCACCATTGCCGCCATGATCACTGCCAGTATCGTGGTTGTGGTGGGTTCCGTCTCTTACATCGGCCTGATCGTACCAAATGTGGTGGCCATGTACAAGGGAGACAAGATCCGCGGCACGCTGGTGGATACCGCCCTGTTCGGCGCCATTTTCGTGCTGGTATGCGACATGATCGGCCGGATCGTAATCGCCCCCTACGAGCTGCCCATCGAGCTCATCGTGGGCATCCTGGGAAGCCTGATCTTTATCGGCCTGCTCTTTTACCGGCTCAAGCACGGACGAAAAGCCATCCGTCTGGGCAGCGCCGGAACAGGCTGCTGCTCCGCCATGCCTAATCTGAAGGGAGGTGCGGACCAGTGAACACCGCTGCCGTGCGCGCCAACCGGCGCAAACTCCTGATCCTGGCTGCGATTGTTCTTCTTTGTGCGGCAGGATATATGTTGGTGGAGGTCAACTTTTCTAATCCCAAGCTTCTGGCCTACGCCATGAAGATCCGCACCCCCAAGCTCATTGTCATGCTCATTACCGCCTTTTCCATCGGCGGCGCCTCGCTGGTGTTTCAGTCTATCATCAACAACACCATCGTGACCCCCTGCCTGTTGGGCATGAACTCCCTGTACACTCTTATCCACACGGCGGTGGTGTTTTTCCTGGGGTCTGCCAGCGTGGTGGCCTCCAATGCCAACCTGTCCTTCGCGGTGGATGTGGTGCTCATGGGCATTACCGCTACCATTATCTACAGCTGGATCTTCAAAAAGACCAAGCACAATGTGCTGTATGTGCTGTTGGTGGGCACAGTACTAACTTCGTTTTTCAGCAGCATTCAGACTACTCTTACACGGGTCATGGACCCCAATGAGTACGACAGCCTGCTGAATACTCTGGTGGCAAGCTTCAGCAACATCAATTCCGAGATCATCGTCTTTTCCCTGATCCTCTTGGCGGGCGTCATCTTCGCACTGCGAAAGGAGCTGGCCCTGCTGGATGTGCTGACCTTAGGCAAGGAGCAGGCCATCAATCTGGGGGTGGACTACGACCGCTGCATCCGCCGCCTGCTGCTGGGCGTGACCCTCTGCATCGCCGTGGCCACCGCCATGGTAGGACCCATCTCCTTTTTGGGGCTCATCATCGCAAACCTGTCCCGTCAGCTGCTGAAAACCTTCCGGCACACCCAGCTGGTGCTGGGCTCGGCCCTGTTCGGCATGATCGTGCTGGTGGGCGGACAGCTCATTGTGGAGCATGTGTATTCCTACTCCGTGCCGGTGAGCGTATTCATCACTGTGGGCGGCGGCCTTTACTTCCTCTATCTCCTCCTGACAAGAAAGAAGGTGTGACCATGCGCGTACAAGAACTGACAAAACAGTATGATGGAAAAACCGTAGTGGATGGCGTGAGTTTCGCCATCCCCAAGGGTAAGGTAATTTCTCTGATCGGTCCCAACGGTGCGGGCAAATCCACCGTTATGGGCATGATCTCTCGGCTTATCGCCCACGACAGCGGACTGGTAGACTTTGAGGGCAAGGACATCGGCAAATGGAAAAGCAAGGAGCTCTCCAAGCGCCTTGCCATCCTAACCCAGTCCAATAATATCCAGATGAAACTGACCGTACGGGAGCTGGTGACCTTCGGACGCTTTCCCTATTCAGGCAACCGTGTCACCCCAGAGGATCAGAAGATCATCGACCGAGCCATTGCCTACATGGAACTGGAAGAATTCCAGGATCGCTTCATCGACGAGCTCTCCGGCGGCCAGCGGCAGCGGGCCATGATCGCCATGGTCATCGCCCAGGACACCGAATATGTGTTGCTGGATGAGCCCACCAACAATTTGGATATCTACCACGCCACCAACATGATGAAAATCGTCCGTCGCCTCTGCGACGAGCTGGGGAAGACGGTGATTTTAGTGCTGCATGAGATTAACTATGCGGCATTCTATTCTGATTATATCTGTGCCTTCAAGGACGGAAAAATCGCCAAGTTCGGCACTGTGGAGGAGGTGATGACGAAAGAGAACCTGTCGCAGATCTATCAGGTGGACTTCGAGATCCTGACCATTGCGGGCAAGCCTCTGTCCATCTACTATTGACCCTTATTTTCAGTACTTTTTAGAAAAGGAGTAACCAAAAATGAACATGAAAAAGATGCTTTCTCTTGCCCTGGCCGGTGTGATGGCCCTGAGCCTCATGGCCTGCTCCGCTCAAAATGGCGGCGATTCTTCCGAGAATACCTCCTCGCCCAGCAGCAGCCAGTCCAGTGAGGAAACCCAGAACAACGAAACCCCTGAGTCTGTGACCATTACCAGCCTCAATGCCAACAAGGAGGCGGCGGAGCTGGAGGTGCCTTACGATCCCCAGCGTATCGCCATTCTGGATATGGCCTCGTTGGACATTCTGGACGCCCTGGGCGTGGGCGACCGGGTAGTGGGTACTGCCTCCACCAGTCTGGAGTATCTCCAGGACTACATCAATGACGATATTGCCAACCTGGGCACCATCAAGGAGGCCGATCTGGAGGCCGTCATGGCCTGTGAGCCGGATGTCATCTTCATCGGCGGCCGCCTGGCTTCCAGTTATGACGCCCTCAGCGAGATTGCTCCTGTGGTCTACCTGGCCACTGATACCGAGCTTGGCGTAGTGGAAAGCGTGCGGCAGAACGCTACCACCATTGCCTCCATGTTTGGTCTGGAGGACAAGGTGGATGAGCTGATGGCCAATTTTGACGCCCGGATCACCGCCCTGTCCGAATTTGCCGCCGGCAAGACCGCCATCGTGGGACTGGTCACCAGCGGTAGCTACAATGTGCTGGGCAATGACGGCCGCTGCTCCATGATTGGACGCGAAATTGGTTTCGAAAATATTGGCGTGGACGCCAACATCGACACCTCCACCCATGGCAACGAAGCTTCGTTCGAGTTCATTGTGGAGAAGGCCCCCGACTATATCTTCGTTATGGACCGTGACGCCGCCATCGGCACCGACGGGGCAAAGCTGGCCCAGGAGATCATGGAAAACGAACTGGTGATGAGTACCGACGCCTACAAGAACGGCCATCTCGTCTATCTGGCCCACCCTGCCGTTTGGTATACCGCTGAGGGTGGCATTACTGCGCTGGACATCATGCTGTCCGACCTGGAAAGCGAACTGTCGGTCTCGTGAAATTAGCTGCCTGGACTTTTTATTAAGCCATAAGCAGCCTCAATACATCAACAGGCCAGAGGATACGCATTGGATCCTCTGGCCTGATAGCTATTCAAGCGACAGGAAAGATGTTGGCCCCAGCGCAACGATGCACAGGACTGTAACATACAGCTCCATGTCCCCCTCCGACAAGGGAAAGCAAGAATTAGGGCGTTGACCGCCATACTCAGCAGCAGCCGAGGCACAGGCATGCTGCCTATTTTGTTCAGGCCAATCTCTCCGTGGTCATGTTCCGCGCCGGAAGATGGCTTCTGAACTTCCGGCCCGGCCACCTCACGAAATTCCGTGAACACGGGCTGGGTCATACCGGTCCTGCCAGGGCCGCTCCTCCGCGGGATAGCCACAGGCTATAAATGCAAACGCATCCAGATGCTCCGGAAGCCGCAGTACCTGCCGGGCAGCCTCCATCCGCTCCGCCAAAGGCGCGACGCCAAGCCACACCGCCCCCAGTCCCTGACTTACTGCCTCCAGGAGCAGGTTTTCGATTGCGGCAGAGCAGTCGATCTGGGCATACTCCGGCATAGGACAGTCTTTCCGACAGCACACCACGATGCCCAGAGGCGCATTCTTCAGGCAGCCGGCATAGGGACTGCAGGCAGCCAGTTCTCCCAGCCGCATTCGGTTGGTAACGACATAAAACTCCCAGGGCTGTTGGTTTCCGGCAGATGGAGCCGCCATGGCAGCACGAAGCAGCAGTTCTGTTTTTTCCCCTCCTACAGGCCGATCTTGCAAACGACGAACGCTGACCCTGCGAAAAATCTCGTTCATATGTATCTTCCTCCATTGAAAAAATAAAATGAGTGGCGTAACTGGATTTACGCAGTTACGCCACTCGTTATATAATAGTTTATCATAATAAAGTTCGCATTGTCAAGTTCCTGATGTTGACAGAGCACCGCACAGGGCGTGCTCCTTGATCTTTTGAAAGGTCTCCTCGCTGAGGTCGTGTTCAATCTTGCAGGCGTCCGCCGCCGCCACGTCGGGACTGACGCCAAGATGGATGAAAAATTGGGTAAGCAGCTTGTGCCGCTCATAGATCCGGCGGGCAATCTCCTCCCCGGCGGGCAGTAAGGAGATATAGCCCTCCTTGTCCACCTCAATATAACCGCTCTCCCGCAGCTTTTTCATGGCCACGCTGACGCTGGGCTTGGAAAAATGCAGGTGGTTGGCGATGTCAATGGACCGCACCAGCCCCTGGGTCTCATGCAGGCTGAGGATGGTCTCCAGATAATTTTCGGCGGATTCGTAAATGTTCATGGCCCTTCTCCTTTCCGGCAGAAGCTTTTTTACAGTGTAACATAACTCAGTCCCTTTGGCAAGGCGGCTCCAGCCTCCGCCAGGCGGGCACCTGCCGCCACAGCAGGCAGGCCAGCCAGCCGCACAGCAGCCCCACCGCCATACCCGCCAGCACATCGCTGGGGAAATGGACCCCCACATACAACCGGGAAAAGCCCATCAGGGCGGCCAATACCACGGCGGTCACCTTCATCCACCGCCGGGGCAGCGTACGGCACCAGGCGGAGGCAGCGGCAAAGGCGGCGCAGGTGTGGCCCGACGGGAAGGAGTTGGGGTCGTGCTCCTCCACCAGCGGCACCAGTCCCTCCACCGACAGCCAGGGCCGGGCCCGGCCCACCAGATGCTTGAGGGCCACATTGGTACACAGCAGCCCCAGCAGCATGGCCAGCAGGCTGGCCAGTCCCGCCTTGCGGGTTTTCCGAAAGCAGAGCATCAGTACGGACAGCGCGATCCACAGCATGCCCGCGTCGCCCAGCTTTGTATACACGCTCAGAATACCGTTGCACACGGCGCAGCGCAGCGTCTCCTGAATCCACAGTAGCACGCCGCCGTCTATTGCGAGAAACCATTCCGGCATAGCAATCCTCCTATAAAAAATCAGGGGCGGCGCATCTGCCGCCCCTGTCTGGTGTCAAATTATTCCGCCTCGTCGCCCCACACGCAGTAGGTGATGGTGCCGGAGCTCATCTCAAATTTGTCGGTTTTGATAATGTGGCTCTTGCCCAGGCGGACCTCCTGGGTGCCGATCTCCGAGGTGATGGTGTTGACCACGTTGCACTCAACGGTAAAGGTCAGGTCCAGCAGCTGCTTGTCGGTGGACACCAGCAGCATGTCCCCGCTGGCGCTGACGGTGGCGTTGGTGGTGTGGGGCTTGGCCTCCACCGCGATTACCTGGCCGTCCAGCAGCTCGCCGGAGGCCATCAGCGTGGAGGGAATATACTGCTGGATATTCTCATAGACCTCGGGCTGGACGCTCTCCACCAGCACTTTATAGGTCACCTGAGTGGTCTTGGGGTTGACGGCTATGGTGCTGTTGGGGCCCAGGAATTTGACGCCCAGCACCGCCGCGGCGATTACAATGACCAGAATCACCAGCAGATCCACAATGTTGATCTTTCCAAAGAGTCTTCCCTTTTCGTCTATCATCTTTTGTAGCCTCCGAGGTTGTAAATTGACGGTATCGTTGGTACAATGGTACTCGGGTATTGTACCATATCTCCCCACAGCCCGACAAGTACTTTCTTTGGAGGTTTCCAATCCATGAAGGTCATCCACCTGATCTCCGGCGGCGACAGCGGCGGGGCCAAAACCCACGTCCACTCGCTGCTTCAAAATCTCTCCCGCACCATTGAGGTAACCATGGTGTGCTTTATGGAGGGTCCCTTTGCCCAGGAAGCCCGGGAGCTGGGCATTTCCACCGTGGTTCTGCCCGGGCACAATCTGCTGCACACCTTCCGCACCCTGAAGCAGATGATCCGGGAGGGCGGCTATCAGATCATCCACTGCCACGGCGCCCGGGGCAACATGATGGGCGCCCTGCTGCGGAAGGCCACCGGCCTGCCGGTGGTCACCACCGTCCACTCGGACTACCGGCTGGACTACCTGGGCCGCCCCTTCTCCCGCATCTCCTACGGCACCATCAACACCATCGCGCTGCGGCGTCTTGACTACCGCATCGGCGTATCCGACGCCATGACCAACCTGCTGATCTCCCGCAAGTTTGACCCGGACAAGCTGTTCACCATCTACAACGGCCTGGACTTCACCCCCCGCACCTCCGCCATGACCCGGGAGGCCTACTGGAAAAGCGTGGGGCTGCAGGCGGATGAAAACAGCGTGGTGGTGGGTATCGCCGCCCGGCTCAACCCGGTGAAGGACATCGCCACCCTGGTACGGGGCTTTGCCCTGGCCCATGAGACCTGCCCCAATCTGCGGCTGCTCATCGCCGGCGACGGCGAGCAGATGGACATGCTCAAAAACCTGGCCCGAGAGCTGGGGGTGGCGGAGCAGGTGTGCTTTGCCGGCTGGGTCACCGACACCGACAGCTTCTACAACGCCCTGGACATCAACACCCTCACCTCCCTGTCCGAGACCTTCCCCTACTCCCTCACCGAGGGAGCCCGGGCGGGACTGCCCACGGTGGCCAGCCGGGTGGGAGGCGTGCCCTACCTCATTGAGCACGGCGTCCACGGATTCCTCTTCGAGGCGGGAGACGATCAGGCCCTGGCCCGCCATCTGATCACCCTGGCCCAGGACCCGGAACTGCGCCGCCACATCGGCCAGCGGCTCTATCAGCGGGCCAGGGAGGACTACTCTCTGGAGAGCACCCTTCAGCGGCAGCTCTCCATCTACCAGGCCATCCTCCGCCGCCAGGGCCGCAAGACCGGCCGACGGGACGGGGCCTTGGTGTGCGGCGCCTACGGCCGGGGCAACGCCGGAGACGACGCCATTCTGGAGGCCATTGTCACCGAGCTGCGGCAGGTGGACCCCGACCTGCCGGTGTGGGTACTCTCCCGCAACCCTGAGAGCACCCGGCTTACCTACCGGGTCAACTCCATTTACACCTTTGCCTTCCCCAAATTCTTGTGGCGGATGCGCAAGACCAAGCTGTATATCAACGGCGGCGGCTCCCTGATGCAGGATGTGACCAGCCACCGCTCCCTGTGGTT
>ERZ1643246.4099-NODE-4099-length-11843-cov-9.330421_pt1 | contig 11843 bp, 11 predicted proteins | sample MGYA00579265_ERZ1643246 | MGnify/ENA primary metagenome ERZ1643246 (study PRJEB29033, sample SAMEA4952261) | chicken gut metagenome | biome: Broiler Chicken; feature: Gastrointestinal Tract; material: Caecum | place: Ireland | collected 2018 | study: Broiler...
CCTTGACCTCTCGGATGCGAACCGAACGCTCTCCCAGCTGAGCTACAGGCCCATTTTTCTGACAACGGTAAATATTATATCATACCATTTTCTGTTTTGCAACCGGTATTTTAAAATTTATTTGAGGGCAGATTCCCACTTTATATATAAAATCAGTGCCGCCCCGAAACCCTGCCGCAAACGGGTTCCGGGGCGGCTTTTCCGCTGCCAGTCTTACAAAATTACCGTTTTTCAGAATCTCGATTCTTGAAACCGAAGCCACGGCGACGGCGGCGCATATCCTCTTCGATAGGGGCCTTCCAGGAAGCGCTCAGGGGAGCGTTGGAACGCACAGCGCCAATGGCCTGGTTCACAGCCTCATAGTTCAGGCGGGTACCCTCTCTATCGCTGCAATAGGTCACGGCCCTATCCTCCCGAATGCCGAAATTCCGGGCTGTTTCCACTGCATCAATGTTTGCCCCCAGGAACAAGAACTCCCAGCCATACTTGCTCTTCTCGTGTTCGATCATCTCTTTGACTTGTTCCTTGCTGTACTTGCGGCTAGAATTTTCCAAGCCGTCGGTAATAATGACGAACACTGTATGCTCCGGCACGTCCTCCGGTCGGGCATACCTGTGGATGTTGGCAATATGGTGAATCGCGCCGCCCAGGGCGTCCAAAAGAGCTGTGCTCCCTCCTACCGTGTAATCCTGACGAGTCATAGCCGGAATCTTCTCCAGAGGAACCCGATCATGAAGCACCTGAGTAAAAGAATTGAACAGCACGGTATTGACAAAAGCCTTGCCCGATTCCTGCTTCTGCTTCTCGATCATAGAGTTAAAGCCGCCGATGGTATCTTCTTCCAGCCCATGCATAGAACCGCTCCGGTCCAGGATAAAGACCATTTCTGTGAGATTGTTTTTCATACCGTATACCTCCCAAATTCTTCACTGAAATTTTCTGTGGCTCTATGATACCGCAAAAGGGAGGCCGTGTGGTCGCCTGGCAGGCGACATTGAAAAAAGGAAGTACGCGCCCGATTACGCGCCCAACAGGCTCTGGTCAAAGGCGAACAGGGCCTCGTTGATTTGAAAAATATCGTAGTTCCCTTGGGAAATGAAGTACTCCACAATAACATCAAACTTATTCGAGTGAGAAAGAGCAAATCCAGCCTTTTGGAGCATTTCCTTTGTCTCTTCCAGGGATAGCTCCAAAGCAACCGCAAAGGCCAGCACGGTGGGCTTGCTGGGTTTATAGTATTTATCCGAGCGGATCTTGGAAAAGAGCTTCCTACTGATATTGGCCTTTTTATAGCACTGGACATCGGTAATACCCTTCTCGTCAATTTTGCGCAGGAGCATTTCCGAAAAGCTCTCGTCTATCTGCTTTAGGGCATCCGCCAAGCTAAAAGAAGGTGCAGAGGCCCCCGGAAACATTTTGCTTCCCAGATTCTCAAAGGACTCCGGCCAAATCTCCTCGTTCAACCGAATTTCTTGCCGGCGCCGGGATTCCCGACGGAAATCCCCATGCAGTTCCACATAGTGGTCGTCTATGTAAGCGGCAATCTCTCGAAAACGCTTCTTTCCAATTTGATAGGAGGCCTTATCAAAAATCACCAGATAGACCAATAGCTCGTGGTTTTCCAAAAAGGCCCGAATAGCTTGCACCGCTATTTCTAAGGCCTGGTCTTTAGGATAGCCATAGGCACCGGAGGAAATCAGTGGGAAGGCCACCGACTGACAGCCATACTCCATCGCTAACTCAAGAGAAGTTCGATAACAGGAAGCCAACAGCGCCTCTTCCCCGCTTTGCCCGCCGTGCCAGATAGGCCCCACAGCATGGATCACATACCGGCAGGGGAGCTGGCCCGCTCCGGTGATTTTGGCGCTGCCGGTGGGGCAGCCTCCCAAAGTCCTGCATTCCTCTAAAAGGGCAGGTCCGGCCGCCCGATGGATAGCGCCGTCTACCCCGCCGCCACCCAACAAACTGCTTTTGGCAGCGTTGACAATAGCGTCTACCTGCATGGTAGTGATGTCATCTCGGATAATCTGTAATGGCATTTTGTTTCCCTCCTGCTTTATTTTTCCTGTAGAACTCCTGATTTTGCGCTGGAACCGGATAGAATAGTATCCATATTATCAATCAGGAATTGCTGGGCAGATTCATCGTAGAGAATTGCCTCATATACGCCATGCTTTCCCTGGCGACTCTCTGTAAAAATCCCCAACTCCCGCCCAGCATCGGTGGGGCGTTTCTTCCGACGTCCATCTGGTGTAGTTTCTACCATTAAAAAGCCCTTTTCTACCAGCCAGCCTGTCACCAGAGTGGGCGGTAGCTTTTTCATCGTTTCCTCATCTCGGGCATTGTTAAACTGTGCGAGAAATTGAGTGATAGGTACCGGCACGGGAAGGCATCGCACTACACCGCGAATTTCTTCTGTCATTTGAAAAGGCACTTTTTTCCCGCTCCGCTTTTTGGCTACCACCTGCCCGCCGTTTTCAATCACCTGACGGAGAATATCGGAGACATAGAAAAGGCACCGAACCAGTCGCACCTGGTTCAGGACACAATCCGGGGAGATGGCCTTCCCGCTGATTGGGTCGATTCCGTTTGCCAGTTGGTCTATGTAGCTTTTGGCGTGCTTCATTACATCCAATTCTGTCAATTGAGTTTCCTCCTTTCTGAATCCGACATTTTTGCGAAAACCGTCGTCTTCTTATTACAATAAAATTTTATCTGATTTTTCGTCGCTTTGCAATCCTAAGTCAACCAGCAAGGGGAAAATATTGTAAAATTTTCTGTCCTTCTCCCATTTCCGGGACTTGTAACTTTTTGCCGTTCTGGTATACTATAATTAACAAACAGAATTTTCTGATTCGGGGAAGGGGATGCGCGAAGATGCCCACAGAAGAAATTGTGTGCAGTTTTATGGGCCATCGGGTGGTACCGCAGGAAGAAGCTATTGCCCGGCAGGTGCGGGATTGGATTGCTCTATTGGCAAAGACAGAGCGGCCTTTGCGCTTTTTAAACGGCGGAATGGGAAACTTTGACCGTATCTGCGCCGACGAAGTGGCAAAATACCGGCAGGATCATCCCCAGTTTTCCATTCAGCAGTGGCTGGTGCTTCCTTTTCGGAACTATAAACCCAGCCCCAATCTCTTCCTCAAGCCCTATGACAAAGTCATTTTGCCGGCATCTGTGGAGTCTCTCCAGGCCCACTACGCTATCCAAGCCCGGAACCGGTGGATGATGGAACAGGCGGATTATGTGCTGGCCTATTGGGTGCGAAACCGTGGGGGCGCCTATCAAGCGCTGCGCTATGCCCTGCAAAATCCCAAAACCGTGGTGGTACAGATTGGCGGTATGGAAGAAGAGCATCTCGGAAGGAGCGAGAATCCATGAAATCATTTGGCAAAAAATCTACGTTGATTCCGACCATTCTCTATATGCTCATTGGCGCAGTATTGCTGATTTTTCCCTCTATCAGCGCTACCGTATTCTGCTGGGGGCTAGGCGGCGTCCTCATTGTCTACGGTCTGCTCCATCTCTATCGGTTTTGGCAGGCAAAGCAGCAAAAACTGGCGGTAGAAGGGGAACTGGCCGTATGCTTGCTGCTGTGTTTGCTGGGACTTCTGTGCATTTCTGCTCCCCGGCTGGTGCTTTCCCTGCTGCCCTTCCTGCTGGGCGGGCTGCTGCTGGTCATGGGGCTCATCCGCATCCCTGCTGTTCGGGAGGCCTTTTCTTTAAAGCTGCCTGGCCGATGGCTTTTTGTCCTGAAGGTTGCCGTGCCCTTGGCTTTGGGAATTGTCCTGCTGGTCAACCCCTTCGGCCTGGTGACGGGGCTGATCTCCTTCTTTGGCCTGTGCCTGATGATCAACGGGATTCTGGAACTGCTGTGTCTCTGGAAAAGCCGGTAAATTGCAAAATATTGAAATAGTAGCCCGATTCCACGCAAAGCTGACTTCGCGTGGAATCGGGCAGTTGTTCGCACGTACTATAAACGCGGATTGCGTCCAGGCTCAGCCTGGCGGGAGCGCTTCTCCAAAAAGAGAGGCGCTCCCGCTTTTTATGAGAGATGAATAGGCAGGTGGTTTTTCTCGGCAAACTCCAAAAGTGCTTGTTTTCGCTGGGGATAGGCTTGCAAAAAATCGGAGGGGTCTGCCAGCTCCGCGTATGCCCGCAGGGATTTTTCCGGGTCAAACTGGGAGAGTTCCAGCACCGGCAGATGAAAATAGGAGGTCAGCTCCCGGGTGCGGGAATCGGACACCACGGTCAGGGCCTGCAGGCCGTTCTGCATGGCGATGATATTCCCGTGAAAGCGCATCCCCATGGAAAAAACAAAGCCCTGCAAAAAAGCGTCCCATGCCTCTGGGGAAAAGAAGATCTTTTTTCTTTTTTCCAGCCAGGGCTCATAGCGGGCCGGCTCCCCGTTCTGCAATTCCCCCACCGGCTGACAGGTCTGCTCCACAAAGGGCAGGTCTTTTTTTCGGAAATATTCCAGGAGCTTCCACTCCGCCGGGGTCAGCCTGCCCCAAAAGGTCTTAAAATTGCACACGGCGGCGGGCTCCCCTTCCGGCAAAGGCAAAAAGTTGTATTCCTCTCGGAAAAACACCGAGGGGCAGCCAATGACCTGTAAATTGCGCAGACCCCGGTCGGAAAGAATTTGAGCGGTATACTCCCCACGGACACCCAGCACGCACCGCTCCTCCATACGCTGAAGCAGCCGCAGGGTCTGGGGATGCAGACGGAACTCCGGGTCAAAGCTGCCACACTGGAGCCCCACGGAAACGGGAATCAGGGGCCGGTCTCGAATAGCATCGAGAATTTTCTCTGTAGAGGGATAAACCTGGTTTTGGCGAATCCAGATTAAGTCCGTAGTGAGGAAAGCGTCATAGCCTCGGAGCTTTTCCTCCGAATAGTGGAGGCCGTCATAGGGACGCAGGAAATCCGGCCCAAACAGCTTGCGGATGGCACGGAAAAACACCAGATTCCCGGTATTGGCCCCCACCCGGGCAAAACGGACGTCGACCGGCTCTCCTGCCAAAGAAAAGGCCTCGGAGAAAATGCCGAGTTTCTCATAGGTTTTCATTTACCCCTTGCCTCCTTTTCGCATCCAGTTTTTCAATCGCTTCCAAAATGCCCTGGGGTCTATCACTAACCAGAAAATCCCCTTGCTGATAATACTTTTCCGGTTTAGTCCGATTTTCATATAGAACCAATGGCACAAATCCTCTTCCCGGCGGCGCTCCTCTTCGCTTTTTGGAGCATCCCGGTACACCACCTTTTCCACCGGTCGGAGGCTGTCCCGGTCCGCCGCCCGATAGAAGGGCAGCAGTCGGTGATAGCGGATGTCCTCCTGCCACTGACGACTCAGGACAAAGGTCTGCCCCGCCCAGAGATGGTCTTCAAAAATACAGCAGTCAAACAAGTGGGCGTCGGTCTCCGTCAGGGTGTGGAGAAAATACTCATAGGGATAGGACACATCCATATTCCGCATTTCCATACCCTCCCAATCCTTGCCGAAAAAGCCGCAAAAATCCCGGACAAAATCCAGTGCCGACCCCTGAATTTCCGAAAGCAGATAGGCTTCGGCGTAATCCCAGGCAGGCTCTTCAAATCGGGGAACCGCTTTCTTTCCTTGCAGGGCATAGCCGGTACAGGAGGGGGCGTATTGGGAAAAGAGCAATTCCCGGGCCACGCCGGTGATGGCGGGGGTGTAGTCGTAAAAACTCCGGACGGAAAACCCGTATTCCTGTTCCCGGCGGCGGCAGGCATCGTCGTTTTCGTGAATATACAGACCGTCCACGGGTTTTCCCAACAGCCGGGTAAGAAAGGCCTGGGTGCGGCCGCTGTAACCGATGTCGTATACCACGGTGTTTCCTCCCAGGGATTCCTCGCAATAGGCCCGGACGCCCTGACGGTAGGCTTTGGCGGCAAAAGTGTCGTAACAGCGGGAAACGAGCAGACGGATAAATTTTGCAAAGGCTTCCCGGCTCTCAAAGGGCCGGTCGGTTGCAATGCCCTCCTTCCGGAAGTTTTCACTGTCATAGCCCCGAAGGAGGGGCTGCATCATCTCCGCCAGCTGGTCGGGGGTGCTGGCTTCCAGATTGATGCTGTCCGCCAAGCCATAGAGGTCCTCCGGCCGGGTCACCGAGGCCGCCAGGGCTGCTTTCCGTGAGGTATACAGATAGGCGGTTTTGGGCGGGTTAGTGAGCCATGGCTCCAAGAACTTCCAGGCCCGCATGGGAAGATAGCCATCCCGGGCGATAAAGGCCAGGGTGTCGTATTTCCCACCGGCGGTTTCCCGGCCAATCCACCGGACGACTCCCAGCAGGTGCATTCCCAGGGCATAGTAGCCCAAAAAGCGGGGGTCCGCGTTCATTTCCGACCAGGTGTTAAAGCTGACAAAGGGCATATCATAGAGCTTGAGCGCGGCCACCGCCAGAGCGGTGCGGGTGCCCAGATACTCCCGGGCCTTTTCCCAGTTGACCATACTGCCGGAGGGTTCGGAATAGGGACAGCAGGAATGAGTGGTGGGAATGTCGGAGATGTTGTACTGGATACACTCCACCGGTGCGGGATAAAACAGGGCGTTGCACTTTTTCCGTCGTGGGGACTCTACATCGGAAACCCAGTTGTCCCCGAGATGGAGCACCTGTCCCGGAGAAAGGCCCGTCTCCTCCAAAAGCAGATCAAAAAGACTCCCAGTCCGCTTGGTTTTCCCGGTTTCGCAGGAAATCAGCAGGCCGTCGAAATCGCGGTAGCCGTTTTGTTCCAGCAAATGGAGAAGCGTCGCCCGGTCCAGATACATATCCGTAGTAAAATAGACTTTCTTGCCGCAGGCTCGGGCGATTTCATAGAGGTTCTGCACGCTCTTTCGAGGGCGGCAGAAAGTTAGCTCCATGGAAACCTCTTCCTCCATCAGCCGCCGGATGGCCCTGTCCGGCAATCCCGTCTCCTCCTGAAAACGGCGGTAGATTTCCGAAAGGCACACTTCCTCCTGCCGGGACGGCTTGCAGTAGATGACCTCCCGGCGCAGGGCCTTTTCCGCCTGGGTGCGCAGAGTATAAAAATCCCGGGGACTATCCGGAGCCAGCCGGCGAAAGACACCCTCCATAAGCCGGAACAAGTCCGTAGGGGTATAAAAAGGCCGGCAAATAGCGGTATCGAATATATCAAAGCTGACGCACTGCACTCCCGGAGAGGCAATGGTGTCCACCAGCCGGAGATACCGGTCGTCAAACCGGGTGGTGACCCGATAAAACCAGTCCGGGTTCCGGGGCTGGGGAGCGGTTTCCTCCAACTCCGACTGCAAAAGTTCTTCTAACCAACGGCGGTCGGTGCGGGGAAGCTCCGCCCGACGCAGGTTGCCCTCCCAAAAATAGGCATACAGCTGCCGCCACCGCAGAAAGTTTTCCTCCCACTTTCCCCCGGCGTCTCCCTTGAGAAAACGGTGGACAAACCGGAAGGCAAGGCCCAAATCCCGGATATTCTTTTCCAACTTGGCAGCGCCGCCCTTGAGGCTGGTGGAAGCGCCGCTGTGCTGAAAATAATAATACCGGCTGTACTGAACGCTGGTGAGCTTTTCGGCATAGTAAAACAGCACCGAGGAGAATACAAAGTCCTCTGTCATAATCAAATGGCAGGTTTGGCGACGGAGCACCGGCAGGGCTTTTTCCCACAGTCTGCGGCTGTACAGCTTATTCCACACCGTATGCCAGATAAAGCACCGGCCCTCCTGCTCCCAGTATTTTTCCGCTGGAGCCTGGCCTTCCAAGGTGCCGAAATCGTAGGTATCATAGGTATTGTGGAGATAGCGGTATCCCTTTTCATCCTCATGCACCAGGCGGCCCACCACAATGTCGGAACCGTTCTTTTGGGCATTTTCCGCCAGCTCCCGGAAAAAGTCCCGGGAAACATAGTCGTCGCTGTCCACAAACCCGATATACTGCCCCTTAGCCTGCTCCACGCCGGTGAGCCGGGCATGATAGAGGCCCCGGTTTTCCTCATGGGAAACCATGCGGATGCGCTTGTCCTCCTTCATCATGGCGGACACCAGCTCCGGGGAATGGTCGGTAGAGGCGTCATTGACTACAATGATCTCCATGTCCTGAAGGGTCTGATTCCGAAGGCTCTCCAAGCACCGGCGGATATAGTCTTCTGTGTTGTAAAGGGGAACGATTACCGACACCAAAGGGGTTTTCATCCCTGCATCCTTCCTTTCCCGTATCGATTCTAAGGGTTAGTATGGCTTTCCAGAACCCGGCTATTCTCCGGGCCGGGATACCACAAGGCCTGCCAGCCCATACGCCGGGCCTGCTGCACGTCAGAACCATAATTGTCGCCAATGTGCAGGATGCGCTTTTCCTTTCCCAGCTCCTGCCGGGCAACCTGAAAGAGCCCGCCCCGGTGTTTAGACTGCCGGTATTCGCAGGAAACGAACAGCCGAGTCGGAGCGCTGTATCCGGCCTTTTCTAAAAGCCTTTCCAAAAAGCTGGCGGGAAGGTACATATCCGACAGGACAATGAGGGGCTTTCCCGCCTTGTGCAGCTCCTCCCACAGGCGGAGCATATAGGAATCGGCAAAGCAGAGGGACGCTTCCAGTTCCAGCTCCAAAGATTTGGCTGTTTCCTTCCCGGGAAAAGAACCCATGGCCATATAAATTTCCTCCAGAGTCACTTCCCCGGAGGGGCGGCCCTGCCGGGCCCTCTGCTCTGCTTGGATGCGCCTGGAAGCAAACCGGGAATCCCCCAACTTTTCCCCTACCAGCCGAAAAATCTCCGTGGGCTTTTCCACCGGGCGGCGGAGCAGGGTATCGAAGAGGTCAAAAGACACCACATCCCAGAATTCCAGGGAGCGGGCCAGCTTTTCCGGGGGCCTCTGGAATGCCGCAGCGTTTTCCCATCGGATTTTCTCCTGGAGGAACCGGCGGTAGACCGCCCAAAACAGCAGCAGTCCTCCCACCACTAACACGCCTTCCACCAGTAAAATCAGGCCGCTGTAGGCCCTGCCTCCCGGCTGGGCCAAAAGCCACACTTTCATTACGTTTCCCCCTTCCCCAAATAGGCCTCCAACACCTGAGGCATCACCGCGGAAATCAAATAGGATTTCATGTCCCGGGGATTCCAGCTCTCTTTGGGACGCTCCAACAAGGCTGTCAGGGCCTTTTCCGCTCCTTCCTGGTCTTTCAGAGAAAACAAAACGCCGTTCTCTCCGGGAATCACCAGCTCCCGATGGCCCTTGATGTCGGACACCGCCACGGGCTTTTTCAGATACAGGGCCTCCATCACGGAAAAGGGCAATCCCTCGCAGCGGCTGGCGCTGACCAGCCCGTCACAGGCGGTCAGCAAGTCGGGGATGTCCCGGCGCTGGCCCAGAAACACCACCTGGCTTCCCAAGCCGTGGCGGCGAACCCACTTTTGGCAGGAGGCCAGGGTTTCTCCCTCTCCGGCCAGGTACAGCCGGGCCTGGGGAAATTTTGCCGCAATCCGGGAAAAGGCCCGCAGCAGGCACATCTGGTTTTTTCGGGGGGAAAATTCCCCCACACACAAGAGCAGGATCTCCCCTTTTTGCAAGCCCAGGGAGTGACGCATGGCTTTCCGAACAGCCTCCGGGTCTTTGGGAAAGGCCGCAGTCGAAAGCCCCATGCCGGGAATTTCCCGGATGCAGGAACACAACCGGTACTTTCGGGCAATGGCGGCATCCTCCCCATTCATCACCAGCAGGCAGTCCGGGGAAAAGCGCTTCTCACACCAGAGGAACAGCCGGCTTTTCAGGCTGCCGTCATCCTGGAAGAGATAGCCGTGGCACACCTGCACCAGCCGGGCCCGGCACCCGGAAAAGGCCGCTGCCGCCCGGGTCAGCAAACCGGCCAGGGAGGTGTGGGCCACAATCAAATCATATCTTCTCCGGCGTAATAGAGCAGTCAGACGCAGAAGCGCAGCCGCGTTCTTTGGGGAAAATACCCGTTTGCGGAAAGCCATCTCCCAATGTATACCGGGAAGTTCCCCCGGGCCCTGGGAAACCGTCTCCACCTGCCAGCCGTGGGCATGAAACCAGCGGAGATAGGGCAGATGGAACTGCACTAAATGGGAGGTGCGGGAAGCGCACATTAGCAGCGTTTTCATGGGAAATCCCTCCTTGGCAGGATTCAGTTTTGGGAATAGGCCCGGCAAACCTCCCGGGAGGGGCCGTCCATGCGGACACGGCCCTTTTCCAGCCAGATGGCCCGACGGCAGACTTTTTCCACCTGGGCGGCAGAGTGGGACACAAACAGAATGGTGGTGCCCTCATCCAGCATATCCTGCATCCGGGCCTCGCACTTTTTCCGGAACCGGGCGTCCCCCACAGACAACACCTCGTCGGCAATGACGATATCTGCGTTGGAAAGGGTGGCGATGGCGAACCCCAGCCGGGAGAGCATCCCGGAGGAATAATTGGCCACCGGCACATCCACAAACTTTTCCAGCTCGGCGAAGGCGATAATTTCGTCAAAGCGGCTTTCCATATAGGCCCGGGTGTGGCCGTGCATGGCCCCGGTAAGGTAGATATTTTCCCGGGCGGAAAGGGTGCGGTCAAACCCGCCGTTAATTTCAATTAACGGCGCAATGGAGCCCCGCACCTGCACTTGTCCCTCTGTGGGGCGCATGATGCCCGCAATGAGCTTTAGCAGGGTGGACTTTCCCGACCCGTTGGCCCCGATAAGTCCCAGGGATTCCCCCCGCTCCAGCTGGAAGGAAACATCTCGCAGGGCCCAGAACTCCTCATAGGCCAGCCGGCCCCGGAGCACATTGAGAAGGTACTCCTTGACACGGTATTCCCGATTCCGGCTCAGGCGGAACATCATGGAGACATTTTGCACGGAAACCACCGGCAGCATACAACCCCTCCTTTAGAGATGGACATAAAACCGGTCCTGATACCGCCGGAACACCCAGGCCCCCAGGCCCAAAAACACCAGACTGTACCCGGTAGCAATGAGCAGCGTGCGGCTGGCGGGCATGACCTGATACAGCACCAAATCCCGCAGAATTTCCACATAGTGATACAGGGGATTCATCTCCCAGAGAAAGCGGAACCGCTCCGGCACAATGGAAAGAGGGTAAAACATGGGGGTCAGGTACGTCCACACGGTGGTGATAATGCCGTACAGATAGGTCATGTCCCGGAAAAACACCCCTACGGTACTCAGCAGCAGGGAAAGCCCGGTGGTAAACAGGAGCACATACAGCAGCGGAAACGGGACTAAAAGCAGCCAGGGGGTTAGGGGCAAACCCGAAAACAGAGCCACTACCAAAAGGGGAACCAGGGAGAGCACCAGGGTAAATCCATTGACGGCCACGGTGGACAGGCAGAACAGATAGGCGGGCACATGGATTTTCCGCAGCAGACCCCCGTTGGCCGGCAGGCACCCCAAGGCCTGGGAGGTGGCCACGTTGTTGAAGTTCAGCAGAATGTAGGCGCAGAGATAGTAGACCGGATAGTGCTCAATGGAGCGGCGGAACAGAGTGGAAAAAATCAGTGTCATCACCAGCATCATGAGTAAGGGGTTTAACAGCGTCCACAGCACGCCCAGGACGGATTTGTAATACTTTTTCTTTAAGTCCCGCTTAAACAGTTCCCAGAGAAAATTCAGGGAATCTAAAAATTCCGTCATTCGCCCTCTCCCCCTTTTTCGGGAAGCCGCCGGTGATAATGCCAATCCTTGAGGGCTTCCAGCAGCCGGGGCGGCAGCAGTCCCACAGCCAAGGGCTTGGCCGCCCACAGGAAGCCTTCCGGCAATAATCCCAAATTGCGATAGCCTTCCAGCCGCACCAGCGCTTCTTCCACACGGTGGCGATATTTCCGCCGCTGCCGGGCATTTT
>ERZ1643246.4100-NODE-4100-length-11842-cov-85.119199_pt1 | contig 11842 bp, 10 predicted proteins | sample MGYA00579265_ERZ1643246 | MGnify/ENA primary metagenome ERZ1643246 (study PRJEB29033, sample SAMEA4952261) | chicken gut metagenome | biome: Broiler Chicken; feature: Gastrointestinal Tract; material: Caecum | place: Ireland | collected 2018 | study: Broiler...
GACATCGGCCGCACCTACGACGCCGACGTCATCCGCATCAACAGCCAGAGCGGCAAGGGCGGCATCGGCTTTGTGCTGGAACAGAACTACGGCTACAACCTGCCCGCCAAGATGCGGGAGGACCTGGGCTACAAGGTCAAGGCCGTGTCCGACCACAGCCACAAGGAGCTCTCCGCCGCCGAGGTCTGCCGCATCTTTGAGCAGGAGTACCTCAACAAGCAGAAGCCCTTCAACGTGGCCGACGCCCACTTCATCCAGAAGAGCGGCATCACCGCTTCGGTCACGCTGGAGATGAACGGCGCCACCCGCGAGGTGGTGGCCATCGGCAACGGCCGTCTGGACGCGGTGGCCAACGCCATCCAGACCGCCACCGGCATGGACTTCCATCTGGAGCAGTACGCCGAGCACAGCCTGGACGGCGGGTCCACCTCCCGCGCCGCCTCCTATGTGGGGCTGGTCTGGGGCGACGGCACCGCCACCTGGGGCGCCGGCACCGACACCGACATCATCGTGGCGGGCATCCGGGCGCTGGTCTCGGCCATCAACAACAAGTGAGAAATGGATGAAGGAGCAAACCGTATCATGGGAATGACACTGACACAGAAGATCCTTGCACACCATGCCGGCCTCGACCAGGTCAAGGCGGGCCAGCTCATCAACGCCAAACTGGACATCGTCCTGGGCAACGACATCACCACGCCGGTGGCCATCAACGAATTTGAAAAGGCCGGCTTTGACGGCGTGTTCGATAAAAACCGGGTGGCCATCGTCCTGGACCACTTCGTCCCCAACAAGGACATCAAGAGCGCCACCCAGTCCAAGCAGTGCCGGGAGTTTGCCAACAAGTACGACATCCTCAACTTCTACGACGTGGGCCAGATGGGCATTGAGCACGCCCTGCTGCCCGAAAAGGGCATCGTCACCGCGGGCGACTGCGTCATCGGCGCGGACAGCCACACCTGCACCTACGGTGCGCTGGGCGCTTTCTCCACCGGCGTGGGCTCCACCGACATGGCCGCCGGCATGGCCACCGGCATGGCCTGGTTCAAGGTGCCCGCGGCCATCCGGTTCGTCCTCACCGGCAGCCTGCCCGAGCGGGTCTCGGGCAAGGACCTGATCCTCTCCATCATCGGTAAGATCGGCGTGGACGGCGCGCTGTACAAGTCGATGGAGTTCACCGGCCCGGGCGTGGCCTCCCTCTCGATGGACGACCGCCTGTGCATCTGCAACATGGCCATCGAGGCCGGCGCCAAGAACGGCATCTTCCCGGTGGACGATGTGACCAAAGCCTATCTGGCCGGCCGCAGCCAGCGCGAGCCTGTCTACTACGAGGCCGACCCCGACGCCGAGTATGAGCAGACCATCGAGATCGACCTGTCCCAGCTGGTGCCCACCGTCAGCTACCCCCACCTGCCCGAGAACACCCACCCCGCCAGCGAGGGGGGCAGCATCAAGATCGACCAGGTGGTGATCGGCAGCTGCACCAATGGCCGCCTCGAGGACATGGAGGCCGCCTACAACATCCTCAAGGGCAAGCACATCGCCAAGGGGGTGCGGGGCATCATCATCCCCGCCACCATGGCCGTCTATAAGGAGTGCATCCTCCGCGGCTGGACCGAGGCCTTCATCGACGCGGGCTGCATCGTCTCCACCCCCACCTGCGGCCCCTGCCTGGGCGGCTACATGGGCATCCTCGCCGAGGGCGAGCGGTGCGTGTCCACCACCAACCGCAACTTTGTGGGCCGGATGGGCCATGTAAAGAGCGAGGTCTACCTTGCCAGCCCGGCCACCGCCGCCGCCAGCGCCCTGACCGGCTATATCACCGACCCGCGCACCGTTTGAGAGGAGGAGCACTGCCATGAACGCAAAAGGCCACGTTTTCAAATACCCTGACAACGTCGATACCGACGTCATCATCCCGGCCCGCTACCTGAACACCCAGGACGCCAAAGAGCTGGCGTCCCACTGCATGGAGGACATCGACAAGAGCTTTGTCTCCAAAGTGCAGCCCGGCGACGTGATGGTGGGCGGCTGGAACTTCGGCTGCGGCTCCAGCCGGGAGCATGCCCCCCTGTGCATCAAGACCAGCGGCATCTCGGTGGTCATCGCCAAGAGCTTTGCCCGCATCTTCTACCGCAACAGCATCAACATCGGCCTGCCCATCCTGGAATGCCCGGCGGCGGCCGACGCCATCGCGGCGGGGGACCTGGTCAGCGTCGATTTTGACACCGGCGTCATCACCGACGAGACCACCGGCGCCACCTTCCAGGCCGAGCCGTTCCCGCCCTTCATCCAGGAGATCATCGCCGCCGGCGGCCTGATGAATTCCATCAAGGCCAAGGCCGCACAGTAAAGGGGGGAGCCTGCCATGGAAAAGAACATTGCCGTCATCTGGGGCGACTGCGCCAGCCCCGAGATCGTCCGCCAGGCCATCCGGGTGCTGGACAAAGTCGCCGAAAAGTTCGGCCACACCTTCCATTATACCGACGCTGCCATGGGCGGCGAGGCCATCGACAAATACGGCGACCCGCTGCCCCAGCACGAGCTGGACAAGTGCCTGGCCGCCGACAGCGTCCTGCTGGGCGCGGTGGGCGGCCCCAAGTGGGAGGGCCTGCCCGGCGAGCAGCGCCCTGAAAAGGGCCTGCTGCGGCTGCGCGCCGGGATGGGCCTGTACTCCAACAGCCGCCCCGCCAGGATCTGGCCCCAGCTGGCCCCGGCCAGCCCCCTCAAGCCCGAGATCGTGGCCAAGGGCATCGACTTCATCATCGTGCGGGAGCTGACCGGCGGCGTCTACTTCGGCGAGCACCGCACCGATACCCTGCCCTCGGGCGAAAAGCAGGCCGTGGACGTCATGCCCTATTCCGAGCATGAGATCGAGCGGATCGGCCGCATCGGCTTTGAGACGGCCCGCAAGCGCCGCAAAAAGCTGTGCTGCGTGGACAAGGCCAACGTCCTGGACACCAGCCGCCTGTGGCGCGCCGTGATGCACCGCCTGAAGGACAAATACCCCGACGTGGAGTACAGCGAGATGTTCGTGGACAACGCCGCCATGCAGATCGTCAAGAACCCCGCCCAGTTCGACGTCATCGTCACCGAGAATATGTTCGGCGACATCCTCTCGGACGAGGCTTCCATGATCACCGGCTCCATCGGGATGATCCCGTCCTCCTCGCTGGGGGACGGCACCCGCGGCCTGTATGAGCCCATCCACGGCTCGGCCCCGGACATCGCCGGCAAGGACATCGTCAATCCCACCGCCTGCATCCTGTCGGCCGCCATGATGCTGCGCTACAGCTTCGGCATGGCCGCCGAGGCCGACTGCATCGAGACCGCCGTGGGCAAAGTGCTGGACAAGGGCCTGCGCACCGCCGACAATATGTCGGAGGGCTGCACCTGCCTGGGCTGCGCCGCCATGGGCGACGCCATCCTGGCCGAGATGTAAAAATGATAGATCCCCCGCTCTGGTTGCAGTGAACTGCACCTCACTTGTTGCCCAGTCTATCTACTGTCTGACAAATGGAGTGCTTCACAGCCTGCAGAACGGGGGATCTTTGTGCGCTTACAAAGGAACAGGGAGCTGCATTGCTGCAACTCCCCATTGACAATATCCGGCGGGTGTGCCCCTTCCCGCATTTCTTTTGGCCCAAAGGGCGTGTAGCAGCACGATCTCTACTTCAGATATTGTCTTATCCTATGTACATTATACCAGAATCATTCCCGCTTGTAAAGCATGGGGCATTTTTCTATGAGCTTGCGTAGGTTTTTATCGCGAATCCGGTAGAAAGTCATAACAGAATTTTTATGGCCGGGCTCGTCCGTTTCCAGCGCCAGCCTCACGACCACATTCAGGTTGGTTTCGGGCAGACGCCGTACAGCAAAAATGGTTCCTGCGTGCTTGATGTCTTGAAGGATCAGGTCAGGAGATTGAACCGTGCAGGGGCCATACTGTTGAAACAAAGAGTAGTCCTCTGGATGGCGCTCCTTGATATGTTGGATGCGCTCATCGGTGACGATGATTTCAGTGGTTTGCAATGTTCCAAAAACGGCCCGCAGAGGGGCAGGATCAAGAAGACCCAATGATAAAAATGCTATGATGCCCGCCCTCCTGACCATGTGTGATAAATTAAGTATACAATACTTTTTGGCGGCTGTAAAGAAATGACATCGAACGGTGTTGAAATACTCTCATTTGACAAATTACGAATTTTAATCTATACTGTTCACTATCAACGTTTTGACAGAAAAGGAAAGATGCGGGGCCGCGCGCCCCGCCATTTGACAGAGAGAGGGAAAACCAATGCTGACACTGGACAAGATCTACCACGCCGCCTTTGTGCTGCGGGATGTGGCGCGCCGGACCGACCTGATCGAGGCCCCGCACCTGTCCCACCACGGCGAGCAGCTCTACCTCAAGACTGAGAACCTGCAGGTGACCGGCAGCTTCAAGGTGCGGGGTGCGTACTATAAAATCAGCCAGCTCTCGCCCGAGGAGCGGGCCAAGGGCGTCATCGCCTGTTCGGCGGGCAACCACGCCCAGGGCGTGGCCCTGGCCGCCACCCGGATGGGGATCAAGAGCATCGTCTGTATGCCGGACGGCGCGCCCATCATGAAGGTGGAAAACACCAAGAACCTGGGCGCTGAGGTGTGCCTTGTGCCTGGCACCTACGACGACGCCCATGACTACGCCGTCAGCCTGCAGGCCGAGACGGGCATGACCTTCATCCACCCCTACGACGACGAGCTGGTCATTGCGGGGCAGGGCACCATCGGCCTGGAGATTTTGGACCAGCTGCCCGATCTGGACGCGGTGATCGTGCCCATCGGCGGCGGCGGGCTGATCGCCGGCATCGCCTTCACCATCAAGAGCCTGCGGCCCGACGTCAAGGTCTACGGTGTCCAGGCGGCCGGGGCTCCCAGTATGTACCTGTCGGTGCGGGATCACTGCTACCAGACCCTGGACACCGCCGCCACCTTTGCCGACGGCATCCAGGTCAAGACCCCCGGCGAGCTGACCTATGAACTGTGCGAAAAATATGTGGACGAGGTGGTCACGGTCAGCGAGGACGAGATCGCCGCGGCCATCCTGGCCCTGATGGAGAACCAGAAGCTGGTGGCCGAGGGCGCGGGCGCGGTGCCGGTGGCGGCGGCCCTGTTCGGCAAGCTGCCCATCCAGGGCAAAAAGGCGGTCTGCGTTTTGTCCGGCGGCAACATCGACGTGAACATCCTCAGCCGGGTCATCACCCGGGGCCTCATCATGAGCGGCCGCAAGTCCAACCTGACCATCGCCCTGGAGGACAAACCCGGCCAGCTGACCCGTGTGTCCAGCATCGTGGCCGAGTGCGGCGGCAACGTGGTGTCGGTCCAGTACGACGGTTCCGACCCCAATATGCCCATTTCCAGCTGCTTCCTCAAGCTGGGCATGGAGACCCGCGACGCCGCCCAGATCGAGCAGATCCGCTCCGAGCTGGCCAAGGCGGGCTTCCAGCTGGTGAACGAACGCACCTGACCTGTCAAGAAAGGAGTTTTACCCATGAATATGATCTCTACTTCCAACGCGCCCGCGGCCATCGGCCCTTACAGCCAGGCCCTTGACCTGGGGGACCTGGTCTTTGTCTCGGGCCAGCTGCCTGTAGACCCCGCCACCGGCGCCATGCCCGACACCGTAGAGGCCCAGGCCGCCCAGAGCCTGGCCAACATCAAGGCCATCCTGGCCGAGGCGGGCCTCGGCATGGCCAACGTGGTCAAGACGGTCATCTTCCTGGCGGACATCAACGACTTTGCCGCCGTCAACGGCGTTTACGCCGGGGCGTTCGCCCAGCCCTACCCGGCCCGCAGCTGCGTCCAGGTGGCGGCCATTCCCAAGGGGGCCAAGCTGGAGATCGAGTGCATCGCCAAGCGGTAAAAACAAAACTGCAAACAAAAAATGGGACAGCCTTTTGCGGGCTGTCCCTTTTGCTTTGCTGTATCAAATCGCGGACGTCGCAGACGAGGCCGGCGCGGAGGAAGCGGCCGCTTCGCTGCTGGCGGCGGCGTCCGGCGCTTCGGGCGCGACGATCTTGCTGTGGGCCACATGGGTGCGCAGGTAGTCCACCCAGGCGGTGTAGCCCTCGGGCTGCAGGTGGTAGCCGTCCGGCTGGGCGTACTCGGCCCGCAGGTCGCCGTTTTCATCGGCCAGCACTTCCCACAGGTCGAGGAAGTAGCAGCCCTTTTCCACCGCCAGGGCGGCCAGGTCGTTGTTCACCCGGATGAACCGCTCGGCGTACATCCCGCTGTGGCGGGCGTCGGCCGACACTTCGGGCCGCACCGGCGTGATGGACTGGACGTAGATGTCGGCGCCGGGCACGAGCTCCCGGATGCGGTCCAGCATCAGGCCGTAGTAGTTCAAAAAGCTGGAGTAGTCCCGGTCCTGGGTCAGGACGTTGGTGCCCAGCAGGATGTAGACCGACTGGGGCGCGTAGGACGCCAGGGCGTCCAGGGGCACTTCCTCCACGCCGTCGGCCCGCCTGCAGGTGGAGCCGTTCACCACGGCGTTGGGGCCCACCCCGCGGTAGGCGCAGTAGTGGGCGTTGGGCAGGCCGGTGTCGTAGATCTGCATCCCCTGGGTGATGCTGTCGCCCAGAAAGACGGCGGTGTCAAAATAGCTCAGGTCCACCGGCTCCGACTGGGCTGCCGGCATGGACGCCAGCCGGAAATCCATGGCGGTGGTGACGCCGTCGGCCAGCTTCTGGACGGTGGTGCTGGTCTGGCGGGCGTAACTGAGGGTGCTCCACTCGGCGCTGGGCAGGGCCTGTTCCAGCAGGGTAGTCTGGGGTTCATTGCGGCTGGGCGGGGTGGGGTAGAGCTGGCGCCACAGCACCCAGACGCCGCACAAAAGCACCAGCAGCACCAGTGCCAGAAAGGTGGCGAACATCCTGCGCCAGCGCCTGTGCAGCACGTGGCGGCGGTATTCCTGATAATCTGCCATAAGCGGCACCTCCTTGCCCCGGGCGGGGCATTTCGTCATGATCCTGCTTTTATTATAGCGGTTCCGCGCGCCGGGTGCAAGCGTCAGAATCACGGGGCAGGGCTTTTTTCCTGCCCTGTTTTGTGGTACAATAAAATGAAATCATCTCATGAAAGAAAGCAGGTATCACCTCATGCGCACAGACCCTTCGCTGCACTATCTGGACAACGCGTCCACCACGATGGTGGACCCCGCGGTGGCCGAAGTCATCCACGACGCCATGCTCCGGCACTGGGCCAACCCCTCCTCCCTCTATCCGCCGGGGGCTGAGAGCGAGGCCGCTTTGAACCATGCCCGCGCGGCCCTGGCCCGGACTATCGGCTGCAAGAGCCGGGAGTTCTACTTCACCTCCTGCGGCAGCGAGGGGAACAACCTGGCCCTGCTGGGCGGGGCGCAGACCCGCACCTTTGGCAAAAAGATCCTCTGCTCGGGGTTTGAACACCCCAGCGTCCGCCGCCCGCTGGAGGCGCTGGCCAAGGCGGGCTGGCAGGTGGAGTTCGTGCCGCCGGCCGCCGACGGCAGCTTTGACGTGGACCGCCTGCTGGAACGGGTGGACCGCTCCACCATCCTGGTGGCCTGCATGATGGTGAACAACGAGACGGGCGCCCGCTGCGATGTGGAAAAGCTGGCCCGGGAGACCAAGGCCCTGAACAGCCGCGCCATCGTCCATGTGGACGGCGTGCAGGCCTGGATGCGCCTGCCGGTCCGTCTGGAGGGCAGCGGCATCGACAGCTTTGTGGTCAGCGGGCACAAGATCCACGCCCCCAAGGGGGTGGGCGGGCTGTACCTCAGCGACAAGCTGGCCCAGAGCTTCAAGCCGCCGTATCTGGGCGGCGAGCAGGAGCGCGGGCTGCGCCCCGGCACCGAAAACCTGCCCTACGCCCTGGGCCTGGCCGCCGCCGCCCAAAAGATGGCGCCTGACATGGCCGGGCGCACCGCCCACATCCAGGCGCTGAACCAGCGGCTGCGGGCGGGGCTGGCCGCGTTCCCCACCGTGGAGATCAACAGCCCGGCCGGCGCGGTGCCCGAGATTTTGAACTTCAGCGAGAACAAGGTCAAGAGCGAGACCATGCTGGCCTGGCTGGCCGGGGCGAACGTCTATGTCTCGTCGGCCTCCGCCTGCGGCCGGGGTGAGCCCAGCCACACCCTGCAGGCCATGGGCCGCCCGGCCAAAGCGGTGGACACCGCCATCCGGGTGTCCTTCTGCGCCGACAACACCGAGGCGGACGTGGACGCCTTCCTCGAGCGGTTTGAGGCGGGAATGAAAACGCTGCAGGGGATCTGATAAGAATACCAAATGTAGGATAGGAGATAAGATATGCAGGAAGTTATCATCGGCTACCAGGGGGAGATGTCCCTCAAGGGGCTGAACCGGAACCAGTTCGAGTCTGCCACCATCAAGATCCTGCGCTACCGCCTCAAGGACGCGGGACGCTTCCGGGTCTGGTGCGCCCAGTCCACGTTTTACATTGAGCCGGAGGACGAGGCCGCCGACCTCGACCTGGCCTTTGCGCGGGTGTCGAAGGTGTTCGGCCTGGCGGCGGTCAGCCGCAGCGCCGTCTGCGAAAAGGACTTCGACGCCATCTGCCAGACCGCCGAGAGCTATCTGGGGGCCACCCTGGCCCGGGTCAAGACCTTCAAGGTGGAGGCCCGCCGCGCGGACAAGACCTTCCCCATGGACAGCCCTGCCCTGATGCGGGAGCTGGGGGCCTACCTGCTGGAGCGGCACCCCCGCCTGAAGGTGGACGTCCACAACCCCGACTGCAAGGTCATTGTGGAGATCCGGGACCGGGGGGCCTACGTCCACGGCCCCAAGACCCCCGGCGAAGGGGGCCTGCCGGTGGGCACCAGCGGCCGGGCGCTGAATATGCTGTCCGGCGGCATCGACAGCCCGGTGGCCGCCTACCGGATGGCCAAGCGGGGCCTGGCGCTGGACCACATCCACTTTGCTTCGCCCCCGTACACCTCGGAGCGGGCCCGCCGCAAGGTGATCGCCCTGGCTCAGCACACCAGCGTCTACACCGGCAGCTGCAACCTCTTTGTGGTGCCCTACACCCGCCCGCAGGAGTGCATCCGGGACAACGCCCCGCCCATGCTTTTCACCGTCCTGATGCGCCGCAGCATGATGCGGATCGCCGGGCAAATCGCCCAGCGGCAGGGCTGCGAGGCCCTGATCACCGGCGAGAGCCTGGCCCAGGTGGCCAGCCAGACCGTCCAGGCCATCCGCTGCACCGACGCCGCCCAGGACCTGCCGGTCCTGCGGCCCCTGATCGGGATGGACAAGACCGAGATCATCGAGACGGCCCGCCGCATCGGCACCTTTGAGACCAGCATCCTGCCCTATGAGGACTGCTGCACCATCTTCACGCCGCCCCACCCCAAGCTGCGCCCCACGCTGGACGAGGTGCTGGAGGCCGAGGCCGCCATGCCTGACCTGCCCGGCCTGGAAGCCGAGGCGGCGGCCGGGGCCGAGCGCCTGCGCATCCGCATCGACGATGAGCCCGAAGTGTAAGGAGGCAGAGCCATGACCGCAGAGATCATCAGCGTGGGCACCGAGCTGCTGCTCGGCAATATCCTGAACACCAACGCCCAGTTCCTCAGCCGGGAACTGGCGAGCCTGGGCATCACCGTCCAGCGGCAGAGCACGGTGGGCGATAACCACGACCGCCTGGCCGAGTGGGTCGATTCGGCCAAGGCGCGCGCGGACCTGCTGGTCTTTACCGGGGGGCTGGGCCCCACCGCCGACGACCTGACCAAGGAGACGGTGGCCGCCTGCTATGGGGACACCCTGACCTTTGACCCCGGGGAGTGGGAAAAGATCACCTCCTACTTTGCCCGCATGGGCCGGCAGACCACCCCCAACAACCGCAAACAGGCCATGGTGCCGGTGCACGGCCAGAAGATCCCCAACGCCCACGGCACCGCGCCGGGGGCCTGGTTCGAGCAGGACGGCCGCTACGCCGTCCTGATGCCGGGCGTGCCCGCCGAGATGAAAGCCATGTGGGCCGAACAGGTGCGCCCCCGCCTGCTGGCGATGCAGAACTGCACCCTGCACTCCCTGACGCTGCGGGTGCTGGGGGGCGAGAGCAACATCGAATACCGGGTGCGGGACCTGCTGAAAAACGAAAACCCCACCGCCGCCATCTACTGCAAGACCGGCGAAAGCGAGATCCGCATCACCGCCCGGGCCGCCAGCGACCAGGACGGGGCGGAAATGTGCCGGGCATATGCCAAAAAGTTCTATGATCTGCTGGGGGATGCGGTGTATGATGAAGATGTGCCGGGGCTGGCTTACACCGTGATCCACACCCTGGCGGCCCAAAAAAGGACCATCGCCACGGCCGAGAGCTGCACCGGCGGCCTGATCGCCCAGCAGCTGACGGGCGTGCCGGGGGCCAGCGACGTCTTTGGCTATGGGTTCGTCACCTACTGGGAGCAGGCCAAGGCCCGGCTGCTGGGGGTGGACCCGGCCGTCATCGAACAGTACAACGTGGTGTCGGGGCCGGTGGCCGCCCAGATGGCCCGGGGCGCCCGCACGGCGTCGGGGGCCAGCCTGTCGGTGTCCGTCACCGGCCTGGCCGGGCCCGGCGGCGGGGACGAGCTGCGCCCGGTGGGCACCGTTTACATCGCGGGCAGCGCCGGGGACGGCGTCTGGGTGGAAAAGTTCCACTTTGTCCGCTCCGACCGGGAGAACATCCGCGCCCGTGCGGCCCATGCGGCCCTGGAACTGGCGCTGCGGCTGGCCCAGGGCAAGGCCCCGGCGGGCTGTTACCGCCTGGATGCGGCGGCCTGCGATGACCCGGCGGCTCTGGCCGCCCTGAACGGGGCGCTGATTTTATAAAGTGATCGTGGAGGGGGAACGAGGATGGCAGCAGCAAGCGAGAGCCGGGTGCTCCGATTCTTCGGCGTAGAGGAAGAACAGGTGCGGCAGGCGGCGTCCGCGCTGGCGGGCCGGTGCGCCCTGACCGGGATCGAGACGCGGGCCCAGGGGGCCGAAACGCTGCTGGCCCTGACCGCATCCCCCGCCGCCCTGCGCAAAGCCGAGGACCTGCTGGGCCGCACCTTTCGGGCCGGGCTGTACGGCGCGGGGGAGCAGACCCTGGCGGACTGCGCGGCCCGCGCCCTGGTAAAGCATGACCGGCTGCTGGCCTGTGCCGACGCCCTGGCGCTGGACCTGCTGGCCCCCCGGCTGGAGGGGAAACCGGGCATCGACGCCTGCTTTGACTTTGGGGCGGGCAGCTGCGCCGACCCTGCCGCTCTGGCCAAGATCGAGGCCGGGGCCCGCCGCTGCAAGGGCAACAGCCCCTCGGACCCCGTCTGGGACGAGCTGTGCCGGCTGCGGGCGGCCCTCCGCGTGACCCACGCCGACTTGGTGGCCGGAGCCGTCTCCCTGCCGGAGGGCACCCTGACCGCCGTGGCGGGCCGCCGGGGCAGCTGGACGCGCCATGTCCCCGCAGGGGACAACCCTGCCCTCTGGCTGCTGGATATGATCCGGCGGGCGGCCGCCGGCAGCCCCCAGGCGCAGGGGGTCAGCTTTACCCTGCACGGGGAGCGCCCGGCCCTGTCCGGTCCGCAGCCGGCCCTGCAGCTGCCCGCCGCGCCCTCTGCCGCCGCGCTGGAAGCGGCGCTCGCCTCCGGCCAGGAGGACGACGTCCCCCTGCCTGCCGCGGCCATGCTGCCCCGCCGCAGCCGCTGGCCGGCGCGGCTGGCCTTTGTGCTGGTGGTGCTGGCAGCTGTGGGGCTGGCCGCAGCCTTCCGCCTGACGGACGGAGACTTGGCCGCCCTGCCCGAAGTGCTGCGCAGCCTGCCCGGCGGGCCGGGCGTGCCCGCCCACTCCGG
>ERZ1643246.4102-NODE-4102-length-11838-cov-6.227107_pt1 | contig 11838 bp, 8 predicted proteins | sample MGYA00579265_ERZ1643246 | MGnify/ENA primary metagenome ERZ1643246 (study PRJEB29033, sample SAMEA4952261) | chicken gut metagenome | biome: Broiler Chicken; feature: Gastrointestinal Tract; material: Caecum | place: Ireland | collected 2018 | study: Broiler...
AGGAGAAACAATCAGCATATGTATAGCAGTAACAGCATTAATAATCTTGGCTATAGCAGTAGGATATGTTATAAAGAAAAATAGAGATATAAAATAATAAGTAATAATATAAATAAAATAAAAATTAAGAAAATTAAAGCAAAGTAAAATAAAATAAACCATAAATATAAAATAAAAATAATAAAAAAATGATAAAATAAATAATGATAAAAAAACAATAAAATAAATAATAAAATAAACAAAAAATAACTATGTAAAAAAATACATAGTTATTTTTATTTAAAGAAAAAATTCTAAAATTTGTTAAAAACACTTGAAAAAAATGGAAAAAATGATATAATATAATAAAAAATGGTATAAATTGGAATGACAGAGGAAGAAAAAAATGAGAAATTTAATAATAAATCAAAACAAAATAATTTTAATAATAAGTACAATAATATATGTAGCAATCACAATATTAATTCAAAACAAAATTTTATCAACAATATTTAAAATCGAAAAAAAGAAATTCAGGAAAATCTGGTTTATTCAAGTCGCTATAATATCAATACTCAAAATCATATTCCCATTTTCAGTAAGTAAAATATTAGAAATAATATGCCAAGTAATTATATATAAAAAATATCTAAGCTTTAATGTAGAAAAAGCTTTAATAGCAGAGGAAATCAATGTAACAATAAAAGCTGTTACAGAATTAATATCAATAAAAACAATAGGAGAAATATATAATATAGGAAGAATAAAAGAAGCCTCAGAAAATCTAGCATTTACAATAACGTTATTAATAACAATGATTTTATTAAAACTAATTATATATATAGTAATAAATAAAACAAAAATAAAACTAGAAATGCCAGAAAACTTAGAAAATAAAGCAAAAAAACAAGTAATACAAATAAGTATAATAACATCATTACTAATCTTAATAGATGAAATAGAAGTATTAAACTGTATAGAAACATTACCTAATAGTGCATATTTATTTGACATTATACTAGTACTATCATACTACTTTATAAGCACAATAGGAATAATAAAAATAATACAAATAAATAAAGACAAAAATCAAATAGACGACTTAAAAGGATGTCAAGAAAGATTACAAGATAGTTATGATAGTGTATGCTCATTCAGACATGACTTTAGAAACATCATGCAAAGCTTTGGAGGATATATAGCAACAAAAGATATAAATGGACTACAAAAAATGTATAATGATGTAATAGAAGAATGTCAAGAAATGAACAATCAAAACAATATAGATAAAGAAAAAATAAACAATCCAGCAGTATATCAACTAATAAACAGTAAATATCTGTTAGCAAAAAAAGAATCAGTAAAAATAAAATTAGAAGTATATATAGATATAAACAAACTAAAAATAAAAACATATGAACTATGTAGAATACTAGGAATATTAATAGACAATGCAATAGAAGCAGCAAAAGAATGTGATGATAAAGTAATCAGTATAAAATTTATAAAAGACAAATACAATAATAGAGACTTAATAGTAATAGAAAATACATGTAAAAATCAACTAATAGATTTAAGTAAACTAAAAGAAAAAGGATTTAGCACAAAAAAGAATAAAATATTCCATGGATTAGGATTATGGAAAGTAAATCAAATAATAAAAAAGAATGAAAACTTAAGACTATATACATCAAGAGATAAAATATTTAAACAACAATTAGAAATATATAATTGGAATTAATCAACCAAAGAAGACAACCAAAGGACGGGCCTTTTTGGTTGAAACTACCTGCAAAAGCTTAGTAATATCAATGGTTTTAAAGTTTTGATATATAAGTTATAAAAATGAAGAACATCATAAGTGATAAAAGATAAATATTAAAATACATGAGAATTTTAATAGTGAAAAATTACAAATGTATATAGTAGATACACTTAATAACAGATATATATATAATGTTTTTTATGTTGTAGCAGATAGAATTAAATAAAATACTTTTTAAAATGAGGTATACATAAAAGTATATCTCTATTTTAAATTTTAAAAAATCCGCATATTATCTTGTGTTTTTAATAAAATTAGTTATATAATATAGAATGATATATTAGTTATTAATATAATAATATATTAATGTACAAAATTAAGGAGATAATTATGAGTTTAAACTTAAAATCAATAATATATGGAATCGAAGGATTAAAGGCAAAAGGAAATTTAGATATAGAAATAAATAATATAAGTAATGACTCAAGAGAAATAAAACAAAATGACTTATATATAGCCATAAAAGGATTTGATACAGATGGTCATAAATATGTAAAAAGTGCCATTCAAAATGGTGCTATTGCAGTAATGATTAACGAAGATATGATAAAAGATGTAATAAAAGATATAAAAGAGGGCATTACTATAATAACAGCAAAAGATACAAGAGAAGCAACAGCAATATGTGCATGCAACTTTTATGATAACCCTTCAAGAAAAATGCAATTAATTGGAATTACAGGAACAAAAGGAAAAACAACTACAACATTCATGATTAAATCAATATTAGAAAAACAAGGAATAAAAACAGGATTAATAGGGACAATTGCCTCATATTCAGGAAGCAAAAAACTAGAAGATAGTGATAGAACAACACCAGATAGTATAAAACTACAAAAATTATTTAGTAAAATGGTAGAAGATGGATGCAAAGCATGTGTAATGGAAGTATCATCACAAAGTTTAAAATTACATAGAGTAGATGGATGTGACTTTAATATAGGAGTATTTACAAACTTTTCAGAAGACCATATAAGCACTAAAGAACACCCAGATATGGAAGATTACTTTAATTCAAAAGTAAAACTATTTAATATGTGCAAATATGGATATATAAATGTAGACGATTTACATACAATAAAAGTACCAGAACTATGCCCAAAATGTATAATAAAAACATATGGAATAGATAATGAATGTGACATGCTAGCAAAAGACATAACGATAACAAACTCATATGTAGACTTCAGAGTAAAAATAAATGGAAAAAATGAAAGAATAAAAACAGATATACCAGGAAGATTTAGCGTATATAACAGCTTAGCAGCAATGTCAGTTGCAGAAAAACTAGGATGCACAACAGAAAATATAAAAGAAGCACTAGAAAAAGTAAAAGTTCCAGGAAGAAGCGAACTAGTAGATAATAGCCTAGGTCTAACAATAATGATAGACTATGCACACTCTCCAGAAAGTTTAGAAAACATATTACAAGCAGTAAAATCATATACTAGAGGTAGAGTAATATCAGTATTTGGATGTGGAGGAGATAGAGACAATGCAAAAAGACCTATAATGGGAGCAATATCAGGAAAAATAGCAAACTATACAATAATAACATCAGACAATCCAAGAACAGAAGAACCAGAAAAAATTGTAGAGCAAATAGAAGAAGGAATAAAAAAGACAAACGGAAAATATGAATGTATAGTAGATAGAACAGAAGCAATAAGAAAAGCAATGAAAATGGCAAATAAAAACGACATAATAGTACTTGCTGGAAAAGGCCATGAAACATATCAAGAAATAAATCATGAAAAACATCATTATGATGAAAGAGAAATAATAAAAAACATAGAAGAAGAAATGAAACAAAAAAATAACAAATGATAGAATTAATCAATAGAGTACTTTAGGGGGAAAAACTAATGAGTTTTCAGATAAAGATATTATTATTATCATTTGCAGTATCAGTAGTAGTATCATTAATAATAATACCAATATTAAAAAAACTAAAAGTTGGTCAATCAGAAAGAGAAGATGGACCAAAATCACACTTAAATAAAAAAGGAACTCCTACAATGGGAGGACTAATATTAATAATAAGTACAATAATACTTAGTGCATTTCTATATGTAGACTATGCAGAAAATGAAATAGAAATAGCAACAAGACTATTACCAATGGTATTTGTAACAATAGGCTTTGGACTTATAGGATTTATAGATGATTTTAAAAAAGTAGTACTTCATAATACAGACGGACTAAGCCCAAGACTAAAAATGTTAGGACTTATGGTAATTGCAATAATATATGTAGTAATGCTTGTATTTAATTTTGAAAACGGAACAGATATATATATACCATTCATAAATAAATATGTAGAAATACCACTTTGGATATATATACCATTTGCAGTAGTAGTAATACTAGCAACAACAAATGCAGTAAACTTAACAGATGGAATAGATGGTTTATCAACCAGTGTTACAACAATAATACTTACATGTTTAACAGTAATATCAATAATATGGGGAATAAAAGAAACAACAATATTTGGCTGTATAATAATAGGTGCAGCACTAGGATTTTTACTATTCAATTTGCACCCAGCACAAGTATTTATGGGAGACACAGGGTCTCTGCTTTTAGGAGGAGCAATAGCAGGAATAGCTCTATATCTAAAATTACCATTACTTTTATTAATAATAGCCATCATTCCAGTTATAGAAACAATCTCAGTAATAGTGCAAGTCGCATACTTCAAAAAAACAGGAAAAAGAATATTTAAAATGACACCAATACACCATCATTTTGAACTATGTGGTTGGAAAGAAAATAAAATTGTTTCTGTATTTAGCTTAATTACATTAATAATGAGCATGGTAGGAATAATGATTATTTAAAAAACAAGGAGGAGCAATGCAAACTACTAAAAAGAAAGTAGCAAATGATAATTCAAAAATATCCATATTAAAATCAGGAAGTAGGGTAGATTTGCCTTTATTAATAGTAGTCTTAATGCTTGTCGCCTTAGGATTAGTAATGGTTTTATCAGCAAGTGCACCATCAGCTTTAGCAGAATCAGGAGATAGTTATTCATACTTTAAAAAACAAGCAATAGCCACATTAATAGGATTTGCAGGAATGTTCTTCTTATCTAAACTAAACTATGATATATATAAAAGGTTCTATAAACTAATATATGTAGCATCTATATTAATACTATTTGCAGTATTAATACCAGGAATAGGAGTAGAATCATCAGGAGCTAAAAGATGGATAAATATAGGTATGCAACTTCAACCATCAGAAATAACAAAAATAGGACTAATAATATGGGTTGCAGGATACTATAGTGACCCTAATAATAAAACTACAGGATTTTGGGGAGCATGCTTAAAGCCAATAGTAGCAGTACTAATACCAATAGCAATTTTATACTTAGTACAAAACCACTTAAGTGCCGGAATTATAATAGCAGTAGTTACAGCAGTAATGATTGTAATGAGTGGATGCCAATTAAAATACATAGGATATATAATAGGACTTGGAGTAGGAGCAATAGCTATAATCTTCCCATTTGTAAAAGATAAATTTATGGAAGGATTTAGATCAGATAGAATAGAGGCATGGCTTGATCCATGGAAAAATCCAACAGGAACATCATATCAAACAATACAAGGACTATATGCAATAGGTTCAGGAGGACTATTTGGAGTAGGACTTGGAGAAAGTAAGCAAAAATATCTATACATACCAGAAGCACACAATGACTTTATATTTGCAATATTAGCAGAAGAACTAGGATTTATAGGGTGTACAGTTGTACTAGGACTATTTGCAGTATTAATAGTAAGAGGAATAGTTATAGCAATAAGAGCAAAAGATACATTTGGAAGCCTTGTTGCAATAGGAATTACAGCACTAATTGCATCACAAGTAATATTAAATATAGCAGTTGTAACAAACTCAATACCTAATACAGGAATATCACTTCCATTCTTAAGTTATGGAGGAAGTTCAATAGTTATTCTTTTAGGAGCAATGGGAGTACTGCTTAATATTTCAAGAAGTTCTAAGAAAATATAGGAGGAGGATATGAAAGTAGTAATAGCAGCTGCTGGTACAGGTGGACATATAAATCCAGGTATTGCAATAGCAAATAAGATATTAGAAGAGAATAAAAATTCCGAAGTTATATTTATAGGAACAAATAGAGGTTTAGAAAAAGACTTAGTACCAAGAGCAGGATATAAACTAAAAACAATAGACTCATATGGAATATCTAGAAGCTTAAGCTTAAGTAATATTAAAAAATTAGTAAAAACTATACACTCTATAAAAGAAGCTAAAAATATACTAAAAGAATTTAAACCAGACTTAGTCATAGGTACAGGTGGATATATTTGTATATCAGTATGTTTAGCAGCAAAAAAACTAAAGGTGCCATATATTATACATGAAAGTAATGTACTTCCAGGAGTAGCAACAAAATTACTTTCAAAAAATGCAGAAAAAATATTAGTAGGATTTAAAGAAGCAAAAGATAAACTTCCAAAAGCTAAGAAAATAGTTGTTACAGGTACACCAACAAAAGTTGAAAAGTTAGAATTATCAAATAAAGAAATAGAAGATAAAAAGAAAGAATTAGGTTTTGACATAAATGTTCCTTTAATATTAGTATTTGGTGGAAGTCAAGGAGCAAAAAGTATAAATACAAGTATGCTAGAAATAATAAAAAAGAAATATAATAAAAACTATCAAATAATGTGGGCAGCAGGACCAGAACAATATAAAATATTTAAAGAAAAGCTAAAAGAAGATAATTTAGATATAGAAAACTTAGAAAAAGCAAAAATAGTACCATATATATATGATATGGGAAATGTAATGAATATAGCAGATTTAATAGTGTGTAGAAGCGGAGCAATGACAGTAACAGAAATAGAAAAAGTAGGAAAGCCAGCAATATTTATACCATTTCCATTTGCAGCAGAAAATCATCAAGAATATAATGCAAGAGCATTAGAAAAAGCAGGAGCAGCAAATGTAATACTAGATAAAGAATTAACAGCAAATAAATTAAATGATAGTATAAATGATTTAATAAAAGACAAAATAAAATTAAAAGAAATGGGAAAAAAAGCAAGAGAAATATTTGTTGACAATGTAGAAAATAGGATATATGAAGAGATAAAAAAATACTAACATTAATGTGTTAGCATTTTTTCTCTTAAAATATAACATATTAAAAATAAATATTTAAATAATAAATTATGGTTGCAAAAAAGAAAAATATAAGCTAAAATACTAAATAAGAGCAAAGGCGAGGGAGGCATAATGGCAGATAAATTAATTATAGTGGAATCACCATCAAAGGCAAATACAATAAAAAAATTTTTAGGAAGTAATGTAAAAGTGGTTGCATCTATGGGACATGTTAGAGATTTACCAAAATCAAAAATGGGTATAGATATAGAGCATGACTTTGAACCACAATATATAAATATTAGAGGAAAGGCAAGTCTAATAAATAGTTTAAAAAAAGATGCAAAAGAATCAAAGCAAGTATACTTGGCAACAGACCCTGATAGAGAAGGAGAAGCAATAGCATGGCATTTAGCATATTTATTAGGAATACCAAAAGATGCTATCTGTAGAGTTACTTTTAATGAAATTACTAAAGAAACTGTAAAAGAATCTATAAAGCATCCTAGAAAAATAGATCAGAACTTAACAGATGCACAGCAAGCAAGAAGAGTACTAGATAGAATTGTGGGGTATGAAATTAGCCCAATACTTTGGAAAAAAGTAAAAAGAGGACTATCAGCAGGACGTGTACAATCTGTAGCTGTAAAACTAATTGTAGATAGAGAAAACGAAATTACAGCATTTGTGCCAGAAGAATATTGGAATATATTTGCTACACTTTCTAAGAACAAAGAAAAATTTATAGCAAAATTTTATGGAAAAGATAATAAAAAAATAGAACTTCATAAAAAAGAAGAAGTAGATGAAATATTAAATAATATAAATAATGCAAAATTTATAGTAAAAGATGTAAAAAGAGGAGAAAAGAAAAGAACACCAGCACCTCCTTTTACAACTAGTACAATGCAACAAGAAGCCTCAAGAAAACTAGGATTTGCAATAAAGAAAACAATGCAAATAGCACAAATGTTATATGAAGGTGTCAAAGTTCCAGAAAAAGGTACAGTAGGATTAATAACATACATGAGAACTGACTCAACTAGAATTTCAGAAGAAGCAAGAGGAGCTGCAAAAGAATATATCACTTCTAAATATGGAAATTCATATTATGAAAATAGATACTATAAAACAAAATCAGGAGCACAAGATGCTCACGAAGGTATTAGACCAACATATATCGATTTAGAACCTGAAAAAATCAAAGACTCATTAACTCAAGACCAATATAAACTATATAGATTAGTATATAATAGATTTATAGCAAGTCAAATGTCAGCAGCAGTATATGATACAATATCAGCAAATATAGATGCAAATGAATATAATTTTAAAGCAAATGGTCAAACTTTAAAATTTAAAGGTTTTATGACTTTATATGTAGAAGATAGAGATGATAAAAAAGACGATGATGTAGAAATGAGTATACCTGAGTTAGTTATAGGAGAAGAAGTTAAAAAAGAGAAAATAGACCAAAAACAAAGCTTTACAGAACCACCACCAAGGTATACAGAAGCAAGTTTAGTTAAAACATTAGAAGAAAAAGGAATAGGAAGACCAAGTACTTATGCTACAATAATATCAACAATAATAGATAGAAGATATGTAGAAAGAAACCAAAAACAGTTAGTACCAACAGATTTAGGAAAAGTTGTAAATAAGCTATTAACAGAAAATTTTAAAGATATAATAAATGTAGAATTTACCGCAGATATAGAAAATAGGTTTGATGAAATAGCAGAAGGAAAAGAACCATGGAAAAGAGTTATAAGAGAGTTTTACACACCTTTTGAACAAGAAGTGGAAAAAGTAGATAAAGAACTTGAACATGTGAAGTTAGAAGAAGAAGTAACAGACATACCTTGTGACAAATGTGGAAGAATGATGGTAGTTAAATATGGAAAATATGGAAAATTCTTAGCATGTCCAGGATATCCAGAATGTAAAAACGTAAAACCATATCTTCAAAAAATAGAAGTGCCATGCCCAGTATGTGGAGGAGCAGTAATTGTAAAGAAAACAAAAAGAGGTAAAAACTACTATATTTGTGAAAACAATCCTAAATCATGTAACTATATTTCATGGAATAAACCAAAAGTAGGAGAAAAGTGGGAACCAGAAGTGGAAAAACAAAGTAAAACAAAAAAGCCAGGAAAGAAAAAAGCTACTAAAACAAAAAGAACTACAAAAAAGACAACTGCTAAGAAAAAAACAGATACTAAGAAAAAAATGGCTAAAAAGAAAGAAAATTAAGAAAAAATAAAGGAAGTGAAAAAGTATGGAAACTAAAGAAAGAGGTTCAGTAGCAGTAATAGTAACAGTAACAATATTATTCATATTAATAATCCTATCAAGCTTTTTAGTATATACATCATCAAGAAGAAGAGCACAGCTAAAAGAAACAGAGATAATATCTAATAGTTATGATGGAAAAGTACAAGAAATATATAATGAGATAGTAGAATAGTATAAAAGATAATATAAAAAAGAATAAAGAATAATGAACCTTAAGAAAAGAAAGAGGAAAAGAGAAATGCTTGAAACCGTTGGGGCTGTATATATATATATATATATATCGTAAGATTTAATAAAAGAAAAAGTAATATAAAAAATATACCCAAATTAACCTTGAAAAAAGAAATAAATAAAATGATAAAAGCTATGTGTTTTAGAGGAACCTAAAATCTATAGCTTTTTTGCCTTTTCAACCAAAGGGGACGGGCCTTTTTGGTTGAAAAAAACAATTACTTTAGTGGTATTAATTAGTTATATTGTGGCCATAATTATTTATATAAATTAAAGATATTAGCTTAAAATTATATAAATAATTAAGACTTAATATAACAAAATAAAAAAGTATATATAAAGGAGGTTAACATGCAAAATAAAGAAAGAGGCTCAGTAGCAATAATAGTAACAGTAACAATACTATTTATTATAATTCTATTATCAAGTTTTTTAATATATACATCATCAAGAAGAAGAGCACAGTTAGAAGAAACACAAAAAATATCAGACAGCTATGATGGAAGATTAGAAGAAATATATAATAATTTAGAAGAAAGAGATCTAATTAAAGCAAGTAAAGTAGCAAGCGATCCAAATACATATTATGGAGTTCAAGTAACAGGATACACATGTACAAATAGTGAAGCGGTACCAATATGGAGAATCTTCTATGCAGACAATACAAATATATACTTAATATCAGATGATTATATAGCATCACAATATGTACCAAATAGTGCAGGAGGGCATGCTCCTAATATAGGTGATACAAATTACAAATTATACTTGACGAATGTCTATACTGATTATACAGGTTCGGAATGGATAAATTCAAATAGTAAAGGAAAAAAATGGTTAAATCAGTTATTGACTCAATATGGAACAAGTACTAATAATAACATAAAAGCGGTAGCATATATTATGGATACAAATATATGGAGCACATTTGCAGGAGTAGATGCAGAATATGCAATGGGAGGGCCAACAATAGAATTATTCTGCGAATCATATAAACAAACACATCCAAGTAAGTATGTAGACTATAGTGTAACTAATTCAAATGGATATGGAGTAAAATTGAATACAAGTTCATCATATTCAACTTCTGTTTCAGACTTACCACAAAATGATTTTAATCAGATTTACATAAAATCTGATACTAGCAAGGCTAGAGGTATGTGGCTCGCTTCTCCTTCGTCTTATAGTTCTAGCCACTTGATGGATGCTGCCTATTACGGCAACGTGGGCTACTACAACTATTACGACACTGGTTGCGGTATTCGCCCCTTGGTTTGTCTAAGGTCTGATGTCCGCTTGAAAAAGACATCAGATGGGGTATATGCAATACAGTAAAACTCTGATATCCGGACAAAATTCATGAGAAGGTTGAAAATGTCGAGATTTAGATACGAAATATACGTCTTAAGGATACAAAAATGCGGAGAAAATCAGAAATCTCTGCATTTTATGTTAACGGAGTACACCTAAAACAGGCAGCGAAAAATCTACCTTATAAATGTAAGAAGATAAACGATCAAACGTCATAGAGGACAAAATTAAATTTTAAATTAAAATCAATGGTATTGTAGTAACATCTATTAAAAATAGTAAGTCCAAGATTGAAGAATGAGTAAAGTCTAGAGGTAGTATAGTTAGAATTTTTTCTAATATCGCGAATTTTTATGTGATATTTGTGTTTGTCCTTAATATAATCAGTACCAATAATAGTAAGCCAAACCAGAGCATTACACATTACTGTAAAAAGAGAAATAAAATGTCCAATTTTTTGAGTATTAGTAGATTCTAACCTAAAGCCATTTGATTTTTGAGATTTAAAGATACATTCGATAGAGCAAAAACGATAAGAGTAATTTCTAACAGTACGAGAGGTATCATCATTAGTAACTAAAAAACAAGGCTCATCTGTATTAGAATAATTAGAGACAACAATATTAGTTTTAAAAAGCTTTCTTGTGTAGAGAACATTTTTAAATACTTTAGCAGAATATTTTAAAGGTTTAATATCTCTAAGGTGAGAAGTAATTAAAGAATTATCAGAATTATAATAAGAATAAGTAAAAAAAGATTTAGAGCGAATGCAATAAAAACAACCAATATCTTGGATAAAAGAAAGAACATCAATATTGGGAAACCACCTGTCAGCGAGAAAGATGATATGATAATCTTTATCAGAAAAAAGATTAGAACGATAAGAAATACATTCTTTTATAAAATCAATAGAGTAAGCATCGGGATTATGTTTATGACTAAAAAGGCGAAACCAAATAGGAATACCGCTGTTTACCAATACGAAGAGAAAAAAGCAAGACAATAAACTTATCTTTACAAAACATATGGTCAAAAGGAATGTGAATATT
>ERZ1643246.4104-NODE-4104-length-11835-cov-5.361375_pt1 | contig 11835 bp, 9 predicted proteins | sample MGYA00579265_ERZ1643246 | MGnify/ENA primary metagenome ERZ1643246 (study PRJEB29033, sample SAMEA4952261) | chicken gut metagenome | biome: Broiler Chicken; feature: Gastrointestinal Tract; material: Caecum | place: Ireland | collected 2018 | study: Broiler...
TGCTGTCATCCTTTGGAATCTCATACATAATATCCAGCATAAATTCCTCAATGATGGCACGCAGGGCACGCGCCCCGGTATCCTTCTCCATTGCTTTCTCCGCAATAGCCTCGAGCGCCCCCTGATCGAAGTCCAGTTTCACCTCATCCAGGGCGAGCAGTTTCTGGTACTGCTTTAGGATCGCATTTCTCGGCTCCTTTAATATCTTGACCATCATATCTTTATCAAGCGGTTTCAGCGTAAATATGATCGGAAGACGGCCCAGGAACTCCGGGATCATACCAAACTTTCTCAGATCTTCCACCGTTACTTTCGAGAGGAGGTCTTTGTCATTCTCAAACATATCCTTTAATTCTGAATTGAATCCCATAGAAGTCTTTTTCTGAAGACGTTCTTTGATGATCTCCTCCAGATCCGGGAAAGCTCCTCCGCAGATAAAAAGGATATTCTTTGTATTAACCGTAGTCAGCGGCACCATAGCGTTCTTACTGTTGGCGCCCACCGGTACTTCCACATCGCTTCCCTCCAGGAGCTTGAGCATTCCCTGCTGTACGGACTCGCCGCTTACATCCCGCTGATTGGAGTTATGCTTCTTGGCTATCTTGTCGATCTCATCAATAAAGATGATTCCCTGCTCCGCTTTCTCCACATCATTATCTGCAGCTGCCAGCAGTTTAGACACAACGCTCTCGATATCGTCGCCTATGTAGCCCGCCTCTGTAAGTGAAGTAGCGTCCGTGATGGCAAGCGGCACATCGAGCAGCTTTGCAAGCGTCTTAACCAGGTAAGTCTTTCCGCTTCCCGTCGGTCCGATCATGAGCATGTTGGACTTCTCGATCTCAATATCGTCCATCGTTCCTGTAGCAACACGCTTGTAGTGATTGTACACGGCTACTGACATTGCCTTCTTCGCATATTCCTGGCCAACTACGTACTCATCCAGTTTTGCCTTGATCTTGTGGGGAGCCGGTATATCTTTTATATTGATCTGGTGGAATTCTTTCGGTTTTTCTTTTTTCTTCTTGATCTTCTGTGCTTTCGGCTGCATATTTTCCAGATCCGACATATTGAAAAACTGTACTCCCGGCATGTTCATCAGCCGGTTCAGATCCACCGATCCGTTGGTCACTGCATCAAAACTTCTCTGCATACAATCCGGGCACACTGTGATATTATTGGGAAGATCGATCATCTTCCCCGTCACGCTCTCCGGACGATGACAGATAAAGCAGATCTTTTCGTAATGAGGATCATCTTTATCATCCTTATCTTCTGCAGTATCTTTTCCGTTTTCGGCAGAAACTACTTCCTGCATCTCCCCTGTTTCCGGATGATCGTCCTGTCCGTTGTTTTCTTTATCTTCCTCATCCATTAAGATGAAATCCTTATCTGACATAATAAATCCCTTCTGATATAGATAATTTTATAGATAATTTACCGGGAATTACCGGCTTTTTACATTATAGTACACCAATACCCGATATACAAATGAACTTTTTCTAAAGCGCATAAACCGGTCTGATCTTATAAAAGCGCCTTTCTGCTCTCACTGAACTTCCTGAATCCGCAGTCCTGCCGTATCTGTCACCGGAAGGGAAAATACCACTGCACGGGCTTTACTTTCCAGACCTGCATGATCCATGATCGATTTCATGATCGCATTTTTGGCTTCCGTTCTTGTGACAATAAGTATAAGTTCTTTTTCATCTGCTATCGAAACGCCTAAAAACTTCTCCGCGCGCTCAAGTCCTGTTCCTTTTGCGTGGATCACTGTACCGCCGCCGGCGCCCTGTGCTCTGGCTGCATCCATTACTTCCTCACTGTGTCCGTGATTCGCCACTACGATGATCAGTTCATAATTCGTATTTTTCATGACACTCTCCTCTACTTTTTCAACCTTCTGTCCGTCAATCAGAAACTGCAGCACTTTCTTGCCGCCCACACTGGAAAGGGGCATCAGAAATGCAATACCTGTACCCGGAACGTCAATCTGAAATCTGTCCTCCAGCTCTCGTTTCACCTGTTTCCAAGTCTCATCCGCCACCACGGTCAATGTCACCATCTTTTCCGTAACTTCAAGTCCGAAATAATCCAGCGTCTCACTGGTCGCCGTACCCTGGGCAAGCGTACACAACGTGGAAGACAGACCGATCTCCTCATAGTACGAAAGCAGCTTACGTCCTACGGATCTCTTCGTAACTGTCATCAGCATATATATTTCATTCATATCCATACCCCTCCATTAAAGTTCAATGATCTCATCATCCGGAAGCTGGGCAAACGCAGCCGCGGCTTTTCTTGCCTCCATCTTCTCAAGATGTCTGGAACGGAGCTCAAATACCAGCCCTAATATCTGTATCGTGATCAGCGGCGTCATCGCTACCATCGCCACTACTCCGAACGCATCCGTAACGATATTGCCTCCCACGCTGGTACACGCGCCTATGGCAAAAGGCAGTAGGAATGTTGCCGTCATGGGGCCTGAAGCCACACCGCCGGAGTCAAATGCGATGGCCGTGAATATCTTCGGCACAAAGAACGACAGCGCGAGGGCGATAGCATATCCCGGTATTACAAACCAGAAGATCGAAATGCCCGTAAGGACACGCACCATGGCAAGTCCGAGAGATACCGCCACACCGATCGAAAGGCTCAGGCTCATAGCGCCTGCGCTTATCGTACCGGACGTGATATCCTCCACCTGCCGGGTCAGGACGAACACCGCCGGTTCTGCCCGTACGATAAAGTATCCGATGATCATGCCGATCGGAACAATTACCCATTTATACGGATTGTCCGCCAGAACCTGCCCCAGATAATTACCTGCCGGCATAAAACCGACATTGACTCCCGTAAGGAAAAGTGAGAGTCCGGCGTAAGTATAGACCATACCAACAGCGATCCTGATAAGCATTCTTTTTCTGATCCGTCTGAAAATAATCTGGAAAATAATAAAAAACACAATGATCGGAAGCAGAGACACCGCCATTTCTCTCATATATTCAGGCAGCTCGCCGGCAAATATCCGAAAGAGTTCCACAGAGTCACTGATATCCGGAATGCTTTCCGGCACATACTCGGCGCTTTCCGGGCGGTAGATCAGGCTCAGTACCAGGACTGAGAGGATCGGGCCCACTGAAGAGAGCGCGACCAGACCGAAACTGTCGTCCTCCGCACGCTCATCGCTTCGTATTGCGGAAATACCGATACCGAACGCCATAATAAACGGCACCGTCATAGGTCCGGTCGTAACGCCTCCCGAGTCAAACGCTACGGCAACAAATTCATCCGGAGCCAGAAATGCCAGGCCGAACACAATGATATAGAGTACGATCAGCATATGGGCCAGCGAAATATTATACAGCATACGGAGCAGAGACGCCACTAGAAAGATGCCCACACCAAATGCGACAGACAACACAAGAACCCTGTTTGGCACCGCAGGCACCTGTTCTGCCAGCACCTGAAGATCCGGCTCTGATATGGTCACGATAAATCCCAGGATAAATGTCAGGAACACCATCAGCCACAGTTTCTTCGTCTGCGTCATACTTGTTCCCACATTCTCACCGATTGGGGTCATCGACATCTCGGCGCCAAGGGTGAAGAACATCATCCCTATAATCAGCAGCACGGCTCCCAGCAGAAACGCCAGCATGATCCCCGGTTCAAGAGGCGCGATCGTAAAGCACAGAACGAGCACGATCGCAATAATCGGCAGCACCGCTTTCAAAGTTTCATTTAATTTTTCCAGTAATTTTTCTTTTAATTTTGTCGTTCTTAAATTCACACATTACCTGCCTTTCTTAGTACTATCCGTTCAACATATTTAAGAACTCTTCTTCAGAAATGATCGGAATATTCAGCTCTCTCGCCTTTCTGTTTTTAGAAGAGGTGGAGTTCACGTCATTGTTGATAAGATAATTCGTCTTCGATGTTACGCTTCCTGTCACTTTCCCCCCTCTCTTTTCAATCTCTTCTTTTACTTCTGCCCGGTTGGCGAAATGATTCACACTTCCGGTTATCACAAAATTCACTCCCTCGAATTTTCGGGAGTCTTCTGTAACCTCTTCCTCCGGTATCTCCACTTCCGCAAGCAGACGCCTGAACAGATCCCTGTGTTCTTCATCCGCAAAATAATCAACGAATGTACCTGCGATAACGCCGCCTACACCGGAGATGTCACTTAGTTCCTCTGCAGTTGCATTGAGGATCCGCTCCGGATCATTGCGAAGGGCTCTGCATATCATCTTTGCATTTGCGATACCTATATTCGGGATTCCCAGACTGTAGACAAGCCGGGGAAGCGTAGTAGTCCTTGCTGCGCGGACGCTGTTCTGAAGGTTCTCATAGGACTTTTCCCCGAATCCTTCCATATTTTTAATCTCTTCTTCGTACCGGTCAAGGTGAAAAAGGTCTGTAAAATCTTTTACATATCCGTTTATGATAAATTTTTCCAGGGTGGCCTCCGAGAGTCCTTCGATATTCATGGCGTCTCTGCTCACAAATAAGGTGAACGCCTTGACATGCTTGGCCTGACACCGGGGATTTGTGCAATACAGTGTTTTCGTCTCGTTTTCCATGGAAATCTTCGTCGGACCTCCGCAGACCGGACATTCCCGGGGGATGTCTTTCACACCGCTCCGGGTGAGATTCTCGGCGATCTGTGGAATGATCATATTCGCCTTATATACGGTGATCCGGTCTCCCACTCCCAGCTCCAGCTCTTCCATGATACTGATATTGTGAACGCTGGCCCGGCTTACAGTCGTGCCCTCAAGTTCCACCGGCTCAAAAACCGCCACCGGATTGATCAGTCCTGTCCTCGACGGACTCCACTCAATCTCAAGAAGAGTAGTCTCCCGTATCTCATCCGCCCACTTGAATGCAAAGGAATCCCTCGGGAACTTTGCCGTAGTTCCAAGCGACTGACCATAAGCTATATCGTCATAAACGAGCACCAGGCCGTCGGAAGGAACTTCATTCTTCTCGATATGCTGTGCAAACCAGGCCACTTCCTCCTCTATCGTTTCTCTTGTGACCGGATGGTTTTCAACTACGTCAAATCCCTGTCCTTTAAGCCACTGCATCTGATAAAGCCTTGAATTTCTGAAATCCACTCCGTCTGCCTGGACAAGGGTAAAGGCGTAAAATCTTACGTTTCTCTTTGCAGTGATCTCATTATTGAGCTGACGTACTGATCCGCTGCACAGATTGCGTGGATTCTTGTATTTCGCATCGGCATCGCCGATCTCCTCGTTGATCTTTTCGAAATCTTTATAGGAGATGACGGCCTCGCCTCTTAATACAAGTTCTCCCCGATAAGGGATCGTAAGAGGAATATTCTTAAACACTCTGGCATTGTTCGTGACTACCTCTCCTACTTCTCCGTTGCCCCTTGTAACCGCTTTTTCCAAGCCTCCGTTCCTGTAAGTGAGAACAATGGTAAGTCCGTCCAGTTTCCAGGAAATCATTGCTTTCTGGTCTCCGAGAAACTCTTTGAGCCGTTCCACATCTTTCGTCTTGTCCAGGGAAAGCATGGGGCGTTCATGTCTTTCTTTCGGCAGTTCGCTGAGCACTTCATAACCGACATTTACCGTAGGGCTGGTCGCAAGGGTTGTTCCCAGTTCACGTTCTAGCCCCTGGAGTTCATCATACAGGCGGTCATACTCATAATTGCTCATGATCTCCGTATCTTCCTGCTCATAAGCCCGCCGTGCCCGATTCAGAAGTTCCACCAGCTCACGCATCCGTTTCATCTTATCTTCCATTACATTAACGTCCTCCTTTATTCAGCAGATCATACAGCTCTTCCAGCTCTTCATCCGACAGCTTTCTGTACTGACCTTCTTTCAGACTGCCCAGGCGGATATTCATCACGCGGACACGCACCAGGTCTTTCACTTCATAGCCGAGAGCTTCGCACATTCTTCTGATCTGACGGTTAAGCCCCTGAGTCAATACGATGGAAAAAGTATATTTCCCGATTCTGCTGACCCTGCACGGCCTTGTAACCGTATCCAATATGGGAACCCCCTCCGACATCTTCTTCAGAAATTCTTCTGTTATTTCTTTATCTACCGTTACTTTATATTCTTTCTCGTGCCGGTTGGCTCCCCGCATCATCCGGTCGATGATGTCTCCGTTGTTCGTCATAAGCAGCAGCCCTCTGGAATCCTTATCCAGCCTGCCTGCATATGTAACCCGTACGGGATAATCAAGGAAACGCACAATACTGTTCTTTTCTCTCTTTTCCTCTGTGCACACGATTCCTCTCGGCTTGTTCACAGCCAGGACTATCATATCATCCTGACGGGATACTGTCTTCTTTCCTACGCGGACAACCTGCCCGGGAGTGATCTTCATCCCGGTCTGCGCTTTCTGCCCGTCGACGGTGACTCTTCCACTCTCAATGAGGCGGTCTGCTTCCCTCCTGGAACACACGCCCGCCTCACTTAAATATTTATTCAGCCTCACCGGTTCTGTTTTCTGTAAAAATTCTTCTTTGATCCGATTACTCACCCGCAAACACTCCGCTTATATTATTATCAGTAAAAAATGTATTCCCGCTGTATAAGATCATTACATCCGAGATCCGGTACGAATCCATGATATCCGCTAAGGTTCCGCTGTAATACCTGGGATCCACAACAACGATCTCTCTGTAATAAGGCGCAAGGAAAGGAATAAAACAGTCGGCAAAAGAATCTTTTACCAGCAGCAGACGCTTCTGGCTTGTAGACACCGTACGGATATCAATAACCGACGTGTTGCCTCCCAGAAAGACGCCATACTTATCTCTTGTCTCCAGCTTGGAAGAATCATATAGCGAAGTAGTCTTTCGCCCTTCATCCACATAATTTACGACTAAGTCATCGTCGCCTTCTGTCGGCGCATAGATATCAATCTCCTCTTTTTCATCCAGTCCTACTCCACTGGTGGACGCCAGGACACCGTTAAAACTGTCCGTCACTGTATAAGACACAAAGTTGTCCGACACATCCCCCTCGATTCCCAGTGTCTGCGCTGCCTCCTGGAATACATAGAACGCTCCCTGAGTCGTCCAGTGGTGGTCTGTCTTATAGTATATCTTCTCTGATTTGTGTTTATTCAGTATGGATACTGCATCTATCCAGTTTACCGAATCCCCGAGATTACGTTCCACCATACTGAACATCTGTCTCTGGTCTTCTACCTGGGCAAATGCGGGCAGTCTGTCGCTCAGGATACAGGCGGCATCCGGCACCAGCATCATAGTGACGGGGATATCTTCATAATTCTGAATAAAACTCTCGATCGCAGCCAGATTATCATTGAGCCGATCCTCTTCCGGGACCTCGATATTTTCCATGAGCTGCCCGCCTTTTCCGATATAAATGCCGTTTTCCATCCTGCTGCCGCCCAGCCGGTCCAGTCCGACCTTGATGCTCCGCCACATATTTCTTCCGACAAACTGATCACTGAGGTACGTTTCCCACTGTTCCATAAAATCGCCTGACATGATCGTTGCCATATTAAAACTCGGGCGCGACTCCAATGCCCGGTTTTCCATCTCTGATTCTTTCTTGTCAGGTACGATCAGATTAACGATCAATACAAGAAACAGGATCAGAATAAATATTTTTCCGATCAGATTTGCTATCTGAGCTTTTCTTTTTCTGTTTATCATAAAAATCCCGCCTAAAATCTGAAATACAAAAATGGGTTAAAAGTATCCGTTACAAGGAACGCAACTGAAATCAAAAACATACCGATATAGATAACCGCTGCCGCCGCAAGCTGTATATGCCGGTTCCCTGGGATACGGATCAGAGCCTTTATAAGATTCAAGCCCAGAGCTGAGGATCCGATCACCGCCAGCAGATATAACAGCCAATGTGAAGATAACAGAAATGCCCCGGTCGCATCAACAATTCCTGCCCCTCCGCCGATCATAGCCAGCAGATACCGCATTGCATATCCAAGACTTGGACTGAAGAAAAACACCCATCCTGCCAGCACGATGATCCCGGTATAGATATGCTGCACAGGATCCGGCAGCTGTTCCATCGTCACTCCCCATATATACTTCTCCATGACAAGTATTACACCGTAATATACGCCCCATGCCACAAAATTCCATGCAGCGCCGTGCCATAATCCTGTCAGTGCCCACACCACCATAAGATTGAATATATTTCTGGAAACAGAACAGCGGTTTCCTCCCAGAGGAATATACACATATTCCCTGAACCATGTGCCTAAAGAGATATGCCATCTCCTCCAGAATTCCGTAACGCTTTTGGAGATATAAGGATAATCAAAGTTCTTTTTAAATTCGAACCCGAACATCCTGCCCAGCCCCAGCGCCATATCGGAATATCCGCTGAAGTCAAAATAGATCTGGAACGCATAGGAAAATACTCCAATCCAGGCTGTAAGGATGGACAGATTTCCCGCCGGCATTGCCGAGATCTCATCAAAGACCGCTCCCGCCGTATTGGCAAGGATCACTTTTTTCGCCAGCCCCATAATAAAATACATAGAGCCGATCCCGATCTTAGATGAGCTCATCTTTCTCCTTCGCAGCTGCTCTTCTATATCCGCATACCGCACGATCGGACCTGCGATCAGCTGTGGAAACATGCTGATATAGAGCGCAAAATACAGGATATTTTTCTGCGGTTCCGCCTTTTTCCAATATACGTCCAGAATATAAGAAATCGCCTGAAATGTATAGAACGAAATTCCCACCGGAAGCGCCAGTTCACGGTATGGAATATCTGTCGGCAATACTGCGTTCAGCGTCTCGATCAGGAATCCGTAGTATTTGAAAAACCCAAGGATCAGCAGATTTCCCACAACTGCAAATATCATGCCGGCTTTCGCCTTATGGGGATCGTCTTCATGTTCTTTTATATCCCTGCCGCAGAAATAGTTGAATATGATGGAGAGGATCATAAGTATGACATACACAGGCTCTCCCCACGCATAGAAGAACAGACTTGCGATCAGCAAGACGATATTTTTCGCTTTATACGGTACCATATAGTAAACTGCCAGCACTACCGGCAGAAATAAGAACAAAAATGTAATACTGCTGAATAACATCCGCTCTTTTCCTCTTTCCTACAGACTGTTTGTAAAAGCGGTCAGATAATCATCCGCTTTTTCTGATGCCGCAAAGAAAATATAAGTTCCTCTTACACTCTGTCGGGCATCCTCCAGAAGTTTTACTTCGTCCGGCGCATATCCATCGAAATCGTTAATGCGGGATTCCACTCTTTCGTCAATGGCGTTTGTAACTTCCTGAATCTGATCCGCACTCTTCACCTTGATCAAAAGAACCTCCTCCGCCGATATATTAGCTCCGGTCGAATAATACATCACACCTGCATAATCCGCTGCATTAAGTCCAAAATTCCGCTTAAACACAGATGCATTCTGCTCTGTCAGTTTCTCGGTATCAAGAGACGCCTCCACTCCCTGTCTCACCTCGTCAAACGGCTTGCTGCTTCCGCTTGCATACAGCATAAGCAAAACAACAAATACAACGATGAGCACAAAGACGACATACTTCATAATCTGGGAAAATCCCGGTTTCTTTGATGTCATAATGCTGCCACCTCCGCCATATGCTCCGCCCAGAGAGGGTAGAAATCCGCTTTAAAATGCAGGCCGTCCTCCTCGTAATACTGATCTTCCACAAGATCCGTATCATCAATAAATCCGATGCCTTTGCTGTCACATAATTCTTTCAGAGCCTGATTATAATCTGATATATACTTCAGATACGGATCGTCTTCAACAGCCTTCTCCTGTACCGGGAATATGGAATCCACAAATATGTTTGCATCCGGCACTTCTTCTGCTATCTTGTCCAGCACTTCCGTATACTGTGATATGAACTTATCTACATCCCCTTCCGTAGCGCTCAGATCGTTCATACCCATTGCAAGGAATACAGTTCCCGGACTGATCTCTTTCACCTGTTCGATAAGATCATCCAGCTCATAGAGATGTACGCCGATCTTAGAAACCACGCTGGAGGCATTAAGCACATCAAATTCCGTAAAGCCCTGTGTAATGGAATCGCCTACCACAACGGCTCCGCTGAACTTTTCTCTGACACTTCGCGTATCCTCGCTGTCTTTCCCCTCCTGCTTCTCCAGAAGACTGATCTTTGCCTCAATCTCCGCCACATCTCCGGCTTCTTCCTGTTTTATATACTCAAGTCCGGCAGACGTATCTGCATCCCTGTGTACCAGGCTCCTCACACCGTGAACGATAAGCACGGCAAGAATGATAACAGCTGCGATCATGCCGGAAATAATAAGATATCTCTTTGTCTTTCGTTTTATTTTTATCATAAATCCTTCGGCTTTCTATATTGAAAAAGAATAAGTAATAACTGCCTTTAATAGTTACAATACACCACAATACTCTTTTAATAATACTTATTTTACGCATAAAAGTCAATGACCCGCCCGGAAACCCGGGCGGATCAAAACCGTTACCCTTTCGTCCGATTTTTATGATATGATAGTAACAGTGCCGTACACACGGCTCTGAACTACAGTTATGATCCGGGAAGCAATTTATCCCGTGAAGGAGGATCTATGATCGCACTGAATCTGACCGACATAAAAAAAGTCACATCACATCTGTTCCTGAAGGATACCTTTGATAATTTTTCCTTTATTGAAGGAGAAATCGTAACTTTCAATACTTTCCGGATCGACGGATATATCCAGAAAGATTTCTTTGACACAGGAACAGAGCTCTCCGAATATTCCACCTGGAAAAATCTGCGGGAGTTCTGCTTTACTATTATCAAGGGCAAACGTACTCCTTTGAGCTTCCGGTTTATATTCAGCCTTTCTCCGGCCAATATCGAAAAACTTGTCGCCCGGAACACTCCATCCATCCCTCCGGAAAATGTACAGGGATTATACATGAACCTGCACTTTGACGGGAAACAGCTCACCTGCGTGACAGGCACCTCGTTTAAGACATTTACAATGGATAAATCTCTGGAACATGTCTGGGATGAAATGGTGGAAAAATTTCTCCGTCAGAAAGAACTGCCCTTTGAAGAACAATAATCTGCCAAAACTCTCAATCATTGAAAACGTCAAAACTGCGGCAAAGATTCCGGCCTGTAACCGGGAATCCTTACCGCAGTTTTATCTTTATCTGTAAAATCTCAGATCATGGAATTTTATTTTGTCAGCAGCATCATGATGTCATTGCTCCGCTGTACAAACGCCGTCATCTCTTCCGGGCTGAGCGGCTTATGAGCCAGCATTGCCAGGTCGTAGAGCTGTTTGCAGATGATCGGCACATTCTTGCTGCGCTTATGCTCAACAAGGAACTTCACAAGCGGATGGTTTGCATTCAGGATCAGTGTAGCCTGTGTGCCGAACATGGACGGGTCCATGCCGCTCATGCCGTACATCTTCATCATCTCGGCCATACGTCTCTCCTGCTCGGACAGAACTGCCATAGATGCAACTTTATCATCTTTGAGCTTCTCAACTTTTACATCCAGCTTATCGTTGTTCAGCTCTTTTCGGAAGATCTCTATCAGACTGTCTGTCGTCTTCTTGAAGTCTTCTTTTTCATCCTCTGCCACTTCGTCTTTCAACGACTCATGGACGTCTGCATCGATTCTCAGGAACTGGAGATCCGGATGTTTCTGCTCAAGATATGTCACAAAAGCCGAATCAATATTGTGCGTCAGGATAATGGCATCCTGGCCCTGAGCCTTAAACATATTGATGTACTGGCTCTGCTGCACTTCATCGGTCACATAGTAGATGCTTGTCTTCTTCTCTTCCTTGTCTGTCTCTTCTC
>ERZ1643246.4107-NODE-4107-length-11821-cov-22.067483_pt1 | contig 11821 bp, 16 predicted proteins | sample MGYA00579265_ERZ1643246 | MGnify/ENA primary metagenome ERZ1643246 (study PRJEB29033, sample SAMEA4952261) | chicken gut metagenome | biome: Broiler Chicken; feature: Gastrointestinal Tract; material: Caecum | place: Ireland | collected 2018 | study: Broiler...
CGCCGATGGTAGTACTATGTGCGAGAGTAGGTAATTGCCAGGCTTCTCTTTGAATATATGGAGGACTAGCTCAGTTGGGAGAGCATCTGCCTTACAAGCAGAGGGTCAGCGGTTCGAGCCCGTTGTCCTCCACCATTGCCGAAATAGCTCAATTGGTAGAGCAACTGACTTGTAATCAGTAGGTTGAGGGTTCGATTCCTTTTTTCGGCACCATTTGTCCCGTTAGCTCAGCCGGTAGAGCACTTGACTTTTAATCAAGGGGTCAGAGATTCGAATTCTCTACGGGACACCATCTAAATGCCTCGGTGGTGGAATAGGTAGACACGTGGGACTTAAAATCCCATGCCCCTTAAAGGCGTGCCGGTTCAAGTCCGGCCCGAGGTACCATTTTTTTAAATTTCAAGTTGGGGCTATAGCTCAGCTGGGAGAGCGCCTGTTTTGCACGCAGGAGGTCAGCGGTTCGATCCCGCTTAGCTCCACCATGTTATACTTGATTATAATTGATTGGATAATGGCTCTGTAGCTCAGTTGGCTAGAGCGAACGGTTCATACCCGTTAGGTCGTGGGTTCGAATCCCTCCGGAGCCACCAAAAATGGACCCGTAGCTCAGTTGGTTAGAGCCACCGGCTCATAACCGGTTTGTCACAGGTTCGAGTCCTGTCGGGTCCACCATTTTAAATACGGAGAAATACCCAAGTGGCTGAAGGGTTCGGTCTTGAAAACCGATAGGGGATGCAAGTCCCGCGGGGGTTCAAATCCCTCTTTCTCCGCCATATATCGCGGGATGGAGCAGTCTGGTAGCTCGTCGGGCTCATAACCCGAAGGTCGTTGGTTCAAATCCTTCTCCCGCAACCAAATGGTTCGGTGGTGTAGTGGTTAACATGCTAGTCTGTCACACTGGAGATCGCGGGTTCAAGTCCCGTCCGAACCGCCATTTTTTATGCCTCGGTAGCTCAGTCGGTAGAGCAAAGGACTGAAAATCCTTGTGTCGGCAGTTCGATTCTGCCCTGAGGCACCATTTTTAATACTTTCAAACCTTTCTTATATATTTGCTTGGTGATACATTTTTTATTAGTTAGTCACTAAGCTTTTTTTCTTTTTATAAGAATATATAGGTTTAGTTAATGTATTAGTAATTTTATTTGTTAGATAATTATTCTAAATTTTAAATTAAATTTAAAATATTTTATACTATCCTTTTTCTTTAAATCTCTTTATAGTATAATATCTATAGGTGATAATTTATGGATAAAATAATTTCTTTTTTAGAAAATAATTATATAGTTAAATTAATTATAGATTCTTATTTTGTTTTATTGTTAATTTCGTTGATTATATTTTTAGTGTTGAAGGTAAAAAAGGCTTTAAATCTTCTAATTATAGGCTTAATCTTGTTAGTTATTTATTTTATTTCAATTATTTTTGATTTGCCTATGTCCACTGTTTTTTATGAGCCATTAACATCTGTTTATGTATTAATATGTGTAATAATTTTAGCACCTGATTTAAGAAAGTTATTAGAGTATCATAAAAAAAGTGAAAACAAAAATGATATGATAGTATCATCTACTCAAGCTACTAAGGAGGCTATTGTTGATGCTGTTTTTCATATGTCTTCAATGAAGGTAGGAGCACTAATAACAATTGAACAGCACAATTCTCTTGATCAATATGCTGAAAGAGCTATTCAGTTGAATTCGGATATTTCAAGAGAATTATTAGAACAAATATTTATAAAGGATTCACCACTTCATGATGGTGGTGTCATAATTAGAGGTAATAAGATTGTTTGTGCTGGTGCTTATTATGTTTTAACTCAAGATGATACTTTAGATAAGACAATAGGCTCTAGACATAGAGCCGGTGTTGGTATTTCTGAAGTTACTGATTCTCTTACAATAATTGTTTCAGAGGAAACAGGTAGGGTCCATGTTGCTAATGCTGGATTTATGAAGGTTATGGATAGTAAAAATGAATTACTTGAGTATTTGAATTTATTTTTAGGACGATAAGGAGTGATTTTAATGCGTATTTTCAGTATGATTATCGAGATTATAACCTCACCTTTTACTTTCTTATTAAGAAATAATTTTAATTCTATGAATACTAATAAAAAAATCAATCCAATATTTATTTTTTTAATGGCTCTTATAATAGTTTGTGTTTTAGCATTGGTATTCTATAGAAGTTATATTTTTAAATTTTAGGAGTGGTTATTATGTTTGAGCAGCATCCAATAATACCAATAATTTTTTGTTCCATTTTGATTATAATAATAATTAAACAATCATTTGTTCAGCATAGATTTTTAAAAATAAAGGCTTTATTTGCAGCAATTTTAGCCTTTATTTCTGTGATGATTTTAATATTTTATAATGATTTTGGAGTTGAAGGTAGTTGGTTAAGTAATTATAATCGTGATATGGTTTACCTAATCTTATTAGTTGTAGATATTCTAATAGGAATTTTGTTTTTTTCGACAATTAATTCATCTTATGGTAATGAAAGACTCCAGCAGCAACTAACAAAGACTTTAGATGAAACGAAATACTATGTAGTTTTAGATAATAAAGATAGAGTAAAAACTATTTCTTCTTTATTACTTAAGGATCTTAATATAACTCTTGAACAGGCATATAAGAAAAATTTTTTTGATGTGTTAGAGTACCGTTATCGCATTATAGCTTTTAATCAACAAGAATGTGATAAAAACGATATAAAAAAATTCTATTATGATTATTTTAAAAATAAAAATTTTACTACTAATAAAATTGAATTAAACTTACAAAATGATGATTCATCTGAGTTTGCTCTTTATTTTTTTGAAAATCCAATAATAGTATCTAATAAATATAAAGGTCGTATTTTAATGGGTGAAAAGAAGAGTGAAGAAAATTTAATAGGAATGGAAAAGGATTTAGCTGAAACTTCACTAGAATTAGATTTGATAAAAAATAGATTTGTTACTATACTTGAAAAAACTAGTGAAGGTATATTTTTTAATAATCTTTCTCAAGGCTATATATGGTGTAATGACATTTTAGTAAAAAAATTATCTTTAAGTGGCAATAGTCTCAAGCAAGATGAATTTTACAAGTTGATTCATCCTGATGATTTAGCTTTATTTAAAGATAAAATGAACAGTTTACCTAGTGATTACTCCTTATCTTATCGTTTTAATACTGGAAGTAGCTATACCTATGTTAAAGAAGAAGGCCATAAAATAGTATGTGGAAAAACTATAGAGTTATGTGGAATAATGACAGTTATAGACAACTATCGTTTTGCTAAAACAGATACGATTTTAGATACAATTTTAGGAGAGCCTGAAATGCTAGCTAGAATTCAAAGTTTAGAAAATACAGATAAAATTTTTGAGGTTGTATACTTTAAAGTAGCCTCAATTCCACAAATAAATGAACAATGTGGGAGAGCTATTGGGAATACAATTTTAGCCCAGTATGTCTCTTTTATTAAACAAAATTTTGTTAATGATAATCAGATATATAGACTTACTGGTTTGGATTTTGTGGCAATAGTAACTGATTATAGGAAAATGGATGTATTAAAAAATAATCTTATCAATGGCGAGAAAATATTACATGCTCAAGCAGAATATGCTAATGAGAAGGTTATAACTGATGTTTATATGGGTATATCTAGATCTGATGATCATCCATCTCATAAGGATACTCTAAAGCATGCTAAAGAAGCACTTCGCTTTTGTAGTAATCCTCAGTTTAATTCTAATTTTGCTTATTATAAGGATATAAGATGATGAATAAAGCTGAAGCGAGAAAATTAGCCTTAAAAAATAGAAAACTTCAAAACTCTCAAATGGTATCTACGTTTGTAGTTACCCAAATTTTGCAGTCTGAAATTTTACTTAATTATAATAATATAGGAATTTATTATCCAATTGCCAACGAGATAGATATTACATCTTTAAGAGTTCTATATCCTGATAAAAAATTTTATTTGCCAACTACTAAAAATGATTTAGCTTTTGTAGAATATTGCACTGATGATTTAATTGATGGTCCATATAATACTAAAGAGCCTATTGGTAATGAAATTGATAAAAATCAGATGCAATGTATTATTGTCCCATGTGTGGCTATTAATAAGAATTTGCAACGAATTGGTTATGGCAAAGGTTATTATGATAGATATTTAAAAGATTTTAAATGCTTAAAAATAGGTGTATGCTATAGTGATTTTTCTAATGTTGATGTAGAATGTGATGATTATGACATACATTTAGATATAGTTATAAAAGGGTGATGTATCTTGATAAGTGTTATATTGTTAATGGCTGGAAAAGGAAGTAGAATGAATAAGGATATTAATAAAATTCTTCTGGATTTAAATAATAAGCCTATTTACAAATATTCGTTAGATTTATTTTTAAAATATGATTTTGAAGTAATTGCTGTAGTAGCAAAGGATGAATATGACGAGCTAAAATTGATGTTGCCATCAAATGTCAAAGTTGCAATTGGAGGTAATACTAGGCAACAAAGCGTTTTTAATGGCTTAAAATTATGTAGTGGTAATTATGTTATAATTCACGATGCTGCAAGACCACTATTATCTAAAAGAGTTGTAGATGATATTTTAAAGCTTCAAAATGAAAATAGAGCTATTTTAGTTGGTGAGTTAGAAAAAAATACGATTAAGCAAAAGAAGAATAATACTTTTGTTACATTGCCAAGAAATAATTTAGTGCGTGCAATGACGCCTCAATGTGCCCCATTGTCTATATTGAAAATGGCTCATGAATTAGCTTTAACTGATCAATTTGAAGGAACTGATGATTTATCGCTTATTGAAAAATATTGTAAAAATTTATCTGTTGATTTTATAATTTCTAATGAAGAAAATTTTAAGATCACAACTCCTTTAGATTTTGAGTTAGCAAAGCTTATAGTTAAAGATTTTATAAGAAAGGAAAAAAACAATTTATGATTAGAATTGGACATGCGTGGGATACTCATAAGCTACAGGAAGGAAGAAGGTTAATTTTAGGCGGCGTGGAAATAAATAGTAAGATCGGTTTATTAGGACATTCTGATGCCGATGTAGTATTACATGCTGTTGCAGAATCTTTATTAGGAAGCTTAGCTTTGGGTGATTTAGGTACTTTTTTTCCTGACAATAGTCCTAAAACTTTAGATATGGATTCTAAAGTTATTTTAAGAACTTGCTATAATATGGTTTTAGAAAAAGGATTTGAATTAGTTAATTTGGATTTGACAATTTATTCAGAGTATATTAAAATTGCCCCAATTATATTTCAAATTCAGCAGTCAATTGCTAATATTTTAAATGTATCACTAGATAAAATAAGTATAAAGGCTACCACATATGAAAAAATGGGTTTTATTGGTCGTGGTGAGGCTATTGCATGTGAATGTGTATGCTTGGTGGAAAACAAAATAGTAAAGCCTATTTTGTTATAATAAAATATTTATATATTAATTGTTTTATGCTATAATCTAATAAAGGAGGGCACATTATGGAAAAATGGTTTGAAAAGCAATGTAGATTAGTACAAATTATTTTATTACTTATTCCAGTTGTCAATTGGATTGTTGAAGTACTAGTTCGTTGGGATCATGCGTTAAAGAAAGGATCATTGTTCAAAATAATTATAGCGCTTGTAGTTACAATCTTTGGTTTATTTATTGGTTGGCTAGATTGTCTTTGGTGTTTGTTATTTAAGCATTTGATTTTCTGTGATTAGTATAATCCCATAGATTAAGGGTGAAATGTATCACCCTTTTTTTTATGGTAATATTATTTTTTTATTATTTTTTTTGTCTAAATATATCATTTTACTTACTTTATCATAGAATTTTAAATAAAAATACAATAAACATAATCATAAAATTTATTTAAATATGTTAATTTTCTCGACATATTTTTTAAAATTTACACATAAAATATTTTGGTGATAAAAATGAGAGTAAAAGAAGGAAATTTGCAAGATAATGGCATTACATTAGATACTTTGGAGGTTTTTTTAGATAATACTACTTTGTTAGTAATAGACGGGTATAAAGGCTTTGCCATGTGTGGAGCATTAGATGTAAGTATTTATAATTCTTTAAAAATGAAAGAAAGAAAAGTTGTGTGTTTTAAAGCTACTGGCGTTAAAACCATTGAGCAGCTTTATAATGCCCCTATTGTAGAATGCTCTGAATATGCAAAACAATTGGGTATTTACGAAGGAATGACAGTAAAGGATGGGTTTAAAATCTTATCTACGCAATAAGTATATTTGGGTAATTGGTTTAGGGGCAATCTTAATTTGGAGGCTATCTTCGGGCTACTTTTCACAAGCGGTAGAAATTTATACTGATTCTAAGGTTAGAAATTATGCTGAGGGTTTAATAGCAGAAAGTATCGAGGAAAGGTTACTAAATGAACTTAATGATGGTAATTTGTTTATTGAAAATTATGATTCCAATGGTAATGTCTCCTACGCATATATAGATTCATATAAAATAAATAAAATTAGAAATGATGTAATATTATATACCGATGAAGCTATTAATGAGATTAATGATCATCAAGATTTTGGCTATATAGAGGTTCCATTAGGCTATTTTTTTGGCATTAAATATTTTTTAGCTGATGGGGTAAGAGTACCTATTGATTTAGAAGTGATAGGAAATCAAGATGTTGAACTAGATATGCAAACCTTATCTAAGGGAATTAATACAACTATAGTGCAAATAAATTTAAATATTGATATACATATTCAAGTCGTCATACCTTTTCAAAGTAAAATAACAACAACTTCAACTATCATACCATTAGCTATCCAAATAATGAATAACGATATACCATATTACCTAGGAGATTTATTTAATTAAAAAATCCTTAGAAGAGTTTTCTAAGGATTTCAGACTGTTAACAATTTTAGTTTGTCAACAGTCTGAAGCTATCACATTAAAAGTGATAGCTTTATATTTTTAATTCGATGTAGGTTATAAAAGAGTCATCGATTATTTGATTGCTAATTTTTCCATTGTATTTTTTAGTAATATCTTTGATAATTTTTAATCCATAACCATGAAACTTTTTATCCTTTTTGTTGGTTTTAAAATTTTTATTTGCAGTTGCATTTTCAAAAAACAAAAGCAATAGGTTATCTCTATTACTTATTTTGATTTTAATATAAGGATTTTGTATATCATGGCATCCTTCAACACAATTGTCGATTAAATTTGTTAATAAAGAGATATTATCATAATCAGATATCCTACCTATATTGTCTACAGCGATTTCTGTCTGAATTTGAATATTTTTATCTTTAATTAAATTTAATTTATTTACCAATACAGCATTAATAAGTTTATTACTTGTGTAATAAAATCCATCTGTATTATTTAATTTTTCTTTAATCTCATTTAAAATATTATTATTAGCTTTAACAGTATTTATAGTTTGTAGCATATTATTTATGTCATGTTTTATCTTGATTAATTCTTCTTGTTTGGCTAAATATATTGATTTAAACTGATCATAAACTTGGTTGATTTCATATTCTTTTATTTTAGTTTCTTTTCTTAATGTAAATTTTTCAATTTGATAGCAAAATACAATAGATATCAAAAAAATGATTATTAAAACTATATTGACAAATGTTATAATTAAATAATTATTATTATCTATTAGAATAGAATCTAGTATGCTAATATTTATGAAAAAGAAGCATGCCATTTCGATAAAGGCCATAATTAGATACAACAATATTTGTTTTTTTATTATGAAAAATAAAATATAGTATAAAACTTATTATAACGTAAATAAAGAGGGCACATATTAAATAATAAGTTGTGAAATAATAAAAATGATTGGTATTTAATTCAATAAAGCTAATATTTAATATTAATGTCATAGAAATTTTAAGAAGTAAATCTAAGGCAAATAAACATAATATTACTATTAAGTAAAGATATTTTTTATTAATTATTGTTAATGCAATTATTATTATAGATTGACATAGTGGCAATAAGATATTCCATGATAGTCCAAATAAGAATAATTTTAATTCTATATCATAATAAACTAGTACACTATTTAATGCTATAGTAATCGAATAAATAATACTAAATATTAAATAGTTTTTTATAGATTTTTCCATCATAAAAAGTAAAGATATAAAAAATATAGCTAATATTAATGTTATGTTGACAAAAAAAATCATAAATATCACCTTAATTTAATTATATTATAATTTTTTTATTTACAATTTTATTTCATAACTATATAAATACTAATATTACTTATGTTAAAATATCTATAAAGGTGGTAGTTTAATGATTAAAGTAGTATTTGTTTGTCATGGAAATATATGTAGAAGCCCAATGGCAGAGTTTTTATTTAAAGATTATGTTAAAAAGATGAATTGCGAATCTCAATTTTTAATTTCTTCATGTGCAACATCGAAGGAGGAAATTGGAAACAAAGTCCATTATAAGACTAGAGAAATTTTAAATTCTTTAGGAATTGATTGTTCAAATAAAAGAGCAGTGCAAATATGTAAAGATGATTACGAAAAGTATGATTTTATACTAGCAATGGATAAAAATAATGTGTATAATTTAAAAAGAATCCTAGGAGAAGATAAAGACAATAAAATTCATCTTTTATTAGAGTATGCAGGCTCTAATAGTGATATATCTGATCCTTGGTATACTGGTGATTTTAAAAAAGCATATGAAGATATAAATTTAGGAATAAAATGTTTTTTTAATTTTTTAATTGAAAACGGATTAGTAAACTTTATTAAATCTTAAAAATGCTGTATAATAGTTAATAGGTGGTATTATGATAGTTAAAACAAAAAAAGGGACATTTCAGTTAGATAAAAATTTTAGAGATGCTTTTAATGTAGAAGCCTTTGAGGAAAAATACATTGAAGAATGTATGGATAAGTTCGCCTTTGTTGTTGGAGATATATCATCTAATATACTTCGTATAAAGGGATTTGATTTAGATCCTAAAAGTAAAAATTATTATGGCTTTATTGAAGACTATTTAGAGGTTTCTTGTCCAATAGGATGTCCTTATTTTGTTCTTAGAAGAGTTAATGGTGATACTACAAAGGAAGAACCTTTAAATATGGATTTACCTGATGTTAGGATTACACCTTTAGTAAAGGAAAATTTTGATAAGGAATCTCTTGTTCTTAAATCATGTCCAAAGGTTAAGCCACATATTGTTATAGATATGGAACGCGTTAATGCTATACCTAAAGGAACTCTTTCAGATGATTTAGTAGAATATATTAAGCAGGATAAGCAAAATTCAAATTCTAAAAATCAAAATCAGTCGGTTTCAAAATCAGCTCAAACAACTTATGTTTCTGCCAGTCCAGATTTTGATCCAAATAAGGTTCAAAACTTTAATAAACATAAAAATAATCATCAGAAAAATAGCAAGAAAAATAAAAATAACAAGGTAAAGTAGGAGTATTTCATGGAAAACGAAAATATTGTAGATCAAATAAAGAAAATCTTAAATAAAATTCGTCCTTATTTAAATGCTGAGGGTGGAGATTTAGAGTATATTGATTATAAAGAAGGTATTGTTTATATTAAAATGTTAGGTGCATGTATCGATTGTGGTGCCCTAGATTCAACATTAAAAGATGGAATAGAGGCTCTATTAATAGAAAATGTTCCAGAAGTTATTGAGGTTAGAAATGTATCTAGCTTAGAGGAGGTATAATTATGATTTATAGTTCTTTAGCAAATGATTTTGCATCAGTTAGAAATATAATTACATCTAGAGCTGTTCAAATTTTATGTGTTTCTCTTTTGTCAATGATTATTTGTCAAGTACTTAAGTTCATAATTTTATCTATAAAAGAAAAAAAGTTTCAATGGAGATTATTAATATCAACAGGAGGATTTCCTAGCTCTCATACGGCTTTATGTATTGCTATGTGTATTACAATTGGTATGTTTCAATGGCATGATTTAAATGGTAATTTAGATTGGTCTTTTGCAGTTGCTGTTATTATTTCTGTTATTGTTATTCACGATGCTATGGGTGTTAGATTAGAGGCTTCTAAGCATGCTAAAATTTTGAATAATTTAGTTGCTGATATGACTAATGAAGAAAAGCAAGAGCTTGGCTATGGTAAAAAGGGCGAGCTTAAGGAAATGCTTGGTCATAAGGGATTAGAAGTTATAGGTGGTATTATCATAGGTATTATTGTTGGTTTAATTGGTTTTTTTATACTTGTTTAAAAATCTATGCTTTTGGGCATAGATTTTTATTTTAAAATTCAATAATTTGGTGTTATAATAAAGATAAAGGAATTGAGGAGGATTTATATGCAACAAAAATTAATTTTAGATGTATCTCATACAAAAGGATTTTATGATGAAAAGTTGTATGAGCAAGTAAAAAAGGAGGTAATTGCTGCTCATAAGCTACTTCGTAGCAAAACGGGCGCAGGTAATGATTTTTTAGGATGGTTAGATTTGCCAGTTTCTTATGACCACCGTGAATTTTGTAAGATAAAACAAGCTGCTCAAAAAATAAAAGAGCAATCTGATGTTTTATTGGCTATTGGAATTGGTGGATCATACCTAGGAGCTAAGTCTGCAATTGAAATGCTTAAGCGTTATTTTAACCAACCTGGTGTTGAAGTTATTTTTGTAGGAAATCAAATTTCATCTACATATGCTTCACAACTTTTAAATTATCTTAAGGATAAAGATTTTTCTATTAATGTTATATCTAAATCTGGTACTACAACTGAACCTGCAATTGCCTTTAGAATTTTCAAAGAATATTTGGAACAAAGATATGGCAAGGATGAAGCTAAGAATAGAATTTATGCAACTACAGATAAAGCTAAAGGAGCTTTAAAGTCATTAGCAACAGCTGAAGGATATGAAACTTTTGTTGTTCCTGATGATGTTGGCGGTCGTTTTTCCGTTTTGACACCAGTTGGACTTTTACCAATTGCGGCAAGTGGAGTTGACATTGATGAAATGATGAATGGCGCAAAGCAAGCCTATGTTGATTATTTAGAGGAATCTGTTGATAAAAATGATGCTTTAAAATATGCATTAATTAGAAATGTATTATATCGTAGTGGTAAAAAAATTGAGATGCTTGTCAATTATGAGCCTAAGCTTAATTATTTTTCAGAATGGTGGAAGCAGCTTTATGGTGAATCAGAAGGTAAGGATGGAAAAGGAATTTGGATAACCTCTGCTTCATTCTCTACAGATCTTCATTCCTTAGGACAGATGATCCAACAAGGAGAAAGAACATTATTTGAAACAGTTATAAATGTTGAGACTCCAGAGGAAGATATTATCATTAAGGAAGATAAGGATAATTTAGATGGACTTAATTTTTTAGCAGGTAAGAGCATGGATTATGTTAATAAGATGGCTATGGCAGGTACTATGCTAGCCCATGTTGATGGTGGTGTTCCTAATATTAAGATTACAGTTCCTAATATTTCTGCATTTACTTATGGATATCTTGTTTATTTCTTTGAGTTGGCATGTGGTGTTTCAGCTTATACATTAGGAGTAAATCCTTTTGATCAGCCAGGTGTTGAAAATTATAAGAAGAATATGTTTGCTTTATTAGGTAAACCTGGTTATGAAGAGATGCAAAAAGTTCTACAAGAAAAATTAAAATAGTTTTATATACTAAAAACTTAAATCAAGCCTCTAAGTTGGACAATAATTAACAAGACTATTAAATGTTACTTTTGTCTACTTTAGGAAACTAAGCGAGAATCCTCGGTTATTAAATTGCCGAGATGAAAGCCTAT
>ERZ1643246.4109-NODE-4109-length-11817-cov-13.549651_pt1 | contig 11817 bp, 10 predicted proteins | sample MGYA00579265_ERZ1643246 | MGnify/ENA primary metagenome ERZ1643246 (study PRJEB29033, sample SAMEA4952261) | chicken gut metagenome | biome: Broiler Chicken; feature: Gastrointestinal Tract; material: Caecum | place: Ireland | collected 2018 | study: Broiler...
CCTATGAAACAATCGTCAAAGCCCATGAGGGCGACCCGGACGCAATCGACACCGTTCTTTCCCACTACGCCGGATATATCCGATACTGTTCCAAAGTACACGGGAAAGTCAACGCCGAGGTTGAGGAATATGTGAAGCAGAAGCTAATTGCCGCGCTGTTCAAGTTTCGCTTTGACCGATAAGCCTTAAAACTGAATATCCAGCCGTCCATCGGCGGCCAGCGAAAGCAGTAAGTCTGAAAAAGATTTGCTGCTTTTTTGTTGCCCGGCTCCGCTCCCGGCCATTTTGCCCTGGTCAGATTGTAGTAGTAAGTGAGAGGGTAATTTTTCTGCTCCGGCGTTTGGCATTTTTGATTTTTGCCCGTAGTAAGAAGCAAAGAGAAAATTTCCCGTTTCGTTTGGCGAATTTCAAAACGCGATGGTGTGGGGAGTGAAAGGAAAAATTCTCTGCCCCGCCGGTTGCCAAAATCCTGTTGCCCGCATTACAGAAGCAAAAGAAATTTTGAGAAAATTTCCATCCAGCGGGTAGCTGGCGGCTTTTGAAATGTATCTTTAGCGGAAAGGAAAAAAGACCGCCCACAGGCTGCCTTGCTTTTTCTATCCTTCGCTGCAAAGCGAGAGCTATTCATCAAATACTGCATGGGGCATGCTGGCTCAGACATGGCCGTGCTGAAACAGCGCCACGGCTTCAGAAACGAAATATAAGGAACCGCTGATCACGATCACTTCATCCTCCTTCATGCGCGCCTCTAACAAAGCGCGCAGATCATGTGCCAGGGGCAGATGATGCTGGTGAGCCAGCTCCTCAAGATCGGCCAGTCTTCCCTGCGGAAAAGAACAGAGGATGAGGCGGTCGCAGACCATGCGGATCATCTCGATCATCCGATCGCACTCTTTGTCTTTCAGCACCGAAAAGATGACGGTATCGACATGCATGCTGCGCAAGGTCTCGCACAATGCCGATACGCCTTCGCGGTTATGGGCGCCGTCGACGATGACATCAGGGCGGCGGTGAAGCAGCTGAAAGCGGCCGGCCCAGCCGGTCTCAGCAAAAGCCGGACGCAGCGTCCGCGCATGAAGATCTGGAAACAATAAGCGTATGGTCTCAAGGGCCAGCGCCGCGTTTTCGGCCTGATATGCCGCCGGTGATGAAAGACGCAAGTCACGAAGACCGGCAGCGTCAAAATGAATGTCCCCGTTTTCATCACGGCGCACATCATGCGCAGATGAGCGATATAAAGACGCATGGCGCTGCGCGCAGACGGTTTCGAACACGCGCAGACACGATGGCCGCTTCTCAGCAGTGAGCAGCGGCACGCCCTCCTTGATGATGCCGGCTTTCTCCCAGGCAATTTTCTCCAAGGTATCCCCCAGCAGCTGCATATGGTCATGCCCGATGTTGGTGATCACGCTTGCGCAAGGCAAGACGATGTTGGTCGCGTCCAGCCGGCCGCCCAGGCCGGTCTCGAGGATGACGACATCCGCCTTCTCATGGACAAACCAGCACAGTGCGATATGCACGTCAATGTCGAACATGGCCAGTTCCAGCGCGCGCCACTGCTCATCATAGCGATTGACATGATCCAGGAATGTCTGTTCCCCGATCCACTGATCATCGATGCGGATGCGGTCCAGATGTGAGATGAGCGCCGGAGAAGTCAGGGTACCCACGCGCAGTCCGGCCGCGTTGAGCATGGCACGCATATAATTGACCGTAGAGCCTTTGCCATTGGTTCCGGCGACATGGATGATCTTCAGCTGCGCGATCTGCGGACAGCTTTCATAGACAAAACGCTGAAAGGCCGGCAGATCTTTGCGGACGCGCCGGCGGGATTCGATGGATGCGATGGCATCCTGTATGGTTTCATATTTCATTCGCTGATCCTCCAGTCAATCGGTTCACGGCCCAGCTCTTGCAGATATGCGTTGGTCCGGGAAAACGGATGAGAACCGAAAAAGCCATGATAGGCGGAGAGCGGTGAAGGATGCGCGCTCATGATGATGCGATGCTTCTGCGCATCGATCAGCGCTGCTTTCGCCTTGGCCCAGCTTCCCCACAACAAGAATACGCTGGGCTTTCCCTGCTCGCTGACAAAGCGGATGGCATGATCAGTAAAGGTCTCCCAGCCTTGATTGCGATGACTGCCGCTCTTGCCGGCCTCCACGCTCATCACGGCATTCATCATCAGCACGCCCTGATGGGTCCACTCCAGCAAGGAGCCATGTGAGGGAATGGGCAGTCCCAGATCATCATGCAGCTCTTTGTAGATATTGCGCAGGCTGGGCGGGATCTTGACGCCGCGGTTGACCGAAAAGCACAGCCCGTGTGCCTGATGTTCATGAATGTAAGGATCTTGTCCCAGGATCACGGCGCGCACGGTCTCAAAGGGGCATTCCTGAAAGCAGGAGAACAGCTGTTCCCGCGGCGGATAGACTGTCTTCTTGGCATATTGCGCCTCCACGAAATCCATCAGCGCCTGAAAGTATGGCTGTATCCGTTCTTGTGTGAAAAACGTTTCCCAGTTCATCCCATTTCCCCCTTTCTTCGCTTATTTCCTCGGAAATATGTCAGCGTGCGACTTCATCCGCGTCCAGATGAAACAACGGCGTTGCGATGTCGGTCGGCGCACAGCCGATCGTCAGATATTCATGATGTTCGATCTGGCGCGCTTTCAGCTGGGCGATCAGCTCCTCAGCCAGCTGCTTCATCGACAGCTTCGTCATGGCCGCGCTCACAGTGCCGGATACCAGCGGGATAAGCGTGAGCAGGCGCTTTTTGAGGAAATGACGCAGCGCGGCACGGGTCATCAGCGCAGTAAGCGAACTGATGCCTTTGGCAGTAAGCGAAACGCCGAAAAAGATACAAAGATAGCCTTGCAGCTGATGATGCGCGAGCAGATGCTCCTCTTTGATGCTCGTGTGCAGATACAGAAGCTTCTGTACGAGCAGGATCGATTCATATAAATAAGAAGCATATTCCAGCGGCAGCGTAAAGGCGCGCATGATGCCGGCCGCCAGCGCTGAAGGCAGCGCAATGGCGGCGGCTCGGCTGGCATGCGCATCGATGATGCGCGCGCTGATCCGGGCAATCACCCGGGGATCGACGCCGGCCTGGGCCGGAGAGACGCTCTGCAGGCGCTCCAGGATCGCGTCATCCACATAGGGCGCCAAGCTTTCCAGCAGAAACGCGTCACGGCTGACCAGGATCTGATTCCACATTCGATTCATGATGACCCTCCTTATTCGTTTCGCAGTTCGATCAGGATGTCACGCAGCTGAGCAGCACGTTCAAAGTCGAGCACGCGCGCGGCTTCCTTCATTTCTTTCTCGATATTTTCCAGCATCTTTGCCTTGTCTTTCTTGCCCATCTTCTTTTTCTTCTTCATGTAAGCTGCCGTCATCTCTTTCGTCTCTTTGCTGCGGACGACATCATGGATCGGTTTGATGATGGTCTTCGGCGTGATGCCATGGGCTTCGTTATAAGCAATCTGGATCTCACGGCGGCGGGCCGTCTCATCCAAAGCCTTGCGCATCGACTGCGTGATCTGATCCGCATACATGATGACCTTGCCCTGCGCATTGCGCGCGGCGCGGCCGATGATCTGGATCAAAGAACGCTCGCTGCGCAGGAAACCTTCTTTATCGGCATCGAGGATCGCGATCAGCGACACCTCAGGAATATCCAGGCCCTCTCTCAACAAATTGATGCCGACAAGCACATCGTATTTGCCTTTGCGCAGATCCTGGATGATCTCAGTGCGCTCAATGGTCGTCACTTCATGATGAAGCCATGCCACCTTGAAGTCCATGTTCTTGAGATAAGCGGTCAGATCTTCGGCCATGCGCACCGTCAGTGTCGTGATCAGCGTGCGCTCATTGCGCTCGATACGTTCTCTGATCTCATCGACAAGATCGTCGATCTGACCCATGGTCGGGCGCACTTCCACTTCCGGATCAAGCAGGCCGGTCGGTCGGATGATCTGCTCGATGACTTCCCCGTGCACTTTTTCCAGCTCATAATCGCCGGGGGTCGCCGATACGTAAATGGCCTGATTGACCATTTTTTCAAATTCCTCAAAGCGCAGCGGACGGTTGTCCAAGGCGCTGGGCAGACGGAAGCCATAGTTGACCAGCGTCTCTTTGCGGGCGCGGTCGCCGTTGTACATGCCGCGGATCTGCGGCAGCGAGACGTGGCTCTCATCGACGACGAGCAGAAAATCCTTGGGAAAATAATCAAAGAGCGTATAAGGGCGTTCTCCGGGCTTGCGGCCATCGATGTGCCGGGAATAATTCTCGATGCCCGGGCAGACGCCAAATTCGCGCAATGCCTCCACATCATAGCGGGTACGCTGTTCAAGGCGTTCCTTTTCCAGCAGCTTTCCTTCTTTTTCAAAATAGTCCAGGCGGTCTTCGAGCTCTTCCTCGATCGTAGCGGCTGCGCGGTTGATGATATCCTGGCTCGTCGCGTAGCCGCTGGCCGGATAGATGACATAGACCGTATAGGCATTGAGCACTTTGCCGGTGAGCGGATCGACTTCGCAGATACGTTCGATCTCATCGTCAAACAGCTCGATGCGCAAGATATAGGCATCGGTATGGCCCAGCGCGATCTCGATCACATCGCCGCGCGCGCGGAAGGTCCCGCGGCTCAGTTCCATATCATTGCGCGAATATTGCTGAGCGACCAGCCGGCGCATCAGATCCTTGCGGTCGATGACGTCACCGACCCGGATGGAAAAGAACATGTCACGATACTGATCCGGATTGCTGGCGCCGTAGATGCAGGCGACCGAAGCGATGATGATCGTGTCCCGCCGTTCCAGGATGGAGTTGACCGCTGCCATCCTGAGCATATCCAGCTCGATGTTGGTCGTCGCGTTCTTATCAATATATGTATCGGTCTTCGGCAGATACGCCTCTGGCTGATAATAATCGAAATTGGAGACAAAATATTCCACGCGGTTGTGCGGGAAGAACTCCTTGAATTCAGAATACAGCTGGCCGGCGAGCGTCTTATTGTGCGCAAAGACCAGCGTCGGCTTGTTCACCTGCGCGATCACATTGGAGATCGTAAAGGTCTTGCCGGTACCGGTGGCGCCAAGCAGCACCTGTTCCTTCTTGCCGCTGCAAATGCCTTCCACCAGCCGTGAGATCGCCTGCGGCTGATCGCCCTGCGGCTGATAATTTGAGACAAGATCAAATAGCTTCTCTTCCATTGATGATATCAACTGCCTTTCGCATCTGGGTATCCAGTTCTTCCTCGTGCTCGTTCCAGTATACGCTGGCGGCGTTAGCCAGCGCGCTCGCTGTCTCATTGTCGATGATGCCATCAGCCTCCAGTCCCTGATCACGCTGGAATTGTGCCAGCGCCTGGGAAGAAGCCGCGGAGAAATATTCATCGCTGCGGTCAGCGTCATAGCCTAAGAAGCGCAGATAGACCTGCACCGGTCTGGCGATGGCAGCCACGCTGTCAGGACTGACGGAGATTTCCTCGCTGTAATCAGGCATGCCGATGCTGCGGGCCTCATCGAGCGAGACCTCCACATCCGGCGTGATGCCTACGCCGTTGATCTGCTTGCCCTGACTGGAGAACCATTGCGCCGTCGTATACTTCAGCGAAGTACCATCACTGAAGGGCACGCTCGTCTGCATCGTCCCTTTGCCATAGGTCGTATTGCCCACCATGATCACCTGGTCGCCCAGATTCTCGTCTAACGCGCTGATGAGCACTTCCGACGCGGAGGCCGTATTCTCATTCATCAGGATGATGATCTGGTCAAACGTGACTTGCGTACGCTCATCGGAGACCTGGTATGTGGTGCGTTCTCCGGCGCGGTTCTCCGACTGAAACACCGTCGTGCCCTGCGGCAGGAAGCATGCGGCGATATCCAGTGCGGAACGAAGATAGCCGCCGCCATTGTCGCGCAGATCCAGGATGATCTTCGTCTCTCCGGCGTCACGGATGCGCTGCAGGGCGCTCTGCATATCCGCGCCGCTGTTCTCCGCAAAAGAAGAGAGCACTACATAGCCATATCCATCTTCCACATAAGCGGCAACCGTATTGTCCACCACGGCCGGCTGCACAGAGATCGTCTGCTGCTGTCCACCGCGCTCGATAACGATCTGAGCCGTCTCATCTTCGGATAAAGCCAGCAGTTCCTGGATCTTGCCGCTGGAAAGTGAGCTGCATTCCTGCCCCATCACCGAGATCAGCAGATCGCCGCGCTGTATGCCAGCTTGCTGAGCCGGTGAATTTTCGAATACAGCTGAGACCACATACTGTCCCTGGCTATTTTGATAAAACTGAATGCCGATGCCGACAAATGTTCCTTCCAGCGAAGAGGAGAAGTTCTGCGCATCCTCCTGGCTCATGTAATACGTATGCGGATCGGTCTCGCTGAAAGCCATCGCGGAAATGGCTTTTTCTAACAGCACAGAGGAAAGATCATCGATATCTTTGCCAAAATACCAGTCTTCATTCAAGATGGCATACACCGATTCCAATTTCTCCATCTCAGCGGAAGCCTCACCGCTGACCACTGTCCCCTGAGTGCCTTTCGCCACAAAAAAACCGGCGACAAAAAACAGCAGGCAGCTGCATACGAGGGCAAGCTTACGCCGCCGCGCCTTCTTTTCTGCCTCGATTTCATCCGGCCACTTATGCCGTTCCAGTTTATAAATTACTGTTCTTTTTTCTCCCATGAGATCACCTCAATTTTTTCTTTAGACATCATATCATATTTTAGGGGAAAGTGATAAATAAAAGCTTTTTTACACTCGTGTAACCCTATTGTAACCCTATATTCGATCTGAATACAGCTTGTCATTTTCTTATTTCAGATTTATAATGTGAGTGATGAAGGCTGCAACCTTCATCACTCTGAAGCTTTTAGGCTTCGATCAGGCTTAGAAACATGTTGAGGTTGGTAGCTCTGCAGGGTTTCAAGCCTTTTTCATTGCACCAGTCAATGTACTCTTTGATGAGATCCATGACTTCATCTCCTTTCTGATGACTTGTTCTCGGCTCACCACACCTTTTGTTTCACCTCCTTCCTTGATTACACTTTATATTATAAGGCCAAAGCCTTATAATGTCAATACTTTTTGTAATATTTTCTGATTATTTTATCACTTTATATATTTATGTTGTAAGTTTATAGACTTATGTTATAATAATCATGAAAGGATGGTATATCATGGTTACTAATAAAATCAAAGCGCTGTTAGCTCTGAAGGGATTCTCTTTTGCTGATTATGCCCGCGCGCTGGGCATCACTCCTCAGTCTCTTCAAACAAAATCAAAAAAAGATGCTTATAAAATCAAAGACTTGATCCGGCTGGCAGAACTGACCGGTTCACAGGTTTCCATCACTGATAAAGAAACAGGCAAGGTCCTTGTTTCTTTTGATCCTGAAGATATTCAAAATTAAGGCAATCCGTTTCGGATTGCCTTAATTTACTATTCCGGTGCAGTTGATTTATATACTACTATTTCCACCTTGTTTCCTGCATACAATGGTTTTTTTAATGTTATAGCATTTCCATCAACCTCATATTCATCTCCGTCCAGCTTGAAACCATTTACGAATATGCTCAGCACATCCAATGTCTCGTTGTATTCTGCAATTCCAACATTAATTGTGCTCTGATTTTCGCTGCTCGTAATCGTGCGCTTATATTCCGTTAATTTATATGGCTTCAGCGTTTCTTTCATTGATTCAAACCATGACGAAAACTCTTCTTCGCTCTCCTCTTTGAATTCCTGATACGCTGTAGCATATTGCATGTACAGGTCTGTGGTGTCCACCTGATTGATGATCCCGGTAACATAACCGCATAGCCCATTGTCCGGTATCGTATTCGTGATATTTGCCTGTGTGATGTTCTCCGCCAGATGATTGACACGGATCTGCGCTATGCACAATTCTTCCACATAGTCCGTGTTCTGCAGCGCTGGCGGAACCGGATTTGATGCGTTCGCACCTTTCACGATCACCACAGACGCTGCGCGCGCGCCGGTATTCTTATCACTTCGCAGCACCACGCAATCAATGCGATCCAGCAGCACATCAGATGCATCCAGCTCTTCTGTGATGGCTGCCGTCACTTCGATGAACTTCCCATCCGAAAAATATGCCTTGCCGGTCGGAATCTTGATCTTCATGCCTTCATTTGCTGATGTCACCACCAGTTTTTCTTTGTAATTCTGCAGCACGCCTTTTGAAAATAATCCCTGAAAGTACTTTGACATCGTTTCAGCGTTATATTTTCGGTCTCCGCTGACAGAATTGTAATATCCACTTACAATTGCCATGCCTGTATTTGCACCTCCCATGTTCCGAATGTCGGAACCACTTTATATCCGTTTCCGTTCTCGCTCTCTATCGCTTCCAGCACTCGCACCTTTGCTGATCTTCCTTCATCTTCGATCTGCACGATATCGCCCAGCCCATAATCTTCACGGAAGATGTATGTCCTTGTCGTTTCCACTTCGCCAGTATATGATTCCTGGATGATGTTTTCCGCCAGCTTCTCGTTCCCACGCTCTATCAGAAGATTGTTGTACTCAGCTTCCGCGATCTCTCCGTTATTGCTTGATACATCTTTTGCGTCCACGAACATTTCATATCTTTCCATGCCTTCCGCCGTTCCTATGGTCTGATATCGCCGGTCTGTGCCTTCGCCCTCGCCGCCGATCAGTGCCACATTCGCATAGTTGCTCTGATCCTCTTCATGTTCCGTGTTCACCAGGTTGTCATAGTCATCCGAAAATACCACATAAGGATTCTGCTGCTGGTCATAGCTTCGATCCGTTCCCTTGTAAAGCTGAAATACCAGATTCTTTTCATCGTCCAGCGTTATCTTGAATCCATATTGGTATGTCTTGCATGTATCTGATATTACGGTCAGCAGATCATCACCGGTGATCTGTTTATCCATCTTCTCGGTAAATCCCTGCAGCGTTCCCAGCTTCAGGCGTGGGATCTTCCTTTTCGTATCTGTCGGTGATATGCAGTTCTCCGTCACCAGGCGGCGCAGGAACACTTCCACCGTTTCACCGGCTTTCGTGTTCGTCTGCTTCCACACTATCCTGCGCTCCAGGATGGATTCCATCGATCTCCCTTTTGCTTCGGTGCTGTTTCCGGCACTTGATGATCTTGCTGTTTTTACATTTTCGATGATCATGATCGCTTCACTATCTTCTCTTTGCAGATAGCGATTCCGTTTGATGCTCGTATCTTCGCCGGTTGCAGCATATGGCAGATTCATGACAAATTCACCGGCTTCATAGTATCGCTGCACCCATTCCAGGGAAGTGAAATTGTCAATATAGTCGATGATCTCGAATTCATCGTTCAATACCATGACTTCCATGATCTACACCCCTTCATATTTGTTTTCGTAAATAAAGGTCACATCCATGAATTCATCCCCTGATGTGCAATCATATGTGAACGTGTTATCTCCTGGATATATCTGCAGCCATCTGTTCCCCTGCATGATGCTGTTGATCAGATTTGATACAGCTCCGGATCTGATCAGCTCCACTCTTTTATTATGCTGGTTCGTGTTTATCCTGATGACATCGCCCGCCTGCATCGTGTAATTCAATCCGAACCGTTCACGCGTGTCCGCATTGTATATGATCGGATCCACCACTTCACCATCTGCAGATAGCTCGATGATCATCCCGGTGTCCACATCTCCGGCATTGATGATGTTCTGCGTCATGTTCTTTTCGATCTGGGAAAACGGGATCCCCTCCGCATCTATCGTGAAAGGGAATTCAAAAAGATCCAGTATCTGAGATACATTCACCTGCGTTTCCTGCTGATCCTTGAAATACGGATCCAGGCATCTGATCGTGATGATGATCGTCTGCGTCTGCTCGAACAAAGAGCCATCAAAGCTTTCCACATATCCGGAAATCTTTACATTTCTGTTCTGGTTGCGATAATACAATGTCACTTGTTTTTTCACTCTGAAATATCTATACAGGCGCTGCCGGTTCTCTTCCACCGGATATTCCGGCAATACGGTGATCATGATCGGTCTATCCTGCACCCTGGCGCTGTTGAACATCGCGCCGTCTCCGTTCGCCGTTGCAGTGCTCGTGATGGTCGCAGTTTCCGGCAGCAATCCATCCACATCCGTGACGGTGAAATAAGGCGAATTCGTCAGCTCTATGCGCTCATTCTTTTCATTTTCAGCATATAGTCTGTACCTCATTTTCTCGCTCCCTTTCTGTCCATCCATGCTTTGAGCTGCTTTTCCTGCTTCTTGCTGTTTCTGTAGATTTCAAGGCTGTCCAGCGCCTTCGGTGATGTGTTGTATTGATTCATGGTCACATTGTTCACGACACTTCCCCCGGCGGCAGCCATCGCCGTTTCTCTGGCTCCTGATGTCCTTCCTCGCAGCGTTCCAGCGCTGGCGGAAAGCGATGCCTTCATGATGTCCATGTCCATCATGTCATCAAATGGCAAACGCTTCATCTTGCTGCTTTCTTTTTCTATCGATCGCACCATGTCTTTGACCGATCCGATCGCCGCATCCTCGTTTTCTTCCACGCCTTTCGCGATTCCTTCCGGGATCCAGCTGGCTGATTCAGCGAAAACTTTCGATGGAGATTCAATGCCCAGGGCATTGCAGAAACTTGTCCACATGCTGTTTGCCACGTTCGCCATCTTATCCCACAAGCTTGTTTCTTTGCTTTCGACACCTTTTTTGATACCTTCACCCATGTTCTTTCCGGCTGTCTTGAAATCTTCCTGCTTTGAATCTGCGCCCTTCGCGCCTTCTTCTGCTGCTTTGCTTCCTGCCGTTTTCACGCTTCCTTTTTTGGCTTCCAGGTTTTTGGTCATCTCATTGCCTGCGGTCGTTCCGGCTTTTCCGGTCTTTTTTGCGCCCTTTTCCGCTTCCTGGCTCATCAGATCTGTCATTTCCTTGACAGCTTCAGCCGGTGACATCTTACCGTTCATCACTGCATTCTGGATGTTCTGCGGCACCTTCTGCCCGGCAGCACTGGATTTCTTTAATAGATCGTTGAAACTGATCAGATTCTTCATCTGCTGCACCGCGGTTGCAGGCTTCATCTTTCCTTCCTGCACCTTTTTTGCAAAACTTTCCGGCACATCAAAGCCAGCCTTATCCACTTTCTGCAGCAGATCCGTGAACTGCACATAGCTGTTCATCTGTTTGACAGCTTCAGAAGGCTTGATGCTTCCGCTGCTGATTCCGTCCGCCAGATATTGCGGCACCTTTATTCCGCTGTCATTTGCCTTCTTTTCTATGCTTGCAAAACTGATCAGCGCCTGAAGTTCTTCTATGGATTGCGGCACAGCATAGTTTCCTTCTCGGATGCCGTTTGCGATTGCCTGCGGTACCTCTATTCCTTTTGCCTTTGCTTTTTCGATGATCGCGCCCAGCTGCTCTTCCAGCTCTGCCGCATCCACGCTTTTCTGCGCGAATTCATCCATCGCGTCAAATTCCTTGTTCAGCTCTTTCACGGTGTCTTTATATCCCAGCACTGTGTCCTGAGATTTTTTGAAATTTGTCGATGCATCAGCCAGCGCGCTGGAAGCTTTGTTCATGGCAGAAAACTGTTCTCCATAGTATTTTGCGCCGCTATCTATCCATGCCTGATATGCTTCGTCATACTCTTCCTGCGCTTCATTCAGTGCATACTGGTTCTTCATGTGCTGATCGGTCGCTTCAGCCAGCTCTATTTCAGCATCCGCCATTTCTTTCGCGATCTCCGTCATTCGTTCCTGGGCTGCCTTCGCCAGTGCCAGCTGCTTCTGCATCTCAATGTTCTTTC
>ERZ1643246.4114-NODE-4114-length-11801-cov-4.101311_pt1 | contig 11801 bp, 12 predicted proteins | sample MGYA00579265_ERZ1643246 | MGnify/ENA primary metagenome ERZ1643246 (study PRJEB29033, sample SAMEA4952261) | chicken gut metagenome | biome: Broiler Chicken; feature: Gastrointestinal Tract; material: Caecum | place: Ireland | collected 2018 | study: Broiler...
AGCTTGCTGGAACAACTTGGCGCAGGGGATAAACCGCTTATTACCGTGTTAAATAAATGTGATTTGGCAGGAAGGGCCCCGTTTTGTATCAATGATAAAACAGTAGCCATCTCTGCCGCTACCGGGGAGGGAATTGACCGTCTGCTTGTTTCTGTTGAAAAATATATACCCAAGAAGTATGTAAATGTTACACTGAAAATTCCCTATGCGGAGTCCCAACTGTTGGGGCAGGTGCGGATACATGGAAAAGTGTTTTCGGAAAATTATGCGGAAGATGGTATTCTCCTACAAGGAAACCTGGAAATTGCCTATCTCAGTAAAGTGAGGGATTATGTAATCTCCCATGGAATAGAACATTGACGGAAACGAAGCGGAAAGGATTTCTGATAGCTTTCTTTGTGGGTATCAATGTGCTATAATAATAAAGTCTCCATGACATTTTATAGGTTATCCCTGTTGCTGGAGATGAAAAGTTTGTATTTCCCATCATATTGTTGGGATTGTGGCGAGAAAGCGAGGACTGTTCCATGGAAAAAGCAAAGGTGTATTTTACGGACTTCCGTGCAACACCAAACCAAAATCTGTTACAGAAATTGAAAAAACTGATTAAAGCAGCCGGCATCGAACAGATAGATTTTAAAGATAAGTACACGGCAATTAAAATCCATTTTGGCGAGCCGGGCAACCTGTCCTACCTTCGTCCCAACTATGCAAAGGCAGTTGTAGATGTTGTCAAGGAACTGGGAGGAAAGGTTTTTCTGACGGACTGTAATACACTGTATGTTGGACGCAGGAAAAATGCGCTGGATCATCTGGATGCTGCCTATGAAAATGGATATAACCCGTTTACAACGGGATGCCAGATCATTATTGGCGACGGCCTGAAGGGAACGGATGAAACCCTTGTTCCTATTGACGGCGAGTATATCAAAGAGGCAAAAATCGGCCATGCCATTATGGATGCGGATATTTTTATCTCCCTTACGCATTTCAAAGGCCATGAATCAACTGGTTTTGGAGGCGCTTTGAAAAACATTGGTATGGGCTGTGGTTCCCGTGCCGGGAAAATGGAGATGCACAGTGCAGGGAAACCGATTGTCGAGCAGGATAAATGCATTGGATGCGGCTCCTGCCGGAAAAATTGCGCACATGATGCAATTTCTTTTGATGAGAACCGCAAAGCGGGGATTGATCATAACAAATGCGTCGGATGTGGACGCTGCATCGGTGCATGCCCTGTGGATGCAGTGGAAGCGGGATGGGATGAGGCGAATGACGTCCTTAACCGCAAAATTGCCGAATACACCCTTGCCGTTGTAAAGGATCGCCCACAGTTCCATATCAGCCTGATTGTGGACGTTTCTCCGTTCTGTGATTGCCATGCGGAAAATGACGCCCCGATTATCCCGGACGTCGGGATGCTCGCCTCCTTTGACCCGGTTGCCTTGGATAAGGCCTGTGTTGATCTCTGTAATCAACAAGAGGTTATTGCCAACAGCAGACTTGGCGAGCAACCCCATACCCATCATGATCATTTCACAGATACCCATCCGGATACCAACTGGAAATCCGCGATTGAACATGGAGTGAAAATTGGGCTTGGTACAGACCAATATGAGTTAATTACAGTAAAATAAATAGAACAATCCCCTCTGACGGCTTTCAGAGGGGATTTCTTCTGCCCCGTTACCATTTACCATTGGATGGAGCTGGAAAGACAGTTGCCGCTGTAATGGTTGAGAAAAACAAATGAAATGGGACCCGTAGAATCCTTTTGCGGAATAGTTCGTAAAAAAGTTCCCGGCAAAACTTTTGCCGGGAACTGACGATAACTTATTTTTTCTTTGCTTCCCTGAAGTTTTCCAACAGGGTTTTAATCTTCGTAAAAGGGTCGATTAAACTGCTGATGGATTGGTCGCGGTTGAGCTCTTCGATAATGTAAGCCACATATTTGGACATATCGACTTCGCAGTACCATTTTCTGGAAAGAAGTTCTGGAGAACGGTAAATGAGGTTGGTCGTAAAGATTTTATCAAAGGAGCCTTCCTCAAAGGCTTTGTCGAACACCTCAAGTCCATTGCAAAACAGACCAAAGGAGATGAAAGCGAAAATCCTTCTGGCACCCTGTTTTTTCAAAGAAGCACAGATGTCCAACAGAGATTCTCCGGAAGAAATCATATCGTCTACCACAATAATATCCTTCCCGACAATGCTTGCACCGAGATATTCATGCGCTTCAATCGGATTTCTGCCGTCAATGACGACTGCATAGTTTCTTCTCTTGTAGAACATCCCGACGTTGACACCTAAAACAGAGGAATAATACAGGCATCGACCGACGCCTCCCTCGTCTGGAGAAATGATCGCGAGGTCTTTGTCCTCGATGCTGATATCCGGGATATTTTTCACCAAGGCTTTGATCATCTGGTAGGTGGGGTGGATATTATCAAACCCACTCAGAGGAATGGCGTTGACAACACGGGGATCATGCGCATCAAAAGTGATAATGTTGGACACACCCATGTGTACCAGTTCCTGCAACATAATTGCGCAGTCCAAAGATTCTCTGGAAGAACGCTTATGTTGTCTGCCTTCATAGAGCATGGGCATAATCACAGTGATTCTCTTGGCCTTGCCGGCAATGGCAGAGATAATCCGGATCAAATCCTGGTAATGGTTGTCTGGACTCATGGGGACGTCCTGTCCATACATTTTGTAAGTGACACTATAATTGAAAATATCTGTGATAATAAAAACATCTTTTCCACGCACGGATTCCCGGATAAATCCTTTTGCTTCGCCGGTTGCAAAACGGATAACGGATGCATCCAACACGAGTTTTTTATCGCATTTTCTCCATCCCTGAATGTAGTTTTGCACGCTTTCTACGAACGGTTCACATCCGGGCATGCAGATAATCCCAAGGTCTCCTACATACTGCTTGCTGTTATCCTCGTTATACATCGCAAATCTCCTTTTCATGACAAAAAACGGCATGATTTCATAAATTATTTATATTCTATCATAAGGTAGTTCATAAAACAACCGGCACCCAGTGAAAGAATTCGACTTTTTTAGGCGCTTTTTTGGGAATTTTTATAGAGGAATTTCAGGCATGAAACAATTATGTTGGAAAATCTTTTGGTGAAAGTTTAGAAATGGATTTTACAGATACCGGGATGGCATGGGCATGAGCTCCGATAATTAGAAAAATCATATACACTTATGCAATATAAAACATAAGAGATAAAAAGGAAATGGTCCGTTTCCTTTTTTAGAATATCCATCTGATTTCCCTTCGATAGCAGTAACGGGGAGAACCGGATAGGCTACTGGAATAATAGAAAAAATCCCTTTCCACTTTTGTTGGAAAAGGATTTTTGACTATTTTTTTTCACACACAATGGGTTCTCCGCCATTTTGCATGGACTCCTCAATCAGTTCTTCCAAAGAAGTTTCATCAGCAACCTGTTCCAAAGCGCGCTGCATCCGATACCACACAGAGTGAGCCGCACATTCTGCAGAGCGGGAACATAATTCATAGGACTGAGCGCATTCCACAAGAGTGAAGGAGCCTTCCAAAGTACGCAGAATATCCCCAACGGAAATATCTTTTGCGTCTTTGGCGAGCATATAGCCGCCCTGGGCGCCGCGTGTACTCTTGACAATGGAGGCCTTGCTCAAAGCACTGATAATTTGTTCCAAGTATTTGTCGCTGATTTGCTGGCGGGTAGCAATAGTTTTCAGCGGGATATATCCATCGTCCTTATGGAGGCCAAGATCAATCAGCAGACGCAGGCCATAGCGGCTTTTGGTTGATATTTTCATCAAAAATCCTCCTCTATCATCAATTCATATAGAAATAGTATAACATAACAGGAAATCAATCGCAATGTCTTCAGCGGTATTTTCCTGTTTTCGAAATCTTATTCAGGATCCGGGCAATCTACCTGAAGCCAATCAAGAATATCGGATATGTCTGCACAAACCTCAACCGCATGAATTTTTCAGAGTGAGGAGATCGCGCAGGTTTGAAAAAACAGAATTCCTTTCCTTGTATTTTGGGGACATATGGAAAAACCATGGCGGTTTGGGTGAAATTTGCGGAATACAGTTGAGGTTTTGTTTCATACACGATATAATAAAAGTACAAGCTTGAAACATCCCATGGAATGTGAGGTTTTATCATGATATCGGACATCCAGGCAAAAATTATGCAGCTGAAAAAAGAAAAGGATATTGCAATTCTGGCGCACAGTTACCAGAGTCCGGATATTCTGGAAATTGCAGATTTAAAGGGGGATTCCTTTAAATTGAGTGCAGATGCGCAGAGTCTCCCGCAAAAAATTCTGCTGTTATGCGGTGTCCGTTTTATGGCAGAGACGGTCAAGACTCTTTCCCCCGAGAAAACGGTTATTCTTCCTGTAGAAAACGCAACCTGTCCAATGGCAGAGATGATTGATCCGAAGGAAGTCGCTGCATATAAGCGCGATCATCCGGAATGCAAAGTGGTGGCCTATGTCAATACGACTACCGAACTCAAGGCAGTCAGTGACGTCTGTGTCACTTCTTCCAGTGCGGTTCAAATTGTCAGCAGGATGGAAGCAAGGGATATTCTCTTTATCCCGGATCAAAACCTCGGTTCTTTTGTGAGGAAAAACTGTCCGGACAAAAATATTATTACCTGGAACGGCTGTTGTCCGGTTCATGACAAAGTTACGGAGAAAGACGTTTTGGAGATGAAAAAAAGGTATCCAGGATACAAACTCCTGGTTCATCCGGAGTGTAAACCAGAAGTGGTAAAACATGCCGATTACGCTGGTTCCACGGCGGGGATCCTCTCCTATGCAAGGAATACGGACGCCAACATCCTTGTTGGAACAGAAAAAGCTATTGCCGATACGTTGGCGCTGGAATTCCCGCAGCGTCAGTTTGTCCCATTGAGTAAACGTCTGATGTGTCAGGATATGAGGATTACAAACCTGGTAGATGTCTACCGGGCAATGCAGGGACTTAGTGGATGCGAAATCCAGATAGAAGAGCAAACCCGCCTGAAAGCAAAGAATGCCATTGATGAAATGATCCGGCTTGGACAGTAAGATGAAAGACAATCAAAAAACCACCCGAAAAGCAATGCTTTTCGGGTGGTTTTTTGATTGCTAGAAAGAAAAGTCTGTCGGTTTCTCCCTTTTTTCCTGCTTGGCTGTTCCAGTGGATTCCATTAGGGAATCCGGGTATCTTTGATTTTGTTCTATTAAATACTGAGCGTAAATGGAAAAGGACATCAGATAATAGGGCAGGACAAATAGGATGGGAAATAGGAAACAGCTGACAATAAAAAAGGGCAGGAAGGAAAGAGAAAAACGGAAAAGATCACTGCGGGGCTTTAACGTATACTGTCTGGACAGACGGATACAACGGGTAACGGAGAGAGTCTCCTCTTTAATTATTAAGTAACAGGCAAGACTGTAACGAAGCCCAATTAGCCAGAACACGATCAACCCTGCCAAAAACAGCACTGTCCCCACAAAAATGCACAATTTGGCAAAAAAAAGATCCTGCCCATCTGAGTTCAGCGATATAATATAAAGGGAGATACCTCCCACAAGACCTCCTGGGGTTAAGCAGATTAGACCCCAGAAGACTTTCCGGCATACAATATTCAGAACCAACAGCAGGCTTTTAAAAAAGAGTTTTGGCTTGGAAAAATAGTAGAAAATTGTAGTGATCTCCTCACAACCACAGAGAACGGTATGGGAATACCACCGCAGGATTCCCATGAAAATGGGGACTGCAATGACAAATATGGCGATAATTTCAAACAGTACCAGAAAAACGGCCAGAAATTCGGATAAAAAGTTTTCCGATCGCAGTTCTGTTGTTATGTGGAGCAAATCCATAGTAGAAGAGAGATCCAAAAGCTTGGCAAAAAACTTGCCAAGAAGAAAAAAGAAAGCACAGATACTACCAAACAGCAGGGTGGAGGCTATAGCTTTCCCCCAGTTTCCGCTAAGCGCACGCAGGGCATCTGCTTTTATTTTACGATGAAGGATATGCATGTATGGGGAGTTCCTCCTTCCCACGACTTTCCAGTAGCTTGTCCAATAAGGGATTTGAAAGCGGACGGGAGGATACCCTCCCGCCGTCAAAGTAATTTAAAAATTATTCCGATCCATAGTCGCTTTGAGCTTTTCAAAAATTGCATGGAACAGGGTTTCATCGCTGACGATTTCTTTCCCCGGCGATGCAATGTCCTGTGTCCGCATGGTATCCAGTACCTGGTAGACCGCCTGTTCAAGCATCCCGGCCTGTTGCGGCATGGAAAGAGGAAAACGCAACATCAGTGCTACGGCCAGGATGGAAGAAGCCATGGTTGCACTGGTCTTAGTGGTGCCATCAATAAAGGAAGCGGCAACCGGGGAATACATACCAAAATTTCCCTGACCAAAGCTTGCTGTTGGAATCAACGATTTTGCACCGGAAAACACGGAAATCTCGTCTGAAAGGATATCCCCAAACATATTATTTGCCACAACCACATCGTACCGGTATGGATGGCGGATAATATCCGCAGACAGGTCGTCAATATACATGCAGGAAAACATGACATCCGGATATTCTGCGGCAACTTTTGCGCCGATTTTTCTCCATAGCTGCGAAGTTTCCAGCAGATTGGCCTTATCTGCGCACACTACGGATTTTTTCCTGGTTTGGGCCAAAGTAAATGCCCTGCGGACGACACGTTCAATCTCATTTTCCGTATAGATTTCCTGGTCATAGGCCGCCGTTTCCCCTTCTACTTCACAGCGTCCTTTTTTTCCGTAGTAGATACCGCCAGTCAGCTCCCTGACAACAGCAATATCAATACCGCGTTCCAGGATTTCCATTTTCAGCGGGGAAAGATCAAACACCTGGGGTTCCACTTTAACTCGTTTAATATTGGCGAAAATTCCAAGTTTTTTACGAAGGTTGAGCAGTCCCGCCTCCGGACGCATGTTAAAGGGCAAGTCGGCATAGTTTTGATGGGAACCGACAAATCCAACCAGGACAGCGCGGGAAGTCCGGCAAATTTCTACTGTTTTACCGGGAAGTGGGGAGCCTGTGTTTTCAAAGGCGGATACGCCGATTTCCCCATACCGAATTTCATATTCCAGCTGGCAGCTTTGCAGGATATATTCCAGAATCTGCGCAGCATAACAGGTCATCTCCCGTCCGGGATTGTCCCCGGGCAATACGGCTAGGTTGATTTTTTCCATAATGATCTTCCTCCGGTTTGTATTCCTATCATGGTGAAAATAGGAGTATTAGTATTCGATTCCCTCTCTGGCAGTGATCCCTTTGTCATAGGGATGCTTGATGGGGAGGATTTCACTGATATAATCGGCAAGTTCATAGAGTTTCATTGGCACCCCGCGCCCAGTGAAAATAAGCTCACAGTGGTTTTCCTTTGCACGGGCAACAAGGTCATACAGTGTTTCATAACCCGCAAGGGAGAGGGAACAGGCGTCGAGTATCTCATCGAGTACAACGAGATCATACTGCCCAGTGGAAATCTCTCCAGCAAGCGTTTCCAGCGCATGTTGCGTGCGCTGCTTTTGGTGCTCTTTTTCCTCTTCGCTCATGGAAAATAGGAATTTCTCAGAATCTTGGACTTGACGTATCTCGATGCCGAGAAGAGAGAGCGCGCCGCTCTCTCCGCTTTGGCGCCCTTTGAGAAACTGGACAAATAGGACACGCAGCCCATGACCATGGGCACGCACCGCCTGACCCACGGCCGCGGTGGTTTTTCCTTTTCCGTTACCAATATACAATTGGAGAAGGCCAAGGGCTTCCTTTGATGCGTTACTGCTCATTGTCCGGTTCCTCCACATCGACCACCTCATAGGTGCGGTGGTATTCCATTGGGTCATAAGCAACGGGGACGTAGCTTGCGACTTCCATGCTGCCGTCTCGCATCCACATCTGAGGGGTCAAATAGACGGTAAACCCACAGCCACAGCCACAGCCCCAGTCCTGGGCAGAACGTTTGGGAATTCCGTGAGCGGCCAAAAGGGTGGAGATGATCCCTCCGTGGGTCACAGCGGCGCATTCCGTCAAGCCGTTTTTCATCATGTCGTCAAAGATTTCGGCAAGCGCACGATCGCAGCGGACAAGGAATTCTCCATTATCTTCCCCTCCGAAATCGACAGGGTTGATATTCCCCTCCATAAAGAGGAGGAATTTTGGGTTGTGTTTCAGTTCTGCCAGAGTTTTCCCTTCAAATTCCCCGAAATCGTATTCCCTCAGGTCGTCGACTTCCTGCTGCCAGGAATTTGGAAACAGAAGGTTTGCAGTCTGGATGCAGCGTGCAAGCGGGCTGACGTAGACCTTTTGCACGGACGGGTATAAAAAGTGTTTTTGGAATTCCCTGAGTTCTGCCACACCCTGCCCAGAGAGGGGGAGATCGGTGCGGCCGATATATCTTCCAGATTGGTTTGCTTCGGTCATTCCGTGTCGGATAAAATGGATTTTATAGGTCTGCATGACATTCACCTGTTTTTTTCTTCAATTTTCATTGTCATTTTGGGCATTTTTTCGACAAAATGATATTTACAAAACGTATGTGATATAATATAATTTACAATACGTAAACTATCCAGTTTGATATTGTAAAATCGTGTTGTTTGCTTTATTGTTTTTAAAACCATAAAGCTTTGGCCGTAAGGACACACTGTATAGAAGGGTTATTTTACTTGAAGAGTTGGGGGAACAGACATGAACGCAGATTTTCCACGGGTTTTGACATTGCTGCGAAAGGAGCGGGGCATCAGCCAGAAACAGGCTGCTGCAGAACTGGGAGTATCCCAGGCGCTGCTGTCGCATTATGAAAAGGGAATCCGGGAATGCGGTCTTGATTTTTTGGTGCGTGCCGCGGACTTTTACAGCGTGTCCTGTGATTATCTGCTTGGGCGCTCTCCAGATCGTAATGGCGCAACTCTCACGGTGGAAGATATCCCCGAACCGGATGCAGCTGGCAAGGAAAACCGGGGAAGTATTTTGCCCACGCTCAATAAAAAACTGATTGCAAATTCGCTCAATATCCTCTACGATGTGCTCGGCAAGTCCGGGAACAAGACCATGATTAATGAAGTCTCCTCGTTTTTAATGCTTGCCGTATACCGGATGTTCCGCGTCGTACATTCGGTCAACGCCGCCAACCAGCAGGGGATGTTTACCGTGCCGGCAACCCTGGCGGATTCCTATGCCCAAGCGGAAATGGAACGCAGTGGCGCCAGAGCAAGAGCATGTGCGCTGGGGGAGGAAGTCGATGGCGTCGACCCGGTGGAATCCACGGCGGAGTTTGCCATGACCACACAGTCCCTGTCCCAGAACTATCCATTGTTCTGTTCCTCTCTGCTCAACCTGATTCAGAATTCGGAATCCAAAATCAAGGTACAGAAGAAAAAATAAACCTGATTGATTCTTAATATTCCTATCATAGCATTTCAGCGGGCGGAAGGGAAGTTTTCCGCCCGCTTTTTCTTATATTATTCATAAATTTCTCTGCCCAGAACCATCTATGGGCGCTCTGTCCTTCTATCAGATACAGCTGTCCAAAAAACCATGAGAATTTTGTCAAAAGTGCGCCCAAAGAGGACAATATTCCCGAATAAAAGGGCTTTCTGCGAAACCGGGAATGCTCAGTGTTCCCACTCGCGCACGCGGAATTCTACGCCGAGATCCTCTGCAATTTCCCGGCAGCGCGCGATGCTCTGTGCGTCAATATAATCCACCACACTCACAATCACCTGTGGAATGACAGGCTTGCAGGCGCGGGTGAAGTCGAGCATCGCCCTATAGGCATTTCTGCCAAACGAGGGGCGGCACAGCTCATAGAAGGAGTCCGCGTCCGGTGCGTTTAAGCTGATGGAAATGGAATCCACCAGCCCTTTGAGCAGGGGGACGACCGGCCTGCCGTTGATGAGATCCCCCATGCCGTTGGTATTGATGCGCACAGGGGTGCTGGTGTGTTCCTTGAGATAATGCGCGCTCTGCAATACTGTGTCCAGGGCGCATAACGGTTCGCCGTATCCGCAGTAGACAATCTGGCGGTAGCGGCTGAGATCCTCTTTGGAAAGCGCCTCGATCACCTCCTGTGCCGTCGGTTCCTGCGTAAGCCAGAGGTTTTCCGCGTCTCCCACGCCGCTGCCGTTGTAGCGGATACAGAACTTGCACGAACAGGGGCAGCGGTTGGTTACATTGATATAGAGTTTGTCCCCAAGGGTATAGAGGATGGTCATCACAGTGCTTCCTTTCTCTGATAAAATCCCGGCGCTAAAAAATAGGCGCCGGGATTTTTGGATCGTTTGTTTTTAGTCGATCTGATCCGGGATCCGGAATAACTCGCAGGTGTTGCGGTATGCCCGGTCAATTACATCCTGGGGTTCCATACCCTTGATCTCCGCGATTTTCTGGGCGGTCTGGGCGATCATCCAGGATTCACAGCGCTGCCCACGGTAGGGTACCGGCGCCATGTAGGGGCAGTCGGTTTCCAACAGCAGACGATCCAGCGGGGTCGCTTCCACCGAACCGACGACCCGCTTGGCTCCTTTGAAGGTCACCGCCCCGGTATAGCCGAGGTACATCCCCAGCGAGAGGATCTCCCGCGCGACTTCCCGGCTCCCGGTAAAGCAATGCACCACCCCGCGCGGGCGGTATCTGCGCAGCAGTTCCAGCGTGGGTTCCGTGGCCTCGCGGGTATGGATCACGACTGGCAGATCCAATTCGTTTGCTAAGGTTAACTGGCGCTCAAACGCCTGTATCTGGATCTCACGCGGGGAAAAATCATAGTGGTAATCCAGCCCGATTTCCCCAATGGCGACAACGCGGGGATGGGCCGCCAGCCGGCGCAGCTCCTCCAGCGCGTCCCCGTCCAGCTCGGTTGCGGAGTGGGGATGGATCCCTACCGCCGCCCAGACGAAGCCGAACTGCTCTGCAAGCAGCACGCTGTTCCTGGAGGACTGGCGGTCGCATCCAATATTGACGACGCGCTCGACGCCCCGTTCTTTTAAAGAACGGAGCACCGCATCCGTTTCGCCTGCAAAGCGCTCGTCGTCGTAGTGGGCGTGGGAATCAAAAATACCTTTGAGCATGGTGCGTCCCTCAGTGGATGCTCGCGCCGTTTGGAATGGCGGAATCCAGGAACAGGACTTTGACGTCGTCCTCTGTGCAGTCTGCGGCCAGGATCATGCCGTTTGAGAGCACGCCGCGCAGTTTCACGGGCTTTAAGTTTGCCACCACAACGACTTTTTTGCCGACCAGTTCCTCCGGGGTATACCATTTTGCAATCCCGGAGACAACCTGGCGCAGTTCTTCGCTCCCGTCGTCGAGCATGAGTTTGTACAGCTTATCGGATTTCTCCACTTTCTCGCAGGATTTGATCTCCGCGACAGTCAGGGAGACTTTGGCGAAGTCGTCAATCGTGATGATACCGGGGACGTTTTCTTTGCCGTCCTTGCCGGAATCTTTTTTGTTCTGCGCCTCTTTTTTCGGCTTTGCCGGGGTTAGGGCTTTTAAGGTCGCGCCTTTTTGAAAAAATGCGCCCGAAAAACTTTTTCGTTTTTTGGGTTCTTTGGCCATTTTGTAAAATAGCAGGAATTCTTAATTTTTCCTGTTGCATTTCTCCTTCCCATCTGATATCATAGGCTCATAAGGCCCCTGCGACTGACGGGCTAATGTGGATTTACCACAGGGGAGCAGGGAGATGGCCTTTTTGCCGACCGTCTGGGCAGTGTCGCCGCGCGATGCTGCCCTTTTTTTGT
>ERZ1643246.4115-NODE-4115-length-11799-cov-10.926601_pt1 | contig 11799 bp, 9 predicted proteins | sample MGYA00579265_ERZ1643246 | MGnify/ENA primary metagenome ERZ1643246 (study PRJEB29033, sample SAMEA4952261) | chicken gut metagenome | biome: Broiler Chicken; feature: Gastrointestinal Tract; material: Caecum | place: Ireland | collected 2018 | study: Broiler...
CTCCAGGGACATTTCACCAAAGATAACTTTGAAATACTTATCCTCCCCTTTTAAGAGGGCTGCCGGAAGTTTCCGGCAGCCCTCTCTTTTCGATTTTTTCAGTTTTCAGGTAACTGTTCCGCTATCTGAACAGTTACATTTCCGTCTTTCTGATGATCAGGCTTCGTTGACAGGATAACATAGTCCGAAGCCGGAACGGTAATAATTGCCGTCCGCGTCACAGTACGCGTAGCTTCCGCCTTTGACTTTGGACAGGATTGCCGGATCAATATACTTATCTTTGTCATATCCCGGAACATCGTTCGGGGATGCGCAGACTTCCCGGATCACTCCGTCGATCTCTTTTTCTGTGATCGCGATGACGTCGGTGGAGGACACCATAGTCAGACTCATTTTTCCGGTCGGATTATATTCTCCGGAGAGTACGTCCATCTGGGATCCCAGCGCATTGTTCATCGCAACCGGAGAAACCGTGTACTGGAAAGTAAGTCCGTCTACATATGGTTCCAGTCTGTCCAGGATCCACGGGTTATTGACTACACAGGTAGCGATGACTTTGCCGCCGGCAGCATGTACTGTTTCCGCAAGCTCAGGGATCTGTCCTACGCCGCGCAGGGTGTATACCGGAATCTGTCTGCCGGTTTTCCTCTGGCTCTTATTGACTTCGCGTTCGTCGATCAGTTCGCCGTCGACCAGCTCCAGAACGGGCATCGCTGACTGGAGGAACACGATATTGTTCTGTTTCGGCCATACGTGAAGGTATGCATAGTCGCACGCTTCCGGGGTGTCCACGACCTGATATCCTCTTGCGGTGAACATTTCCGCGAGTTGTTTCCGCAGAGATTCATTGTTGGAATCGCCTGCAACGCCCGCGCCCATGGACTGTGCCAGCGCTGCGCCCGCGTCATCGCCGGAAAATACAGCGATATACACTTTTTTCCCTTTTTCCATTGGCAGTACGCCGTCATGGTTCTTTGCCAGGACTACTTCTTTCTGGCAGGCTTTATAGGCAGCTTTTTTCGCGTTCTCGAAATTTTCGGAACGGACACGGTCTGCGTCGTCCGGATCCAGATAAGGGTTGTCCACACGTTTCTGTTTGAACAGGCTCAGCAGACGGCGGTAATTCGCACGGTCCAGATCCTCTTTGGGCAGATATCCCTGTTCCACGGCCGCGACGATGTTTTCCGAGTCAGAGTTTCCGCCGATGACATCAGTGCCGGCGGAAATTGCTTTCGCGTAACGCTCCGGCAGGGAGAGGTCTTCCACCCCGTAAATCTGTACGGTGGTGATGCCGGAATCGGAATTCACATAACCGTCAAAGCCCATGACGTCCCTGGCCAGATCCGTGATCAGCTCCTTGGAATAAGCAGACGGAACCTCTTCTGCGGAGGTCAGTTTTCCTCTGTAGTACTGAGGAGTGCTGCGTCCGTCGGTGCTGATACGGGAATAGTCGGGCATGATCGCAGATGCTTTTTTGTCAAAAGCCGCCTGGAATGGCGGAAGGTGGTATTTCTCCATGGAACCGGGAGTGGGGTAAAGTCTCCACTGTCCGATCGGCAGATGCGGTTCGAAGCCATTCTCGGCAGGACCGTCGCCGGGGAAGTGTTTTACGGTCAGCACGACGGAGCCTTCATTCAGGCCGTCGGAGCCGTTCTGGTAACCTTCGACCAGAGCTTTTGTGATTCCGGCAGTGATTTCGGGGCGTTCGCCGTAGGTTCCGCTGTTCCGCGGCCAGCGGGGATCGGTAGACACGTCGACCTGCGGGCCGTACATGATGTTCAGACCGCAGGCTTTCATCATTTTCCGGTCCGTGTCCGCCATCTCATAGACCAGATCAAAATTTCCGTCGCCCAGGCATGCTGCGCCCATTCCGAGAAAATCAGGATAACCTATGTTGATGGGGTTGGTGTGCAAAGAGTAAGGGATCGCCACGCCGCCCTGGCAGGCTTCATACTCCAGCATCTGTGTTCCGATATTGTGGTACAGAGCGGCCACGCCTGCCTCTGCGTTCATCTCGCCGCGGTATACGCCGGCAGTCAGCTTTTTCTCCAGCACGTCCGAGTCGTCGCAGCGCATGGAGATACCCGGCAGCGGGGAGGTGGGTTCCGGTTCTTCCGGATCGTACCGTTTGAAAATTTTGCCTGGAACAATGTTGCCGTTCTCATCTTTGGCTCCTTCCCGCGTGAAAGAAAGAGGGGTGTTCCAAAGCGTGTTCAGAACCAGACCAGCCTGCTGGTTCAGCGTCAGATGCGCTACCATATCTCTGGCACGGGTTTCGTCATCGTTGCGCCAGTCCTCATAGGGGGACAGGACGCCATCGTTGTCCATGTCTTTGAAAAACAGGCCGTCTTTTACAATAACGCCGCAGGTGGTGACTCCGATGGTGGGACCGCCGGGATTGTGGAACAGTACGGGTTCCAGATAGAAATCGTCGATGTTTTCGCCTTCTTCCAGCTGGTAGGGCGCGGGGATGTAACCGTCGCGCGGAGGGGAATTCAGATAGTCGTCTAATACAATTTTTTTCATGTGATTCTCCTTTTCTGTGATATATTCTACTATAACACAATTTTCTTTTTAAAACAATAAGCGGACGGCCCCGGCCATGCCCTGTGCGTGTGCGCCGGGCGGCTGCAGATGCGGGGAGACTCTAAACGTCCGGGAGTCCCTCCGGCCGGGTACCGGAGCAATTCGCCGGGAATGCCGGATGCATTCCCGGCTCAGCGCTCCTCAGGGTTCGGTGTTGGAAACACCTCACCTGCCCCGGTCTGCGGGCCTTCCGGACGTTAAGTGTCTCCAGCCGCATCAGCAGATGCCCGGCGCACACGCACAGGGCATGGCCGGAGCCTGAGAGTGACGGCGGGAGAGAAGCAGGACGGAACTGCTGCTGAAGAACGGACGGAACTGCTGCAGGTGAGGGGAATCTGTTGCGAATGATTCTTGTGTTCTGGGGTGGAATCGGATATAATGGTTACAGAATCGTTTCGGACGTGTTTCGTGGGAGCGGAACGGCGGGGGGAGGTTTGGTTATGGAAGAGGTTTTGGAGAAGCTTCAGAGATGCTATGAATCCTGCGCAGACAGGATTCCTTTTGTGCCGAAGGTGGCGCTGGTCCTGGGATCCGGCCTGGGGGATTATGCGGAGCATTTCCGCATCGAGGGGGAGATTCCTTACCGGGAACTGGAAGGATTTCCGGTGTCGACGGTGCAGGGACATAAGGGCAGGTTTGTGTTTGCCCATGTGGGCAAGGTTCCTGTAGTGATGATGCAGGGACGAGTTCATTATTACGAGGGGTATTCGATGGCGGATGTGGTGCTCCCGGTCCGGCTGATGCGGAAGATGGGAGCGGAGATCCTGTTTCTGACGAATGCCGCCGGGGGCGTGAACTTTGACTTTCAGGCCGGGGATTTTATGATGATCACGGATCAGATCTCCAGCTTTGTTCCGTCGCCGCTGATCGGACCGAATTCTGAGGAACTGGGGCCGAGGTTTCCGGATATGAGCCGGATTTACGACCGGGATCTTCAGGAGATCCTCAGAAGTACCGCGGAGGAACTCGGGATTGTTCTGAGAGAGGGAACGTATCTTCAGCTGACTGGTCCGAATTTTGAGTCGCCCCATGAGGTGAAGATGTGCCGGATCCTCGGTGCGGATGCGGTGGGAATGAGCACTGCCTGCGAGGCGGTCGCGGCGAATCATATGGGGATGAGGATCTGCGGGATTTCCTGTATCTCCAACCTTGCCTGCGGGATGACGGAACAGCCCCTGTCTCATCAGGAAGTGCAGGAGGCCGCCGACCGGGTGGCTCCGCTGTTTCGGAGCCTGGTGACGGAGAGCATCCGGAAAATGTGCCGGTAAGTCCGCCGTTTGGTGCGGTCCGTATAACGTATGATTGGAAAATGGCCAGGCGGAAAGGAGGAAGCCGGAATGAAGATCCGTTTTTATCACGTACGGATTCTGACGATGGAGGAGGACCGGCCGGTCTTCGAGGGAGAACTTCATGTGAAGGACGACAGGATTTCCTATGTGGGCGGCAGCCTTGGGGCGGAAGAACTGTCTGCGTTAGGATCGTTTGACCGGGAAATTGACGGCGGCGGGAACCTGCTGCTGCCGGGGTTTAAAAATGCCCATACACATTCGGCGATGACCTTCCTGCGTTCTTATGCCGACGATCTTCCGCTGGACGAGTGGCTGAACCGGAAGGTATTTCCGATGGAGGCGAAGCTGGATGAAGAGAAGATCTACTGGCTTGCACAGCTTGCGTTTCTGGAGTACCTGACGGGCGGCATCACGGCGGCTTTTGATATGTATCTGATCCCCGACGCGGTCGGGAAGGCAGCTCGGGATTTCGGGTTCCGTACCGTCCTCGTCGGGGCGATGAATAATTTCTGCCAGTCGCCGGAGGATGAGGAGCGATGCTATCGGACCTGGAACAGGGAAGGGGATCTCGTCAGTTACCGTCTGGGATTTCACGCAGAGTATACGACCTCCATGGAACGGATGAAGGCGCTGGCGGATCTGGCCCATAGATTTCAGGCGCCGGTGTTCGCCCATAATTCCGAGACGGAGAAGGAGGTCCGGGAGTGTATCGGCAGATATGGAAAGACGCCGACGCAGGTGATGGATGAACTGGGCCTGTTCGATTACGGCGGCGGAGGATATCACTGTATCTGGCTGGGGCAGGAAGACTTCGAGATCTTCCGCCGGAGAGGCCTTTTCGCCGTGACCTGTCCCGGTTCCAACACGAAGCTGGCCAGCGGTATCGCTCCTGTCGCGGAGTTCCTGCGGCGGGGGATCCCGGTGGCGATCGGGACGGACGGCGCGGCGAGCAATAACTGTCTGGACATGTTCCGGGAAATGTTTCTGGTGACGGGGCTGGCCAAGCTCCGGGAAAAGGATGCGTCTGTGGTGCCTGCGGAGAATGTACTGCGGATGGCGACCGTCAACGGGGCGCGGGCGATGGGACTGACAGGGTGTGAGACGTTGAGCGCGGGACAGAAGGCGGATCTGATCATGATCGACATGGACCAGCCGAATATGCGTCCGCTGTCGGATCCGGAGAAGAACCTGGTCTACAGCGGGAGCAAGCAGAATGTGTGCCTGACGATGATCGACGGGAAAATCCTGTACGAATGCGGTAAATTTTATACGGCGGCAGAACCGGGCCTGATTTACGAGAAGGCAGAAGAGATTCTGCACAGGATCCACTGAGCTTTCCGGCGGACAGAGAAAGAAGCTTCCCTGTCCGGTCAGGGCGGACTGCCCGCTGTATACAGCCGCCGGGGCAGCATCTGTGAAAGGACCAAAACAAGCGTTTTGATTTTTCCACAGGTGCTGCGCTGGAGTATATCTGCAGCCAGGTAAAAAAGAAAAAAAGGAGAAAAGTACAATGGAAAGAAAGACATCATGGAATGACTACAAAAAGAAAGAACTGAAGAAGATGAACAAGCTGTGTGACGCTTACCGGGATTTCCTGGATAAAGGAAAAACGGAACGCGAGTGTGTGACGGAGATCATCCGCCAGGCGGAGGAAGCAGGCTATGTGGATCTTCAGACCTGTATCCAGGACAATACACCGCTGCATGCGGGAGACAAAGTTTACGCGGTATGCATGAAGAAATCTGTCGTGCTGTTCCAGATCGGAAGCAAACCGCTGACAGAGGGCATGAATATCCTCGGCGCCCACATTGATTCCCCGCGTCTGGATGTGAAACAGAATCCGCTTTATGAAGATACGGGATTTTCTTATCTGGATACCCATTATTACGGCGGTATCAAGAAATACCAGTGGGTGACACTTCCGCTGGCGATCCACGGCGTTGTCGTAAAGAAAGACGGAACGGTTGTGGATGTTGTGATCGGCGAGGATGAGTCGGATCCGGTATTCTGTGTGACAGATCTTCTCGTTCACCTGTCCGGAGAGCAGATGGAGAAGAAAGCAGCCAAAGTGATCGAGGGGGAAAGCCTGGATCTTCTGGTCGGCAGCCAGCCGCTGGAGGGCGAAGAGAAAGAAGCAGTGAAAGCGATGACTCTGAAGCTGCTCAACGACAAGTACGGCATCGAGGAAGAGGATTTCCTGTCCGCAGAACTTGAGATCGTTCCGGCCGGAAAAGCGAGAGAGACCGGCCTTGATTCCAGTATGATCATGGCATACGGACAGGATGACCGCGTATGCGCATACACTTCTCTGGTCGCTATGCTCGAGGTGAAGAATACAAAGAAGACCACCTGCTGTCTGCTGGTGGACAAAGAGGAGATCGGAAGCGTCGGAGCGACCGGTATGCAGTCCAGATTCTTTGAAAATGTTCTCGCGGAACTGATGAATCTGACCGGAGATTATTCCGAACTGAAACTGCGCCGCTGCCTGGCAAATTCCAGAATGCTGTCTTCTGATGTGAGCGCCGGCTACGATCCGCTGTATGCACAGGCATTTGAGAAAAAGAACGCGGCATTTTTCGGAAAGGGAATGGTATTCAATAAGTTTACCGGTTCCAGAGGAAAATCCGGCTCCAACGATGCGAATGCGGAATATCTGGGAGATCTCCGCAGGATCCTGGACGATGCAGGCGTGGCGTGGCAGACCGCGGAACTTGGCAAGGTAGATGTCGGCGGCGGCGGAACCATCGCCTACATTCTGGCCCTGTATGGTATGGAAGTTATTGACTCCGGTGTCGCGGTGCTGAATATGCACGCTCCGTGGGAGATCACTTCCAAGGCAGACGTCTATGAGACGGAAAAGGGATATGAGGTATTCCTGAAAAATGCATAAAGGGGTGACCGTATGCAGAGTAGCAGTTCAGCCAGCTGAACTGTAACCTGCATCCAGCCATTGAGAATCGCTTTGCGATGGGCTGGATGCCCACAGGCGCTATGTTTTCATACGGTCTGCGCAGTGAATGCGCAGACCTGGCTGAACGGTAACCTGTGCAGACCTGTCGGAGAATATAGCTCTTGACAGAATGCGATTTATGATATATGATACACATTAAAAAACAAAAATAACATATTTAGGAGGAATGATTTTCTTGGACGGTGACATAGCAGGCAGTCTTATACTGCAGATCGTATTGATTGCAATCAACGCAATTTTTGCATGTGTTGAGATTGCGGTGGTTTCAATTAATGACACAAAGCTCGAAAAAATGGTGAGTGACGGAAATAAGAAGGCGATCCGGCTTCAGAAGCTGACGTCGCAGCCTTCCCGTTTCCTGGCGACGATTCAGGTTGCGATCACACTCTCCGGTTTCCTGGGCAGTGCATTTGCAGCGGATAATTTCTCGGAGCCGCTGGTCGCGTGGCTGTTGTCCATAGGCGTACCGATTCCGGAGAAGACGCTGGATACGATTGCAGTTGTCCTTATCACGTTGATTTTATCTTATGTTACTCTGATCTTCGGTGAACTTGTGCCGAAGCGTGTGGCGATGAACAAGACGGAGGCGATCTCCCTGGGACTTTCAGGAATGATCACCTTTGTCTCGAAAGTATTTGCACCGCTGGTCTGGCTGCTGACCGCATCCACAAACGGTGTCCTGCGGCTCCTCGGGATCGATCCCAATGAAAAGGAGGACGAGGTGACGGAGGAAGAGATCCGGATGATGGTGGACGCCGGCAGCGAAAAGGGCGCCATCGACTGTGAGGAAAAGGAACTGATTCAGAACGTCTTTGAGTTCAATGATATTTCTGTGGAAGAGATCTGTACACACCGTACAGATGTGGCGATGCTCTGGATGGATGAGAGCATTGACGAATGGGAAGAGATCATTCATGAGAGCAGACATTCGTATTTCCCGGTCTGCGGCGAAGATGTGGATGACATCATCGGTATTCTCGACGCCAAGGATTATTTCCGGCTGAGAGAGAAGAATCATGAGATTATTATGCGTGAGGCGATTAAGCCGGCATATTTTGTTCCGGAGAATATCAAAGCGTCGACGCTGTTCCAGAACATGAAAAAGAGCGGAAACTATTTCGCGGTGGTTCTGGATGAATACGGCGGTATGGAAGGTATCATTACCGTCCGCGATCTGATCGAGGAACTGGTAGGTGATCTTTCTGAGGAGCAGGAAGCGGACCGCCAGCAGGAGATCGAGCAGGTGAACGACGACACATGGAAGATTCTCGGTACCACACAGCTGGACGATGTGGCGGAGGCACTGGATGTGGAACTTCCGCTGGACGAGTACGATACGTTTGGCGGCTATATTTTCGGAGAGCTTGGCGCGGTTCCGGATGATGGAAGCCAGTTTGAACTGGAAACGCCGGATCTGAAGATTAAGGTAGTCAAAGTGAAAGATCACCGGGTAGAAAATACTGTGGTCAAGAAAATTGAGCATCCGAAAGAGGATGAGGGCGAAGAGGACAAGAAAGAAAAAGAATAGAATCTTGCAATTTAGACCCGTATCGTTTATACTATATCTGCCGGAGAGATGCCGGCAGATATTTCTTTATGCTGCAGAATATAATAAAGGATGGTTGAGAAAATGAGTTTATTACAGGATTGGCGTGATATGGCCTATAATCAGGAGGCAGACAAAAATCAGCTTCAGAAGTTCTGGACTGATTATTTCCTGATCGAGAAAGGGATTTATGAGCAGCTTCTGACGAATCCGGATGAAGTGGTAAAAGGCACCGTAAAGGAACTGGCCGAGAAGTACAACATCAGCGTGATGACGATGGTAGGTTTCCTGGACGGGATCAATGACAGCCTGAAAATCCCGAATCCCATCGAGGAGATGGACGAGAACACAGAGGTGACGCTGGCGTTCGATAAGGAACTGCTGTATAAGAATATGGTAGACGCCAAAGCGGACTGGCTGTACAACCTGCCGATGTGGGATGAAATTTTCACACCGGAGCAGAAAAAAACACTGTATATGGAGCAGAAAAAGTCTGGCACGATCATCAAAGGAAAGAAGATCGGTCGTAACGATCCATGTCCATGCGGCAGCGGAAAGAAATATAAATACTGCTGCGGCAGATAAACGCTGCGGCGGTTGACGGAAGAAAAAAGGACAGAGACTGACGGGCAGCGGTTCGTCCATGCGCGGGAGAAGCGGATGGACGGACGGCTGCCTTTTTTACAGGGAGGATTTTATGAACTGCAAATTTGAGAATATCAGTGTACAGAAAAAGGAGAATCTTCTGGAAATGTATAAACGTACGCTGAGAAAGAGCTTTATGATCTATGGGATCGCTGTGATCGTATTGTTTTTGATCTTTTTCGCGACAAGTTTACTGACCCGTTCGTTTTCTCTGATCTATACTGCATTGTATGTGGTGATTATCCTGATCGCAGGAAACTGGGTGCTCCGTATGCCGAAGAAAAGTGCGGAATCTACCTATGCAAATAATCAGGAACAGTTTCATTGTGAACCGCAGACGCATACTTTCTTTTATGAGAATGAGATGCGCGGGAAGAATAATCAGTCCGGCGTGGAGATCCGGATTCCATACGATCAGATCGTGATGGTGATGGAGACAAAGAATCTGTTTCTGATCCGGATTCCGGAGAAACGTATGGTTCTGGTTGACAAGAGAGGCTTTCAGCGGGGCAGCAGCAGTGAGTTCGGAGCGTTTCTGAGAGAAAAGTGTACCGCTGCGAAATTCTGCTGAGGAAATTTTTCTCAGCAGTTCCGGAGCAAAAGGCGGAACCGCGGAATCTGCGGGAAAGGGATAAAGTGTATGGAACGGGAAATGAATTGGGAAGAAGTGTCCGACGGACGTCTGTATGGTCCGAATGATATGGTGAAGGCGGACTGCGGCGACTGCGAGGGCTGCTCCGCCTGCTGCCGGGGGATGGGTTCCTCGATCCTTCTGGATCCCCTGGACATTTTTCGAATGACGGGGTATCTGAATTGCAGTTTTGAGCAGCTGATGGAAGAAAATATTGAACTTCAGGTGGTGGACGGGATGATTCTCCCGAACCTGAAAATGGCGGGAGCCGGGGAGGCCTGCACTTTTCTGAATGAACAGGGGAGATGTACGATCCATCCGGCGCGCCCGGGGATCTGCCGGATTTTTCCGCTGGGCCGCCTGTATGAGGATGGAGGTTTCCAGTATTTTCTTCAGGTCAACGAGTGCAGGAAGAAAAAACGGTCGAAGATCAAGGTGAAAAAATGGATCGATACACCGGAGACTGCGACGAACAGCCAGTATATCTGTGACTGGCACTATTTTCTGAAAGATGCGGAGCGTGTGATTCACGACAGGGATGAGGAAGTGCGGAAAAACTGGAATCTGTATCTTCTGAAAGTTTTTTTCCTGAAACCGTATCAGACGCAGGAGGATTTTTATCCGCAGTTTTACCGGAGATATTTTGAGGCCCGGGAGGTGCTGGAAAGTCTTTGAAGTCCGCAGGACAGCAGAATCCGTCAGCAAAATCACAGAAAATGTCATGGGTTTTTGCCGATATCAGAAGTATAATGCAGAAAATAAAATCGGAAAGGCAGACTATGAGAACGCGGAACAGAGAGCAGCGGATCATGGCGGAAAGGCGGAAGATGACAGAACAGAGAGAAACATATCAGGAAAAGGACGGCGGCAGATCAGTCCGTCAGGAGTGGGTGGAACGAATGCTGCAGATCGCACAGCCTGTGCTGGAACATCTGAGCGGCGGCAGACTGAAGGAATGCCTCCCGGTGGATTTCCATCCGGACAGAAAGATTTTTCAGCCGTTGGAAGCGTTCGGGCGGACTATGGATGGAATCGCTCCCTGGCTGGAGCTGGAGGGACTGGAAGGAAAGGAAAAAGAGCAGCAGGAACACTTCCGGGTTCTGGCGCGGGAGAGTCTCCGGCGCGCAGTGGATCCTTCTTCCGGAGATTATATGGACTTTGGCGACACGGACGGGCAGCCGCTGGTGGACACTGCGTTTCTGGCACATGCGATCGTGCGTGCCCCGCGTCAGCTCTGTGCGGAGTTGGATGGGGAGACAAGGGAATACCTGGCAGCTGCTCTGAAAAAATCCAGAAGGATCACCCCCTGTCCGACCAACTGGCTGTTTTTCTCCGCGATGGTGGAGACGGCGCTGGCTGTGATGGGAGATGAGGACTTTGACTGTACCCGTATTGATTATGCGGTGAGAATGTTTGAAGAGTGGTATCTGGGTGACGGTATTTATGGAGACGGACCGGAATTTCACTGGGATTACTATAACAGTTTTGTGATCCAGCCGATGTACGTGGATATCATCCGGAAGTTTGGACAGGAAGAACGCTACAGTGGTCTTCGGCAGAAGGTGGAAGCACGAGCGTCCAGACACGCTCAGGTGCTGGAGCGGATGATCGGCCCGGACGGGACCTACCCGATCCTCGGGCGATCCATCGCTTATCGGTTCGGTGTTTTCCAGCTCCTGGGACAGGCTGCGCTGGAAAAATTTCTGCCGGAGGAGCTTCCGGCGGCTCAGGTGCGATCTGCGCTGACGCAGGTATTGCGCCGGGTCATGGAAGCGGGAGACATGTTTGACGGTAACGGATGGCTTCGCCCGGGAGTCTTCGGATGGCAGCCGGAACTGGCCGAAGAGTATATCGGGACAGGCAGTCTGTATCTCTGTACGACGGTGTTTCTGCCGCTTGGACTTTCGCCGGAAGATGAATTCTGGAGTGGTGAAGAGATGGAGTGGACCTCCAAGAAAGTATGGTCCGGAAAACATGTTATGAGGGATCACGCGATCTGAGGACCATTTTGCAGGTTCCAAGGTCATAAAAATAGGGAGAAGCCAGAACGGCGCTGCGTTCCTTTTGGGGAACACAGCGCCGTTTACTGTCAGGATTTTTTCGATTTTATACGAGCGCCTGCAGAATAAAG
>ERZ1643246.4117-NODE-4117-length-11797-cov-3.787004_pt1 | contig 11797 bp, 5 predicted proteins | sample MGYA00579265_ERZ1643246 | MGnify/ENA primary metagenome ERZ1643246 (study PRJEB29033, sample SAMEA4952261) | chicken gut metagenome | biome: Broiler Chicken; feature: Gastrointestinal Tract; material: Caecum | place: Ireland | collected 2018 | study: Broiler...
GGGTATCTGATTCTGCAGACGATTCAGTACTACGAAGAGACGGGAGACGAGGAATTTTTCCGCTCCATGGTGTCTCTGCTCGTGCAGTGCCTGGATTGGCAGATTTCGGCGATGCATAACAACATGCTGCCGTTTAACGGGGACGAAACATACATTGCCGGCGGATTTTTGAATCGGTTCGTAATGGATGAAGGCTCGGCGGAGGCGACGTTGTTATTCATATTGGGTGCGGAAAAGCTGTTTAAAATCGCTCCGAAATTCCAAATGGATTTGGAAAAATATAAGCCCTATGTCGAAAACGCGCGCAAGGCGTACCGCGAAAATTTCGTCGTCGGCGGCAAGCTCGCGTGCAACAACCCCGCAAGGCGAGAGGGATTAACGTATCCGAAAAAGAGGCACGGGGTGTGCGTGGGGTGCAACGCTTTCGGCGATTTGACGGTGAACCCGCAGGGCTACGATGTCTGCGAAAACTGCAAAGATAAAATATTTTCTTATGTGCCTGTACGGCATTTCCTGTCCGCCGTATCGTTGGTGCCGGCATACCTCGGCGCGCAGATGTTTTCGCCGGAGGAAATGCGGGGATTCTGTGAGGAGGCAATCGCAGACTATAAAAGGTATGGCTTGGAAGGGAAGGACAGAGTCGGCTACGAATTCGGATATTTGCTGTTTGCCTTAATGCGCATTCAAGCGGATAAGGAGATGCAGCAATCGGTTGCGAAAACGGCGTTGGACGTTGTGGACGACGTCGGGGCATGGTCGGAATATTACGTAAAAGGGAAGCCGTATAATACCCGGTACAGGCCGTGGGAGAGCGGTATCAACTTAGAGGCGCTGCTGTGTTATTATGAAAGACCGCAGGAATAATTTTCCGGCAATCGGCACACAGGCGCTAAAAAAGAAAGACAAATAAATATCGAAATTTTGAAAGGGTATACCCTTAAATTTTGTCAAAAAAAGTTTTGACAAAAGGGATTGTCAAATTAAGTGTAACAAGCAAAGCGGTTTAGCTAAAATGGATCCTGAGGGGATGATAAAGCAAAATAAGAACCCGGCGTTTTTAAATGCCGGGTTCTTATCTTATATAACGAAAATTCTGCGATAGTCGCGGGGACAGTAAAATGCTACCCATCAGTCGTCAAAAGAGGGGCTTTCCTACTGAATAAAAACAAAAAATAATCGATTAAAATCAAAAAATTTACCATTGAATCCATCCGAAAAATTTTCTATAATAGAGATACTGCAATAGTGGGCGGTTCTTTAAGAAAAGACCGATGGAGGCATATTATGAAATTTCAATACATTCGGGCGTCTTTTTCTCCACAGGGCAGAACATATTTGATGCCGGAGACTTTGACGAGATACTATTATAGAAAAGACATTGTATTGGAACACAGCGACCATACAATCGAAATCGATTATCCGTTTGCGTTCGTTCTTTTTATTGACGGGCAGTTAATTCCTGCCCGCACCGGGGAAAAGATTCATTTTTTACCGACTGCCGAAGTAACCAAAATAGCGATACGTGCCTATCTTTCGAATACACCCCTGCACTTTTTACCGGCGTTGCATGCTGAAATTGCCTGCGGCGGAAAACTGATTGCGCAGACGGATAAAACGTGGGGTGCATTTACATTTGCCGCTTTTTATACGGAGAAAGAGGCAGAAGGGTGGCAGACCGGCGGGTATACGGAATGTTATGCCAAAGTATGCGATGTATCTCCGTGTGACATTTTGCGGTCACACTATTTTCGAAAAGTGCTGGAATTTTCGGAAAAGCCGGAGACAGCGGTTGCAGAAGTAACGGCAAGAGGTTTTTACCGGCTGTATGTGAACGGGAAGGATATCCTTGGCGACACAGTGCTGAGTCCCGGCGTAAATATAGCGCCCGTACAGGGGTTTCCGTATGAGTCCGCAAAGTGCGATTTGTATCAAGAGTACGACCTTGCGCCCTATTTGCGAGAGGGAAAAAATGAAATTTTACTGTTGAGCGGCAACGGGTGGTATGCAAGCGAGGGGTTTAATGTGGTGCGGGTTGCTCCCAACGAGGTGGCCATGAACTTGCACTTATCCTTCGGGAACGGCCGCCGACTTATCCGTACCGACGCAACGTGGGAAACGGCGCCCTCTCCGCTGCTGGAAAATGATTTGCAGTGGGGTGAAAGATGGGATGCGCGCTTAGATATTCAAAGGGATAAAGAGGCGGCGCAGGCTGTTCGTTGGACGAGAGCGGTTCCGACAGATACGGCGGTGACGGTGCGAAAACAGAATTTTCCTGCGGTAAAAGTTGTTGAAGAAATCGAGCCGATTGCCGATTCGGACAGTTTGAAAGGGGAAATATTCGATTTCGGCGAAAATATGGCAGGACGAGGGAAGCTCGTGGTGCAAGGGGCGCGGCGCGGGCAAATTTTGATTCTGCATTACGGAGAAAGACGGTTGCCGAACGGCGAATTGTGCGGCGGGCCCTATCACGATGTATATTTTGCGAAGGATACGCATGCAGACGGCGTTGCGCAATACGGCGCGAGAAGTTTCGACGTCTATGTATGTTCCGGTGCGGCGCAGGAAATTTATGAACCGTCGTTTGCCTTCACCGGGTTTCGCTATATCGAGCTAATCGGCGCGGAAGGGGCGGAGGTGCGCGTGATCGCCCGTAAGATGCGAACGGCCGATTCAACGGCGCTGCAGTTTTCGAGCGATAACTCCGTCTTAAACGGCGTATATGAAATATGTAGCCGGAGTATTTTGGCCAATACAATTTGCGGCCCAATTGACTGCCCTACGCGTGAAAAAAATTTTTGGAATGGGGACGCCTGCATCATTGCTCCTTCGTCCGTCTATCTGACTGACTGCTACGATACATTGCGGTATTGGACAAAGTGGGGTAGAAAAATTAATTCCGATGCCGTTTGTTGGCGGGACGAAGAGTATATTCTGCCGTACGTTCTCTATCAAACGTATGGAAAAAAACAGGTTCTGCGTGAAAATTTTGCAAAGATACAGGCGCTGGCGGAACAGAGGATTGCCGCAACGAAAGATGATTATTTTGACGGAGAAGGTCTCACGTTTTTCGGAGATTATGCCTATCCGCCGCGCGCGAAGGCGATGGAGCAGGCGAGCTTTTCTCACCTGTGGTATTGCCGCATGCTCGATATCGTCGGCAAAATATGTGCTGTGCTGGGTAAAGACGCGGAGCAAGAGCGCTATTTCGCCCTGTTATCGAAAGCTAAATGTCGGTATCGGGAAATTTTTTATGAAAAAATAACGGAGAATTGGCAGGACAAAGCGTTAGGGGAGTTTATCTTCCCCCTTGCATTCGGAATACTTGATTCGGAAGATGCACGCGTCTATCAGACGTTGCTCGGGCGGCGGCTAGAAATGAACGGGTATACCGTCGATTGCGGTGCGGCATCTGCTGCCGAACTTTTGCCGGTACTCTGTGATGCGGGTATGGAGGACGCGGCATATGCGGTTGCCGTCAATCAAAGCTATCCTTCGTGGGGCAGCATGTATGCTTCGGGTGCAACAACGGTTACGGAATATTGGGAAGGTATGAATTCTTCAGAGGAGGGAGACAGCCTGAATCATCAATTTAAGGCATCGCCCCTGCGTTGGATAGTCGAATATATCGGCGGCATCCGTCCGGCGCAGGCTGGTTTTCGCCGCCTGCAGGTTTCTCCCGTATTTCCGGCCGGATTGGGAGAGGCGAGCGTTTCCTATCGGAGCTGCCGCGGTGTCATTCGAACGGCGTGGAAAAGACGCGGAAACGAGGTGGAGATTGCTGTATTTACGGCGGTGGCCGGAGATTTGCTGGTGCAGGGCAAACGGTACCCAATACATAGAGGGGAAAACAGTTGGGTAATACCGATTGATTAAAGAATATTTAGAATATAATCAATGAGTCGCCGCATCGGTATCCCGTGCGGCGACTCATTGACTATTGTATATTATCCACTTGATTTCCGTTGAGACTTGCTTGCATAAGAAAAAACTTTCGGTATCTATGTAAAAAACGTATGCTTTTCCAAAATTTTCAGTATTGACAAAATTTACTATATGTTGTATATTTTAAAGCGGTCAGATACAATGTGTAGATAAGATTGTAGGTCAAAAAAACTATACTTTATTTATATTCGAGCGATAAGTGCTGGGTGTTTGGTTGGTAATTTTTTTGAAGGTGATATAGAAATTTTTGCAATCGTGATAGCCGACTTTGGAAGCGATTTCTTCAATCGGCATGTTGGTTTCTTTCAGAAGACGTATTGCTTCATTGATTCGCAGTTCATTGATAAATTGTGTCAGCGTTTTGCCGAAGCATTCCTTGAAGATTGTGGAAAAATATGCGGGATTATAAAAGGAACGCTGCGCCAATTCTTTTAGCGAAATTTTTTGGTTGTAATTTTGCTCCAAATAAGCCAATATTTCCGGCGCAATTTTTTCGGTGCTCTCCTGATATACGTGCTCGTCCGTCTTCTGCAATTCGCGGAAGATTTTGGCCAATAAGATTTCAATATAGTTGCGCACGATATCTAAATAACCGCGCTGTTTTTCGTTGAATTCTTTTTCGGCGGCATCGAGGATATTTTCGATTTCGAAAAATCTTTTTTTACTGAATTGCACCAGCGGCTGCAGCTGTTCGAGGTCGGAGAATTTACGGAATGCCGTCAGATAGAGAATATCCGAAAAATTAAAGCAGTCAATCAATGTTTCGCCGAAAAATTGGGGCTTAATCAGGCAGTTGGTAATCCCCATGCATCCGTTTTCCGGGCGGAAAGAGTGCCTGTCCTCCATATTAAGGATTAACAGGTCTCCGTGTTTGACAAAAAACGTGTTTTCGTTCACAGTTTGCCACCCGCAGCCTTTGTATACATAGGCGATTTCTAAGAATTCGTGCACGTGTATAGGCTCCGGCTCCGTATGCAGATGCTTATAGATTCGGATGTTTTCGTTTTCGTTAATTGTTCCAACCGGGATACTTCTCATGCACATAGTATAACACAAACCGTTTGATTTTGCAAGATGAACGGGGAAAATAGATTCTAAAAATTTACCAAAGCCGAATAATACCTTCCAAAAATCTGCTATTGAAAAAGGCAAACTCTTGGTGTTAAAATTATCTATGCAAGGATAAAATTGCTTAATCTATTTTTTAACACAGCATACAAAATATTATTTTTGTATCGAAATGGAGAGGATGGAATGAAAATCGACTATCGTACGTATCTCGACAAGGTTCACGGCGGATGGATAGGAAAGTGTGCGGGCGGTTTAATCGGCGCCAAGCAGGAAAACAACAAGTCTTTGATGCATTATACCTTTGACAATGTTTTCCCCGATGTGATTCCCCCGAACGATGATTTTGACCTTCAGATTTTGTATCTGACAGAGCTGATTGAAAAGTTGGGCTTCAATTTCGGCGCGCAGGAAATCGGCAAAGCGTTTGCCGAGTGGAATCAATGCTGGGCGAACGAATACCGGGTGGCGATTAAAAACATAAACGTCGGCGTTTATCCTCCCGCATCGGGCGAATTTTCCAACGACTTTTTCAAAAACTCGATGGGTTGCCCGATTCGCAGTGAGCTGTGGGCTTTCATCGCGCCCGGCAATCCGGAATTTGCAGAAAAATTGGTGCGGCTGGACGGTTCCGTCGACCATACGACGGAGAGTATCTATGCGGAAATTTTTCTCGCAACGGTCGAAAGCATGGCATTCTTTGAAAACGACCTCAACCGCCTGTTCGATATCGGCCTTTCGAAAATTCCGGAAAACTGCCGCATCGCGGAATGCGTCCGCTTCGTTCGCGCGCAGGTGCAAGAAACGGATGATTATCGCATTATCCGTCAGCGCTTAATCCGTCGGTTTGGTTCGTCCGACGCTTCGTATTCCGTCGTGAATATAGGCATTATCGTGCTTGCTTTGCTGCACGGTAAAGATTTCAACGAGGTTATGCTTACGGCGGTCAACTGCGGATATGATACCGATTGTACTTCTGCTACGGCCGGGGCAATTATCGGAATTTTGCGCGGCAAGAGCAATTTGCCGAAGGAATGGCTGGAGAAGGTCGGAGACGTATTCGTTATCGGCACAGTGAACGTACAGCGCAAGGAAAGCACCTTGACTGCATTGACGAAGGATACCTTTGCCGCCTGCTATGCCGCTGCGCGTGACGGATTGATTGATTTGGAATTTGAAAATGTTCCGAAGGATTTCCGGTGCTCGATTCCCGCTTACCGGCCCGCAGTCGAAGTTACGGTGGAGTACGAAGGGGAGCCTTCGGTCAGCGCAAACCGTCCTGCTTCCGTCATCGTGACGCTTTGCAACCAAACCGATTCCGCCGTAAAAGGAAGGCTGAAGCTCGAGCCGCCCGCACAGTTATCGCTGGACAGCTCCGATTTGGCAGTGGAGCTTGCACCGCACGGCACGGCTAAAGTGCACTTTACTGCAGCCGTGCGGGATGGAGTTGAACGTTTGCCCGTCAAAAATGTTATCATGGCGCGCTTGCAGGCGGGCGAACTCGGAAAGGAGTTTGAAATCGGTCTGTACGGGGCTTCCAAGTATAAATTAATCGGACCGTTTTTCGACAATTACGACACGGAAAAATACGACCACGATATTTACGGCGAATGTATGCAGCGCGATTTGAACGGGAATTTGGATATATTCCCCATGTTCAACGGTTTTGTAAGCATGCGCACCGAATATTTGGATATTAACAAGACGGATGAATATGAGGGCACGTATTTTTACAGCGGCTGTGACATTCTTCCCGTCGAAAAAAATGTAACATATCAGGGCCCGTGCTGCGTTTATCTCGTGCGCGACATATACAGTGCCGAAGAGCAGACGGTGCATATGTTTTGCGGGAATTCCGCGCCTTATCGCGCGTGGCTGAACGGAGAATTGGTGTCTTTCAATGACGAATATTTGCATTGGATGCCGTTGAACAATGTCGCGGAAGTGCGTTTGCGGAAGGGGAAAAACCGTTTGATATTCAAATTGATTCGCAAAAACGGCGTATTTTGTTTTTCCACTTCTTTTTCGAAACTGATATATGGGCACGGCGTTTTAGTCGAACTCGATAACGAAGTTTAATTCAAAAATCTTTTAAAGGAGGAAGAGATGAAAAGTAAATTTTTCAAATTTCTTTGCACCGCATTGCTCTGTGCTGCAATTATATGCAGCCAAATTCCGTTTGTTTTTGCGGAAGAAAGTTCCGCCGACACGGGGAATTGGGATACATATTCGGACACATGGGCTTTGACGGATGCTCTTGGCAGGACCGCTGCTGACGCCAGCACCGCCGGCGGGGTACGTGGGAACAAAAAGGTAGGCATGTTCTATTTTGTGTGGCACAACGAATTGATGGAGATAGCCTCTTCCGTCGATTCGGAAACGCCCAGGAACATTACGCAGATTATTGAGAACAACGAGGATTGGCTGACCAATGCGGGACTATGGGGCCCGGAAAGCACGATGCACTATTGGGGCGAGCCGCTGTACGGGTATTATAATCTGCTGTATGATGATTATGTCGTCCGTGCGCATGCCACGCAGCTGTACGACGCTGGTGTCGATTATATCGTTTTTGATATGACCAACTTCTACGGCTCCGGCTACTACAATGAATCGGCGGACAACTGGACGACCATCAAAAATATCTGCGATGTGTATCTGCAGATGATGAAGGAAGGGAACAACGTACCGCAGATTACGATGCTGACCACATGGAATCCCGTCAGCAACGGCCAGGCGATTACGTATATCTACGAAAAGATTTATTCGAACCCCGAATACAGCGATTTGTGGTTCCGTCTCGACGGTAAGCCGCTTATCCTCGGCAACCCCGATTATATTTCTGACCCGGAAATTCGCGACTTCTTCTCCTATCGTACCGTCAACTCCGCATACACGAACTCGACAGACTCTTGGCAGTGGCTTGCGACATATCCGCAGGGCATCGGCGCGTCGGAGAGCAGTGTGAAGGAAATAATGGCGGTCGGCGTGGCGCAAAACTGGACGGACGATTTGGCCTTCATGTCGACGGTAGACGATTACGGCCGGTTCATCGCGCGCGGCAGAAGCTGGACAAGCACGAACCACAAGATGCTTTCCGACCCGATTAGCGAGGAGTATAAATCGGAATACGGCTTCAATTTCCAGGAGCAGTTCAACCGTGCGCTGAACCTTGACCCCGATATGTTGCTCGTTACCGGTTGGAACGAGTGGATTGCGGCGCGTTTCCTGCAGAATTTGGGCTGGGCCGGCACGGGCAATGATTTGCCCAACATGGCGAACTTTGCCGACGGATTTACCACCGAATTTTCGCGCGATATCGAGATGACGCGCGAAGGCAATATGGGAGACAAATTCTATAACCAGCTCGCTGAAAATATCCGCCTGTTCAAGGGCGTCCGCAGTACGCCGAGCTACCGGCAGGAAGCCTCGATTAGCGTCGACGGTGATTTCGGCGATTGGGACAATGTGACGGCGTACTTCCGCGATACCCTGAACGACCAGGCGAACCGCGACGCGCAGGGCATGGGAAGCAACCATTACGTCAACAAGACGGGGCGCAACGATTTCAAACAGATTAAAGTTGCGCGCGACGATGAAAACTTATACTTCTACGTGGAGACTACAAACACTATCTCCGACCCCGTTTCCAATTTCTGGATGACATCCTTCTTTAACACGGGCAGCGATAAGAATTGGGAAGGCTACGATTACGCACTGTCGCGCAGCGGAACGACGGCGACGGAAATGGTGCTGGAGCGCAGCACCGGCGGCTATAATTGGGAAAGGGTAAAGACAATTCCGTATAAAGTGAGCGGAAACAAGTTGGAGTTTGCGATTGCTTTCTCTGACCTCGGATTGGATGCGAGCAACCCTGAGTTCCAGTTTAAGTTCTTCGATATGCTGGAAACGAGCGATTCTTCGCAGCTGACCGTACCCTTCGTCGAAGGGGATTTGCTGGAGTTCTATCTGTCGGGCGACGCGGCTCCCAATGCGCGCTTCAACTATCAATATAAGGAATATTCCGTATCGGATACGACTCCCGGCTATGTAAACATGTACGATGAAACCGCGACGCGCGACGCCGTAACCATCGGAGACGGCGAAACGGCGGCGGTACGATTCACGGCGGAACATGATTTTGTCGGCGTTGATTTGATGCCGTATGCAGTATTCAGTACGCCTTCAAGCTTCCATTTGGCACTCTATCAGTACGATTCGACAAAGAACTATGCCGACAATATCGCGGCAGGGCCGATTTACGAGCGCACAGCGGAGAATGTATACGACCGCACGGCGCTGTATTTGGGGGCGAAGCGTTTCCCGGCCGGGGATTATCTGTTCGTGATTTCTGACGTACAGTGCGATAACCCGGAAAATATCTTGGGCTTATATTATCATGAAGTGCCGGAAGGCGAAACGAGCGATACGACGACTTATCTGAACGGTCTGCGTATCAGCGGCACGGAATTGGAACTGCGCATTTATTATTCCGCTGTTGCCAAAGCGGGAGGCACGGCTACAATCGGCACGACGGAAACGGTTATCGACTTGGGTGAAACAAAGACGATTGCCGGTGTGGCTCTTACGCCGCAGTTGGAGAACGGCATGCCCGTCGGCTATCCGACTGCTTTCGAGATTTTAGTCAGCAACGACGGGACGAATTATACGGCTGTCGCAAAGCAGGCTTACGATAAAGTCGGAGCCGCGCTTGTGGAGCAGTATTATGAATTTAACTATCTTACCAACGCGCGCTACGTCAAAATCCAGTATTTGGGCGATGCAACGGCGAATTTGGCCGCAGCGGACGCGCTCGTCTATGCTGACGCCGACTCTTCGAGCGATACAACGGGCGGCGGCTGCAGCAGTATGATGCTTGGCGGCGTCTGGGCAGCTATCGGAGGCGCAGTATTGATTGTGGCCGCGGTGGTTATCTTGATACAAAAAGGAGACAAAAAGAATGTTTAAACGCGTAGCTATGGTTTTTCTTGCGATTATAATGGCGCTTTCAATCGGTATTGGCGGCGTCGCGTGCAATCGCGGCGGACTTGGCGACGAATCGCTCGACGAGGAAGGCAACATCGATATGAATAAGCCGCTCGTCATCCGTTTCGCCGCGCCGGAAGGGCAGTTCGGTGATGAAATTGAAATGTTTGCGAAGGGCTTCAAAGAGCTGTATCCGAACGTTACGATCAAATATGAACCGATTGCCGGCAGCTGGACGGAAAAATTGGCCGGCCAGTTTGCGGCGGGGAACGCACCCGACGTGTTCTGGACGGATGAAGTGCAGTCGTATGCGTCCAACGGTCTGTTGGAGGACCTCAACCCGTATTTTGAAAAGTACGGCGTAAATAAATCTGATTATTACGAATCCATGTTCGCTTTGGGCGAATATGAGGGCGGTTTATACTTGATGCCCCGCGAATACAACAAGGTCGTCGTATACATCAACACGCAGATTTTCGACACGGTATTCGGAAGCATGTCGCGCGACGAGCTTCCCTTCACCCCGCGCGAGGGCACGAACTACCCCGCCAACGGCTGGACGTGCGAAGAATTTGTTGAGACGGCACAGATGATTGCGCAGAAGCAGGACGGCAATTTTGTCCGCCGCGGCGCGGAAATCAGCTTCAGCTGGGGTTCCAGCGGCCCGATTATATTCACCTCGCTCGGCGGTACCATCCGCAGCGAGTCGAACGGCCAGGAGGGAATCGATTTCAACAATTCGACCAACCAGGCGATTTTGCAGGAAATTGTAGATTTGGTCGAGTCCGGCGCCTTCAATAACGAAATTCTGCCCGACGTAGGCGACTTTTTCAGCGGCCGTATCGGCATGATGTTTAACTCCCGCCCGGCGACGAGCACCATGGAAGAGGCAGACGCCCTTTCCGGCAAATGGGATGTTGTTTCCTTCCCGACGCTGCCGGACGGTGCCATTCCGACCGGCGCATCCGGGTATGTGCTCAATGCGCAGAGCAAGGTAAAAGAACTTGCGGCAACGCTCCTGTTCTATATCATCAGCGAAGAAGGGCAAGAACTCTTTATGGAAACGGGCAACTGCATTCCGATTATGCGCAGTCTTGCGGAGGATGAAAACGCCATGTGGCGCCAGTATCCCGAGCGCGAAATCAACCAGGACGCCTTCTTATATGGCGATGATGAGGACTCCGTGCTCCCGTATAAATATGAATTTGATAATCTGAATGCAGTCAAGAATTTTGAATCTGTTTGGAAAGGATATGTGACTCCCGCGCTTCTGAACGGGGATATGACTGTGGCGGAGGCTATGGAGTATTCGCAGAGCCAACTGGAAACAATTTTCAGTAACACCTAATATGGCGGCAGGGAAAGCCGTACCGGCTTTCCCTGCCGAAAGGGATTTGCTTATGAAATTAACAAGATCATCCAAGGACAATATTGCGGGTTGGATATTTATAGCTCCCTGCGTTTTAGGACTCGCCTTTTTTACTGCATTTCCGATTATATTGTCATTCATTTACAGTTTAACGGATTATCAGATTCTGCAATTCAACGCACCCCTGGTTTGGAACAATTTCGCCAATTACATCAATATTTTTCATGACGAAAAATTCTTGGATTCCTTCCGGCTGACGTTTCTGTTTGCATTTGTTTCCGTATTCATTTCGCTGGTGCTTTCCTTTGTTTTGGCGCTGTTGCTGAATACAAAATTAAAGGGAATCAAAGCCTTCCGCGTACTGATTTATACCCCCTGCATCATTCCGGCGGTGGCCAGTGCGGCGATTTGGAAAGATTTGTTCAATGCAAC
>ERZ1643246.4118-NODE-4118-length-11795-cov-5.757581_pt1 | contig 11795 bp, 10 predicted proteins | sample MGYA00579265_ERZ1643246 | MGnify/ENA primary metagenome ERZ1643246 (study PRJEB29033, sample SAMEA4952261) | chicken gut metagenome | biome: Broiler Chicken; feature: Gastrointestinal Tract; material: Caecum | place: Ireland | collected 2018 | study: Broiler...
GGTGGTGTGAGAGGTCGGAAATTCCTCAATCAGAGGAATTTCCTCCTACTCGATTTGCCCTTGCCTATGGTGCCAGCAGCGTGCGGATCAGAAAGAGGCAAAGCAGGCCGAAGATGAACACTGCACCTTCCAGCAGCAGAAAGCGAAGCAGATGCCTGTGCCAGATCCCTTTCAGCAGCGATGCGGCAAGGGAACGGGAATCTTCCGCCGGCAGTGTGCACCAGCTCTTTCGGTGGCAGTGCGGGCATTGCATTCGATAGCTCTGCACGATCGAATAAGCGATGCCGGCCTGTATACGCACGCGTTTTTTCAGAAGAAACGGATGCCGATAAAAGTGGGCAAGCGGTACGGGGAAGGAACGTGAACAGTGGTCGCAGGTCAATGTCAGCGTGTCGCTGCTTTGTCTTGCCCTGCGTCGAAGGTCGAGATAAAACTGCAGGGCGCACAGGAGGAGGATCAGAAGCAGCAGACAGCCCCAGATGATCAGGGCAATCATCCAGATCTGATTGCGCAGCTGCAGCATGGCGATCCGCTCCATCTGCTGTGTGGTCAGTTGTTCCATCATATCCACCTTGCCTTTCTCAAGGAGCATTATACCACAGGGAGGTCCGTTCTTCATCTCTCGTCTGCCGACAAAGGCATTTATCACAAAAAAAAGCCGAAAACAGTTGACAGTAACCGCTTACTTGGTTAGAATATTGGTGAAATAGAGTGTTACTGGTCATGCAGGCATGAACTATGAAAGAATGGATCTCCATGGGGATTTCTTTTGTGTTCATGCCTTTTCATTTTGCCGCAGGGAGAACACAGAAGGATCGGGAGAAGAAAGGAAAGAGAAATGAAAGACAAGGTTTTTGGCGTTCTTCAACGCATCGGGCGAAGCTTCATGCTTCCGATCGCCGTCCTTCCGGTTGCCGGGCTGCTGCTGGGTATCGGAAGTTCCTTTACCAACGAAACGATGATCGCTTCGTATGGCTTACAGTCCATCCTGGGAGATGGCACGCTGCTGCATGGCCTGTTGACGGTCATGAGCAAGGCGGGAAGTGCCATCTTTGACAACCTGCCGCTGATCTTTGCGGGCGGTGTGGCCATCGGTATGGCGAAGAAAGAAAAAGAGGTTGCGGCCCTCTCGGCAGTCATTGCCTTCTTCGTCATGCATGTATCCATCAACGCCATGCTGACGATCGACGGACAGATCCTGGCAGACGGCAGCATCGCACCGGATGTGCTGAGCGGAACGATCGCTTCGATGTGCGGTATCCAGACGCTGCAGATGGGTGTGTTCGGCGGTATCATCGTCGGTCTGGGCGTTGCGGCGCTGCACAACAGATTCTATAAGATCGAGCTACCGAATGCGCTCTCCTTCTTCGGAGGCAGCCGCTTCGTGCCGATCATCTCCACGATCACCTTCGTATTTGTCGGCATCCTGATGTTCTTCGTATGGCCGATCGTGCAGAACGGCATCTATGCGCTGGGCTCACTGGTGACCGGCACGGGCTATCTGGGTACGCTGATCTTCGGTATCATCAAGCGTGCACTGATCCCGTTTGGTCTGCATCATGTGTTCTATCTGCCATTCTGGCAGACAGCGGTCGGCGGTACGATGGAAGTCGGCGGACAGCTGATCCAGGGCGGTCAGAACATCTTCTTTGCTCAGCTGGCCGATCCGAACACCGTGCATTTCAGTGCGGATGCGACCCGCTATTTCTCCGGTGAGTTCATCTTCATGATCTTTGGTCTGCCGGGTGCGGCACTGGCCATGTATCACTGCGCAAAGCCGGAAAAGAAGAAGGTCGCCGGCGGTCTGCTGTTGTCTGCGGCACTGACCAGCATGTTCACCGGCATCACCGAACCGATCGAGTTCTCCTTCCTGTTCGTTGCGCCGATGCTGTTTGTCGTACAGGTGATCCTGGCCGGTGCGGCTTATATGATCGCCCACATGCTCAACATCGCGGTCGGTCTGACCTTCTCCGGCGGTTTCCTCGATCTGCTGCTGTTTGGTATCCTGCAGGGCAATGACAAGACGAGCTGGCTGCTGATCATTCCGGTCGGCATCGTGTACTTCTTCCTGTATTACTTCATCTTCCGCTTCCTGATCAAAAAGTTTGATCTGAAGACACCGGGACGTGAGGAGGACGATGAAGAGACCCGACTTTACACCAAGGCGGATGTCAATGCCCGCAAGGAAGCGGAAAAGGAAGCAGGTGCACAGCCGAGCGCTTTATCTGCGATGATCGCAAAGGGCCTTGGCGGTGCCGACAACATCGCCGATGTCGACTGCTGTGCGACCCGTCTGCGCGTGACCGTAAAGGATGCCGACAAGGTGGAGGAAAGCACGCTGAAACAGTCCGGTGCTGCCGGTGTCATCAAAAAAGGCAAGGGCGTGCAGGTCATCTACGGACCGCGTGTATCCGTCATCAAATCCGATCTGGAAGAGTATCTGCAAGATCCGAGGGCGGTTGAAGGATCGGCGGTCGTGGTGGAACCGGAAACGAAGCCGGAAGAGAAACCGGAGATCAGCGAAGTGTTCACGGCTCCGATCCAGGGAGAGGCCAAGCTGATCAGTGAGACGCCGGATGCGACCTTTGCCCAGAAGATGATGGGCGATGGCATCGTGATCTTCCCGCAGGACGGTACGCTGTATGCACCGTGTGATGCGACCGTTTCCTTTGTGTTCGATACGAAACATGCCATCGGCCTGGTGTCCGAAGAAGGTGTGGAGATGCTGATCCATGTCGGTATCGATACCGTTCAACTGGGCGGTCAGGGCTTCCAGGTATTCGTCGAAAACGGACAAACAGTCAAAAAGGGTGCAAAACTGATGGAAATTGATTTACAATATATACGGGAACATGCACCGTCGGATGCGACCGTACTGGTATTCACCAATCTGGGCGATCACCATCTGGAGCTGCTGAAGCTCGGTGAGGTCAAGGTCGGAGACGAGATCATCCGCGTGCGATAAGAGAAGGGAGCGGAGAACATGGCAAAGATCATACGCATATTGAATCACAATGCTGTCATCGTGCATGAAGTGTCCAGCAACCGTGTTCTCCTGCTTCTGGACAAGGGTATCGGCTTTGGACGCAAGCTCAACGAACAGATGGACGCCCCTTATTCCGGCAGGGTCTATGAGCTGCAGAAAGATACGAGCAAAGGACCGACCCGGGACGTGCTCAGCCATCTGGGACCGGTGTATCTGGAAGTGAGCAGTGAGATCATCACACTGGCACAGAAGAAGTTTCAAAACATCGACCGCAACATCCTGCTTCCGCTGGCCGATCACATCGCTTTTGCGATCACCCGCATCAAAAGCAATCTGAACATCACCAATCCGTTTGCCAACGACATCCGTCTGCTGTATCCGGAAGAATATGCGATCGCCTTGCAGGGAAAAGCGATCATTCAGGAACGCTGCGGCTATACGATCAACGAAGATGAAGTGGGGTACATCACCCTGCACATTCACAGTGCGCTGGGCGAACAGGTCGATGAGGGGATGCTGATCGCGGTGATCATCAATGAGAGCATCCAGCAGGTGGAAGCGGAATGTGGCCTGTCGATCGATGTCCACTCTCTGTCGTACACCCGTCTGCTGACCCATATGAAATATCTGCTCGCCCGTCTGCGGGAGGGAGAGGTGCTGGCGCTGGACATGGAAGACTATACGCGCAGCAGCTTTCCTTATTCATATCAGGTGGCGCAGCACATCATCGAACGGATCGAACGCACCCTGCACAAACAGGTGCCAAAGGTGGAAACGGGCTATCTGGCGATGCACATCGAACGTGTCTGCAGGAGCGAACAGGAAAAGGCCTGACAGTAACAGCGTTCAATCATAAAAAATTGCCATCAGCCGCTGAGAGCGGTAAACAGGCACAAACGATCGCAGGCACATCGCTGCCTGCCTTTTTTTGCGCTGTGAGTCACACACGCTCCTGACATCCGCACGTGTGATGCATCGTCCGGCAAGAAAGAGCATGCAAAGCAAGTGCTGCCTTTGTGCTGTTTGCAAGGTTCACTGACAGGCGAAGCAGGCAGATGTTAGCCGGTTCGTACATCTTTGATCGGCGGTCATCGTCTTCCCCTTGACAAACCAGTTGCTGCAGACTATGATGAAACTGTCTTATATAACAGTGTTATATATAAGGGGGGATGCAGATCGACACGTCTTTGACTACTTTGGAGCGTATCCATCAAGCGGCCAAAAGAGAGTTTTTGGAAAAAGGGTATAAAGGTGCTTCTCTGCGAAACATCGTTCGATCGCTCAGCATGACCACCGGGGCATTTTATGGATATTATAAAAGCAAAGAACAGCTGTTTGAAGCGTTGGTCGGCGAGCATTATGACCATATGCTCACCTGCTTCAAAAAGGCGCAGCAATCATTTGCAAAGCTGCCGCATGAACAGCAGCCGGAGGTCATGAGCGAGATATCCGGTGCCTGTATGTTTGAGATGCTTCATTATGCTTATGCGCATCTGGAGGAATGCAAGCTGATCCTCTGTTGTTCAGAAGGAACGAAATTTTCTGGTCTCATTGACCAAATGGTCACGATCGAGACAGAGGCGACACACGCTTATCAAAGGGTTCTGGAGAAGCTGGGACGGCCATCTCCACAGATCGATCCGGTATTGGAGCATATCCTGATTACCGGCATGTTTCACACGTTCTTTGAACTGGTGATCCATGAGATGCCGATTGCGGATGCAGAGAATTATGTAAAGGAAATGCGCGATTTTTATACGGCCGGATGGATGAAAATTATGGGGCAGTGATGCCCTGTGATTTTTATCTAAAAAGTTAGCCAGAGCTAACATAAGAAAGAAACATGGACAGGGCTCCCTGCTGTCAAATAGGGAACCAGAAAAGGAGGGACTTTTTTGAAAAAACAATCGAATCTGTCACGCCTGTTGCAGATTGCAGGCAATCACAGATATTTGATCTACGCATCCTGGGTGCTTTCGGCAGTCAGTGCGCTCATCGCATTGGTGCCTTTCTACTATATCTGGAAGATCATGCAGGAAGTGCTGGCGGTCGCGCCGGATTTTGACCGTGCGCAGCAGCTGGTACGCAATGGCTGGATGGCAGTGCTGTTTGCCGTAGCGTCGGTATTGATCTATATCGGGGGACTGATGTGCTCGCACAAAGGTGCCTTTCGCATTGCCACCAATTTGCGCCTGCAGATGATGGAACAGATCGTCCGGCTGCCGATCGGCCAGGTGGAGCAATTTGGCAGCGGCAGGCTGCGCAAGATCGTCAATGAATCCAGCGCAGCTACCGAAACCTACCTGGCGCATCAGCTCCCCGACCGCGCCAATGCGATCGCAACTCCTTGTGGGCTTTTGGCTCTGTTATTGACGTTTGATTGGCGTTTGGGTCTTTTGAGCCTGATTCCGGTCGTGCTGGGATTTTTGATCATGATGGCGATGACGGGGAAGCGAATGCAGGAAAAGATGAAAGAATACCAAGATGCCCTGGAGGATATGTCCAATGAAGCGGTGGAGTATGTACGAGGAATTCCGATCGTCAAGACTTTTGGGCAGACCATCTTCTCTTTCAAAAAGTTTAAAGGCGCCATCGACCGCTACAAAGTATGGGTGATCGCCTACACCAAGGAACTTCGCATACCGATGGTGTGTTACACGGCGGCCATCAACGGTGTCTTTGCCGTACTGATCGCCGGTGCGATGTTCTTTACGAAAAGCGGTGTTACGAACGATTTCCTATTGGATCTTTTGTTCTACATCATTTTGACCCCGATCATCTCTCTCACGCTGACGCGCATCATGTTTCAAAGCGAAAACGCTATGATCGTAGATGATGCCATGCAGCGAATGGATGGCATAGGGAAGTTGCTGCCGCTTGCGGAGCCAAAACACCCGAGACACCCAGCGGATGCTTCGCTGCAGCTGGCACATGTCTGTTTCAGCTATGACGGTGAAAATGAGGTGATCAAAGATCTTTCGCTCATGATTCCTGCAGGTCAGAAAGTGGCCTTCGTAGGACCGTCCGGCGGAGGAAAAACGACGCTTGCCCATTTGATCTGCCGGTTTTTTGATCCGCAAAGCGGCAGTGTGTCGGTCGGCGGCGTGAATGTGAAAGACATTTCAAAAGAAGAACGGATGGATACCATCTCCTTTGTGTTCCAGAACAGTCATCTGATCAAAGCCTCGATCTTGGAAAATGTACGCATGGGCAAACCGGATGCGACCCGTGAAGAAATTCTGACCGCACTTCACGATGCCCAGTGTGACGACATTCTCGAAAAGCTGCCACAAGGTGTCGATACGATGATCGGCACAAAGGGCGTTTACCTTTCGGGCGGGGAACAGCAGCGGATCGCCATCGCCCGCGTCATGCTGAAAGATGCGCCGATCGTCCTTCTTGATGAGGCTACGGCTTTTGCCGATCCGGATAATGAGGCTCGCATACAGACAGCCTTTTCCAAATTGTGTGAGGGAAAAACAGTGATCATGATCGCTCACCGTCTCTCTACGATAACCGGCGCCGATCGAATCTATGTCATTGAAGATGGACGGATCGCCGAAAGCGGAAACAGTCAGGAGCTTTTGAAAAAAAGCGGCATTTTCAGCCGGATGTGGCAAGATTATCAGGCTTCCGTTCAATGGAAGATGGCAAAGGAGGTAGAGTGACGTGATCAAGTGGCTCGAGAAGCGCTATGCCCTCTCTCAACAGGGCGCAAAAGATCTGGTAAAAGGGTGTCTGGCCTGCGTTCTTCAAAATCTTTCGTTTATGTTTCCGGTGGGATTGCTGTATCGTCTGGTTGCCGATTTGATGAACGGCGGCATCCCCGATGAAAGATGGAGCTTCTATATAGGGGGCTGTGCAGTATGTGTCGGCTTGATCTTGCTGACCACATACCTTCAGTACAACGCGACATATTTTGCCACCTATACGGAAAGCGGCGTACGAAGGATCACGCTGGCGGAACGGTTGCGGAAAATACCGCTGTCGTTCTTCGGCAAAAAAGATCTGGCAGACCTCACCAGTACGATCATGGCCGACTGTACGTTTTTAGAACAGAGTTTTTCTCATTTTATACCAGAACTGGCGGGATCCATCCTCTCTACGATCCTGATTTCCATCGGTCTGCTGGTGATGGAGTGGCGCATGGCAGCAGCGGCGCTGTGGGTATTGCCGCTCTCTTTTGCCATCGTAGGTTTTTCCTCCAAGGTACAGGAACGCCTGAATCAAAAAGCGATGGATGTGAAAATGGCCTGTGCAGATGGGATCCAGGAGTGTATCGAGAGCGTGCGCGATTTGAAAGCCAATAACGTAGAGCAGATGTATCTGAAAGGATTAGAAAAGAAGATCCGCGCCGTAGAACATCGTTCGATCCTGAATGAATTTGGATTAGCTGCCTTTGTCGTTTCCGCCTCGCTGTTATTAAAGCTGGGGATCGTCACGGTGGCGCTGACAGGATCTGTTCTGCTGATAAACGGCAGTCTTGATGTGCTGACCTTCTTTCTTTTCCTGCTCGTCGTGTCCAGGCTTTATGATCCGCTGCAAGGCGCACTGCAAAATCTGGCGGCGATCATCAGCACTCGCACCAATATCGCCCGTATGAATGAGATCCTGGACCATCCGTTGCAGCAGGGTGACGTCACGCTGTCCAATGATGGCTATGATATTGTCTTCGATCGAGTGGGATTTGCATACCATGCAGGAGAAACTGTGCTGAAAGATGTTTCCTTTACCGCTAAGCAGGGGGAAGTCACGGCACTGGTGGGGCCTTCCGGCGGCGGCAAGACGACTGTTTCGCGGCTGGCCGCAAGATTTTGGGATGCCGGTCAGGGGACGATCACCGTGGGTGGCATGGACATTTCCAAAATTGATCCGGAAGCACTGCTTTCCTTGTTTTCCATCGTGTTTCAGGACGTTACGCTGTTTGATAATACCATTTTGGAGAACATCCGAATCGGGAATAAGGACGCAAGCGACGAACAGGTATTGGAAGCCGCCAAGCTTGCAAACGTGGATGAATTTGTTGAAAAATTGCCGGATGGCTGGCAGACTACGATCGGGGAGAATGGCTGCGCACTTTCCGGTGGGGAGCGCCAGCGAATTTCCATTGCCCGCGCTTTCCTGAAAGATGCACCGATCATTCTTTTGGACGAGGCCACCGCTTCGCTGGATGTGGAAAACGAGACCTTGATCCAAACGGCGCTCTCCCGCCTGATTGCGGATAAGACCGTGCTGGTGATCGCCCATCGCATGCGCACCGTTGCCGGGGCGGATCAGATCGTGGTGCTGTCAGAGGGAACCGTGGCAGAGAAAGGAACGCCGGAACAGCTGATGAAACAAAACGGTCTGTATGCGCATATGGTGAAGCTACAAAGCGAGAGCCAACAGTGGAAGCTGACGTAAGCGACGCTTTGTTGTTGATTCACCAAGCTCCGACCGTGGAAGGAAGGGAGCTGTCTGCTAAAGAGCATCGAGAAACAATGGCGGCTACACGGAAAAGGTAGCGGATCGCGGATGTCCGTTCAGCGTGCCAATTGTTTTTCGCATAGATATCAAACGATCGAAATGTGAGAAAAGACATTCGATACAGTGCTTCAAGAGATGTGCAGGCACGAAGTGTTAGGCAATCTTCAATTTTAAAAAAGTTACCGAAATCCTCTTGATAAACTCAATCCCGAATGGACGGGTCGCAGTGCTTCGCGGTGATCAGCAAAGCGAGTCATGCAAAATGGCCGATGACAGAGAGGTCGCTGAATTGAATGTGGAAATACGGATCCGCGTCGTCTTCCGCTTCCTTTGGCGATCGTAAAGCTGACTGGTTCGACTCTTTCTTATCGCGGGATCGTTCACATTTCAGTTCCATATCGGCTTCCTCCTTTGAAATGGCTGTCTCTGTGTATGCCTGGTTCACCTTTATAACGCAGGAAAAGGGAAAATGGTCGGCGAATGGGACACATTTGCGCATGTTTGGATCGTGCGGTCGATGAATCGTGGACGATCGCACGGATCTTGTCTGTACACAGTGCACATCGATGACAAAGAAAGAGAAATGAACGAAAAAGAAGCAGAATCCTTTTGGAAAGAAAGCGGCACATGCTATAATCAGAGCACAGGACATGGTCAGCTTGCCGACATTGGACGCTGACGAGATCCCGGCAGAGAGCAGACCGGGTAGAAAGGAAAAGGGACAGGGAAACGAGGCGTTCGCCGGGTGCGTGCCGCTGTCCCGGGAGGAAGAGATGAGAGATGTACAGATCGAGCAGATGATCGAAAAAGAAGCGCAGCGACAGCTGCACAATGTCGAGCTGATCGCCAGTGAGAACTATGTTTCGGATGAGGTGCTGCAGGCCGCCGGCAGCATCCTGACCAACAAGTATGCAGAAGGCTATCCGGGCAAACGCTACTATGGAGGCTGCTCCTGTGTCGATGAGATCGAAGAACTGGCCAAAGAGCGGGCAAAGCAGCTGTTTCATGCGGAACATGCCAATGTGCAGCCGCACAGCGGTTCCCAGGCGAACATGGCCGTCTACATGACGGTATTACAGCCGGGCGATACGATCCTGGGCATGAATCTGAGCGCCGGCGGTCATCTGACGCATGGCCATCCGCTCAATTTCAGCGGGAAGCTGTACCGCATCGTGGATTATGGGGTCGATCGGGAAAGTGAGCGCATCGACTATGATGCGGTGCTGGAAATTGCCAGAAAGGAACAGCCGAAGCTGATCGTCGTCGGAGCGAGCGCCTATCCGCGCATCATCGATTTCAAGCGGTTCCGTGCGATCGCCGATGAAGTGGGCGCACTGCTCATGGTCGACATGGCGCACATCGCCGGTCTGGTCGCGGCCGGTGTCCATCCTAGCCCGGTGCCGTATGCGGACTTTGTGACGACCACCACGCATAAGACGCTGCGCGGTCCGCGCGGCGGTCTGATCCTGTGTCGCAAGGAATATGCGGCAGCGCTGGACAAGACATTGTTCCCGGGCGTTCAGGGCGGGCCGCTCATGCACATCATCGCCGCCAAGGCCGTATGTCTGTATGAAGCGATGCAGCCTTCGTTCGTCGAATATGCCAGACAGGTCGTCGCCAACTGCCAGGCGCTGTGCGATACGCTCAAGAAGCATGGCTATCGCATCGTGAGCGGGGGCAGCGACAATCACCTGCTGCTGGTGGATGTCAAGGCCAGCATCGGCATGAGCGGCAAGCAGGCCGAGGCACTGTTAGATGAGGCCGGCATCACCTGCAACAAGAACACGATCCCCTTCGATACGGAAAAGCCGTTCGTCACCAGCGGCATCCGCCTGGGCAGCGCAGCGATGACCAGCCGCGGCTTCAAGGAAAAAGAGTTTGAACAGATCGGAGAATGGATCGTCCGTGCGCTTCGCTGCACGTCCGGCAGTGAAGAGATCCGCTCCCTGCGGGAAGAGGTCCTCGCCCTGACCGCACAGTATCCGATCCGTCACGATTAGCATGATCCGCATCGTAGCGGTCGGCAAGATCAAGGAGAAGGCGATGGTGCAGCTGATCGATGAGTATCGCAAGCGTCTGACCCCTTTCACCCGGCTGGAGATCGTCGAGGTCAGCGATGAGCATGCGCCTCAGAACAACAGCGAAGCGGAAAACACTCTGGTCAAGGAGAAGGAAGGCCGTCGCCTGCTCTCGGCGATCAAAGACAATGAGTACGTCATCCTGCTCGATCTGTGGGGCAAGATGTATGACAGCGTACGCTTCGCCAGAGAACTGGAACAGCTGCAGACACAGGGCAACAGCACCCTGACCTTCGTCATCGCCGGCTCGCTGGGGCCAAGCGAGGAGGTCATTCGCCGCAGCAATCTGCGCTGGAAGCTCAGCGACCTCACCTTCACCCATCAGATGACCCGTCTGCTCGTGCTGGAACAGATCTATCGGGCCTATATGATCCGCCATCACCGCCCCTATCATAAATGAGAGCTTCAACGCCCCTTTCTCACGCTGACGGACACCGGGAGAAAGGGGCGTATTTCCTTTGAAATCCACCTTTGTCCTTTGTGAAAAAACGATCCGATACCGCTGGGAAATGCTTTCATCTGAAAATGTTTAGTGCTATAATATGTTCAGTCAGAATAAGGAGGAATTTGACAATGGCAAAGAGAACTGTAAAAGACCTTGATGTTGCTGGAAAAAAGGTCATCGTTCGCTGTGACTTCAACGTTCCGCGTAAGGATGGAAAGATCACAAACGACAACCGTATCGTCCAGGCGTTACCAACAATCAAATATTTGATCGAAAACAAGGCGAGAATCATCCTGATGTCCCATCTGGGAAAGGTGAAGACAGAGGAAGATAAGGCGAAGAACGATCTGCGCTGCGTTGCAGAGCGTCTGGCTGAGCTCGTAGATACAAAAGTCAGCTTCTGCCCGGTTACCAGAGGGGAAGAGCTGGAGAAGATGGTCGCTGACCTGAAGGACGGCGAGATCGTATTGATGCAGAACACCCGTTATGAGAAGGGTGAAAGCAAGAACGATCCGGAGCTTGCACAGTACTGGGCAAGCCTGGGTGAAGTATTCGTAGAAGATGCATTCGGTTCGGTTCACCGTGCACATGCTTCTACGGCAGGCATCCCGAGCATCATCAAGGAAAACGGTTTGGGTTTCCTGGTAGAGAAGGAAGTTACGATGCTGGGCAAGGCAGTGGATACGCCGGAGCGTCCGTTCATCGCCATCATCGGCGGTGCGAAGGTATCCGACAAGATCGCAGTCGTTGACAACCTGCTCAAGAAGGCAGATAAGGTCATCGTCGGCGGCGGTATGGCATATACTTTCATGAAGGCAAA
>ERZ1643246.4119-NODE-4119-length-11792-cov-8.077788_pt1 | contig 11792 bp, 10 predicted proteins | sample MGYA00579265_ERZ1643246 | MGnify/ENA primary metagenome ERZ1643246 (study PRJEB29033, sample SAMEA4952261) | chicken gut metagenome | biome: Broiler Chicken; feature: Gastrointestinal Tract; material: Caecum | place: Ireland | collected 2018 | study: Broiler...
ATAGTAGACGCCGTTCAGAAGTGTAGAGTTTTTCCGGCAACAAAAAGACAGAGTGCCGATGCACCCTGTCCGTCTTATTTTCTTTACCGTTTTTTCTTCGGGACCACGTGAATGGCTCCGTCTTCCAGTTCCTCCAGTGCCTCACCGATTCCTTCATTATAAGTAGGATGGGCTCTCATGCCTTTTAAGAGCTGAGAGACCGTCATCTGGTTGGTGATGGCTGTCACGAATTCCCCGATCATGTCGGTTGCCCGCGCACACATCATCTGCGCTCCCAGAAGTCTCTTCGTCTCCTTGTCCGCCACTACCTTGATAAATCCCCGCTCTTCTTTGGTGATCAGCGATTTCCCATTGGCGCTCATAATGAATTTGCCGGTTTCTACCGAAATTCCTTGTTCCTTTGCTTCCTCTTCTGTCATTCCGGCCGATGCGATTTCCGGGTCTGTGTAGACACAGCCTGGAACGATATTTACGTTCACTGACCGCTCCCGGCCTGCCAGATGTTCCGCTACAGCAATGCCCTGAGCGCTCGCCGCATGGGCCAGCTGGGCTCCTCCGATCAGGTCACCGATGGCATACACATGGGGAATGCTTGTCTGAAAGTCCGCATCCACAGTGACGCGCCCGCGCTCCATCTCAGGCGCAGCGCCTTCCGCAAAGAGGCCCTCCGTATTGGCGCGCCTGCCCACCGCACAGAGAACAAGGTCTCCTGTGGCCTCCTGTTCTTTTTCCTTTTCGATGTACCGACACCGGTATCCATCTCCATCCTGTTCCACCGCCTGTACCGACGCAGACGTATGGATTTCGATTCCTCTCTTTTTCAGAATCATTTTCAGATTCTGGGAAATCTCCTTGTCCATATTCGGGACGATTCTCGGCATCGCTTCCAGGATGGTCACCTGGCTTCCAAGGGCCGCGTAGACTGTGGCAAATTCCACACTGATAACGCCGCCCCCGATGATCACCATGCTCTTCGGCGGTTCCTTCATCTGGAACAGCTCGTCGCTGGTAACGACTCCCGGCAGATCCATTCCCGGAATCGGGATCTTCAAAGGTTTGGAGCCGGATGCCAGAAGTACATCCGCTGTTTTATAGTTCTCTTCTCCCTCTTCCGATGCGACCCGTACTTCCCGCTCCTCTCCACTTGCAAGAAGCAGGGTGCCGGTTCCCTTCAGAACGGTCACACCGTTTGCCTTTAACAACTGTTCGATTCCCTGCACAAGCTGCTTTGTCGTCTCTTCTTTATATTCCAGGATTTTTCCATAATCATAGGTGACATTGGAGACAAAAATTCCAAACTCGCTGCTGTTTTGGATCTCCCGGTATAGGGAGGATGCGTGAATCATGGCCTTTGCCGGAATACATCCCCGGTTCAGGCAGGTGCCCCCGATCTCCCTGTTCTCAACAACCGCCGTGCGCAGACCCAGTTTTGCAGCTTTGATGGCCGCCACATAGCCGCCCGGCCCGGCGCCGATTACCATCAGATCAAATTGTCCTTCCATCTACCATTCCTCTTCTTTCATCCATTCTATCAGATCGTTCATCATCTGCTCTTCCTCCGGATCTTCCGACCAGTACAGTCCAAGCTCGATACAGATGCTTCTGCTGGAAAACCGTACCCCTTTCAGATAGTTTGGGAGGACTTCGATGAGCCCTGTTTTCAGGGCGTCTGAATAGACCGCCGTCTCCTTGATTTTTCCGTTTTCTACCTGAAGCTGTATGGTCACTTCGCCCCACGGGAATTTCCGCGTAATTTCATGTTGAAACGGAATCCTTCTGCCATAGAGCCAGTCCCAGGATTCAAAATATCGTGCCCGGCTTTCGATCTCCTTTTTCTCCTGATCCTCTATCGTCCGTTCCTGTACCGGAAGGCCGTACACCTCTCCAAAGGCCCGACGAAGGGCCTGTTTCAAATCCGCAATCGTAAGCTCCGGCAGATACGTTCTCAGATTGGCTACCCTGGAACGCACTGAATCTACTCCCTTGGATTTCAGCTTCTCCCTGGACACAGTCAGATAACTCCCCAGTTTTTCCTTGTCCACGTCCAGCATGATGGTGCCGTGGTGATAGCAGTGATCTCCATGGCGGTAAAATGCGTTCCCGGAAAACTTCTTTCCGTCAATCAGGAGATCGTTCCGGCCGGAGGCTTCTATGTGAAGTCCCAGATGTTCCAGCGCCCTGGCAATGACCGAAAGCTGACGTTTGACATCATAGTGCTCTCTGGAAACCAGAAAGGTAAAATTTAAGTTTCCAAGGTCGTGATATACCGCCCCTCCGCCGGAAAGCCGTCTTGCCAGATGCCCGCCGTCCCGCTCCAGCTGTTCCGTACGACATTCTTTCCATGCATTCTGGTTTTTCCCGATAACTACCGTCTTTTCATTCTGCCACAGATAAAGGATGCACTCCTTCTCTTTGCATCCAAAGAGAAGGAATTCCTCCAGAGCAAGATTTCTGTACGGATCCGTTCCGTGGCTCTCTATATATGTAAGTGTTTCCAACATGTTGTCTCACCCTATTCTTCAAAATGCCAGCGCAGCACCGGATGTCTGGCCGCCTCCACTTCATCCAGTCTTGTGACCGGTGTGGTAACCGGCGCCTGATGCAGGCTGTCCGGATCTTCCAGCGCCTGTCTGTACAGACTGTGGAATACTTCCAGTGCTTCATCCAGTGTCTCACGGGATTCCGTCTCTGTCGGCTCGACCATCAGTGCCTCATCGACAATCAGCGGGAAGTACATGGTCGGCGGATGGATACCGTTGTCGAGCAGTCCTTTTGCAATATCCAGTGCGGAGATACCGGTCTTCTTTTTCAGCTCAGAGAGACTGACGACAAACTCATGCATACAGCTTTTGCCGTATGCCGCCGGAAAGATATCCTTTAATCCGTGCATCATGTAATTGGCGTTTAACACTGCATTTCTGCTCGCTTCCGGAATGCCTTCTTTTCCAAGTGTCATCAGATAAGAAAGGGCCCTCACTACCACAAGGAAATTGCCGTAGAAGCTTTTCATTTCCCCAATGCTGTGTTCCGGCTTCTTCATATAATAATGGTCCCCTTGTTCCACAAGGACAGACGGAAGGAACTCTGCGAGCAGTTCCTTACATCCTACCGGTCCGCTTCCCGGTCCTCCGCCTCCATGCGGGGTAGAAAAGGTCTTGTGAAGGTTCAGATGAACCACGTCAAACCCCATGTCCCCCGGCCGGACCGTTCCCATCACCGCATTCAGATTTGCTCCGTCATAATAGCAGAGACCGCCGCATCCATGAATCACTTCCGTAATTTCCAGGATGTGCTTTTCAAAAATTCCAAGGGTATTCGGATTGGTCAGCATGATTCCTGCCGTCTCTTCATCCGCTGCTTCCTTGAGTTTTTCCAGGTCTACACATCCGTCTTCATCCGACGGCACGCTGACCATCTTATATCCTGCCATCACCGCGCTGGCAGGATTCGTTCCATGGGCGGAATCCGGTACCAGAATCTTCGTTCTCCTGGTATCTCCCCTGCTTTCATGGTAGGCACGAATCAGGAGAAGGCCTGTAAACTCTCCGTGAGCTCCGGCCGCCGGCTGGAATACCATCCGGTCCATGCCGGTAATGGCGCAGAGATACTTCTCCGCCTTATGAAGCACTTCCAGACATCCCTGTACGGTATGCTCTGGCTGAAGCGGGTGGATCTCGGTAAATCCCGGAAGCGCCGCTGCCGCCTCGTTGATCTTCGGGTTATATTTCATTGTACAGGAACCAAGCGGATAAAATCCGTCATTCACACCATGGGACTTTCTTGCCAGTTCACTGTAATGTCTGCTCAGATCCCCTTCTGCGATCTCCGGAAGATGAAGGGCTTTCTGTCTCTGATCTGCCTGAGGAAGCATGATCTCTTCCACATCACACTTCGGAAGCATACTGCATCCGCGTCCCGGCCTGCTTTTTTCAAAAATTAACATCCCTGCACCTCCTTCAGAATCCGGATGACTTCATCCATTTCTTCTTTTGTATTCATCTCCGTACAGCACCAGAGAATCCGGTGCTCATCCAGTGGATACCCTCCCAGAATGCCGTGTTCCTCCAGAGCCTTCAAGGTCTCCCCGGCCGGTACTTTGGATTGTGTCACAAATTCATGGAAAAAGTTTCCCTGATTTTCCGTGCGGTATCCGATTTTATTCAGCTCTTCTGCCAGATAATGTGCCTTGGAGATGCACTGCGTCGCCGCCTCTTTCAGCCCTTCCGGTCCCATGGACGCCAGATATACGGTCACCGCCAGCGCACAGAGGGCCTGGTTGGAGCAGATATTGCTGGACGCTTTCTCCCTTCGGATATGCTGTTCTCTTGCCTGAAGCGTCAGCACATACCCCCTCTTTCCGTTTTTGTCTTTCGTCTGTCCGACAATCCTGCCGGGCAGCTTCCGCATCATCTTGTCCGTGCAGGCCATAAAGCCGATGTACGGTCCTCCGAAGGCCAGCGAAAGTCCCATCGGCTGTCCCTCTCCGACCGCCACATCCGCTCCGTATTCCGCCGGAGTTTTTAAAATGCCAAGGGAAATCGGATTGACTCCCATCACATATTTTGCCCCGCCTTCATGAGCAATCTTTCCGATCTCCTCTGCATCCTCCAGATTTCCGTAATAATTTGGATGCTGGATGTAAACGCATGCTGTTTCCGCATCGATCCGATCTTTTAAAACTTCTTTGTCCGTCCGACCGTCCTGTTCCGGAATCAGCTCCACCTGCATCCCGTTTCCATGGCAGTAGGTCTTCACTGTCCGGATCACGTACGGGGAAACGGTCTGTGAAATCAGAACTTTCTGGCGTTTCCGGTCCCGGCACATGGCGATCCCTTCCGCTGCCGCTAATGCTCCGTCATAGACGGACGCATTGGATGCATCCATCCCGGTCAGATCACAGATCATCGTCTGATATTCAAAAATGGACTGCAGGATTCCCTGACTGATCTCCGCCTGATACGGCGTGTAGGCAGTCACGAAATTTTCCTTGGACGTAATGCTTTTGACCGCCGCCGGGATATAGTGCCGGTAGGCCCCTGCGCCCCGGAAGATGGTCTGAAAGATCTGGTTCTTGCCGGCTATTTTTTCCATCTCTCTTCTAACTGACAGTTCCGGCATGCCCTCCGGGATTTCCAGCTCCCCTTTCAGCCTGACTTCCTCAGGGATGTCCGCAAAGAGCTCCTTCATATCAGAATATCCGGCCGCCTGCAGCATTTCCTGTCTCTCTTTTTCTGTATTTGGTACATAGCTGCCCATCCGAACTCACCGCCTCTCTGTTATTCTTTCTCACTTTCTACAAACGCCTCGTACTCCGCCCCTGAGAGCAGTTCTTCTTTTTCTGTGATGTCTTTCACTTTGATGAACCAGGCATCATACGGAGCCTCGTTGATATATTCCGGCTCGTCCAGGAGTCTTTCGTTGATTTCACATACCACGCCGGATACCGGGGAGTATACGTCGGATACCGCTTTTACAGATTCTACATCTCCAAACGCTTCCCCCATTGTGACCTCATCCCCCTCTTCCGGAAGATTGACAAACACAAGATCACCAAGCTCAGACTGGGCATAATCCGTCAGCCCGATTACCGCAACTCCCTCTTCCTCTTTGATCCACTCATGTGATTTTACATACTTGACATCTTCTCTGATTTCCATATCCGTTTCTCCTTTTCTGATTTTTTATTTTTGTCGTTTATAAAATGGCAGATCCACAACTTCCGCCTCTACGCTTCGTCCACGCACATCCACTTCCACCTTGTCCCCGGTCTTGACTGTCCCTGCTTTTACAAGGGCCATGGCAATCGGATATCCAAGATACGGACAGTGGGTGCCGGATGTAGTCGTTCCAATCTCGTTTCCTTCCAAAGAAACCTTCTGCTCTTCCCGGATAATGCCCCGTCCGGTCACTTTCAGGCCGATCCGCTCTCTCTTTGGCTCTCCCGCTTCTTCCAGCGCCTTCTTCCCGATAAAATCTTCTTTTGCCATCTTGACGGCAAACTGAAGTCCCGCTTCCAGTGGAGTCACTTCTTCGTTCATCTCGTGTCCGTAGAGCGGCATTGCAGCTTCCATCCGGAGAGTATCTCTTGCTCCTAACCCGCACGGAATCAGACCTTCCTCTTTTCCTGCTTCCAGAAGCGCATTCCACATCTGCGGCGCATATTCTGCCGCCAGATACAATTCCACGCCGTCCTCTCCTGTATATCCGGTCTTGGAAACGATACAAGGGATTCCTGCTACCTCACCATCAAATACCGCATGATAATATTTCTCCGGAATACTCTTTTCATCTGTCAGCTTTCTCAGAATCTCAAGGGCTTTCGGTCCCTGAAGGGCAAGCTGTGCATACTGATCGGAAACATCGGTAAACGTCACATTGCCAAACTGGTGATCCAGCATCCACCGGTAGTCCTTCTCCTTATTCGCCGCATTGACTACAATCAGGTATTCTTCCTCGGATTTGCGATAGACAATCAGGTCATCCACCGTGCCTCCGTGTTCGTTGCACATCGGGCTGTACTTTGCCTGTCCATCCTTGATCTTCGTATAATCATTGGTAAGAAGCATCTGAAGGTTCGCTTTCGCGTCCTCACCCGTGCAGAGGATTTCTCCCATATGGGAAACATCAAAGAGCCCCGCCTGGGTGCGTACCGCCATGTGTTCCTTGATCACTCCTGTCGGATACTGTACCGGAAGAGAGTAGCCTGCAAACGGAACCATCTTTCCTCCGGCTTTTACATGTTCTTCATAAAGTGGTGTTTTTAATTCCATCTTCCGTCTCCTCCTTATTCATATAATGGATGTCTGCCGCAGATTTCATTGACTGTACTGCGGATCTCATCTGCCTTTGTATCAAAGTCCGTTACCGCCATTTTGATCAGTTTTGCAATCGTCCGCATTTCGTCTTCCTTGAGTCCCCGTGTTGTCACCGCCGGCGTTCCGATCCGGATCCCGCTTGTCACAAACGGACTGGCCGGGTCATTTGGCACTGCGTTTTTATTGACTGTAATATAAACCTCATCCAGACGGCGCTGCAGTTCTTTTCCGGTAATTCCCATGTTCTGGAGATCTACCAGCATCAGATGGTTGTCCGTTCCGCCGCTGACCAGGTTGAATCCCTCTTCCTTCAGTGCTTCAGCCAGTGCTTTTGCGTTCTTTAAAATCTGTTCCTGATAGGTCCTGAATTCCGGTTTCAATGCTTCTCCAAAGCAGACAGCTTTTGCGGCGATGATATGCATCAACGGTCCTCCCTGTGTCCCCGGAAATACCGCCTTGTTGATAGCCTTTGCATGCTCTTCTTTACACAGGATCATACCGCCTCTTGGTCCTCTGAGTGTCTTGTGCGTGGTCGTGGTCACCACATCCGCATATGGAACCGGGCTCTGATGAAGTCCGGCCGCAACCAGTCCTGCAATATGCGCCATATCTACAAACAGAATGGCTCCCACTTCTTTGGCGATGTCCGCAAACCGGTCAAACCGGATCTCTCTCGGATATGCGGAAGCCCCCGCGACAATCATCTTTGGCTTACATTCCAGTGCGATCCTTCGGATCTCATCGTAATCCAAAAATCCCTCTTCGTTGATGCTGTATGGTACAAAATGGTACAAAATCCCTGAAATATTCACCGGCGAGCCGTGCGTCAGGTGTCCGCCGTGGTCCAGATTCAGTCCCATCACCGTATCCCCCGGTTTCAGGAACGCCTGATAAACCGCAATGTTGGCGCTTGCCCCGGAGTGTGGCTGAACACAGGCATGTTCGCATCCAAACAGTTGCTTTGCCCGCTCGATTGCCAGATTTTCGATCACATCCACATACTCACAGCCTCCGTAATACCGTTTGCCCGGATACCCCTCCGCATACTTGTTTGTCGGCACCGTTCCCATCGCAAGCATGACCGCCGGACTTACGATATTTTCCGATGCAATCAGTTCCAGATTTCTCCGCTGTCTTCCCAGTTCCTGTTCCAGAGCCCCGCCGACTTCCGGATCGTACTCTTTGATGTAGTTCGTCACATCTCCTACCATACTCATATGTAATTCCTCCTCAAATCAATATTCTTGCTTTTTCTGTCGGTACGGATTCCGGCCGAAAATCCGGGCAACAAAAAAAAGCAGATCAAGTAACTTCTCCATTATGAGAAGTCCTTTCATCTGCCTCTGTCCTTTTACCTGAAAGATTATCCAGACGGTGCCGTGCCGCACGCCGGATTACTTCTTCGGTACAATCATATTGTTCTCCAGAGTGTTGTCCGAACCTGTTCCTTTTGCCTGAGAGTTTCTTGCATGCCCCTTCGGCTCCGGCTATCATTCCCGCGCTGCACATTGCGCCATAGTGGTATCTCACAGGTTCATCATTCAACTTTAAAATTATTATAAAATTCACACACTCCAGAGTCAAGTGTTAAAAAACAAACTTATCAGTTAATCTTTTGACAGTTATTTTATAGACAATTTCTTCTTGTCTATCGCTTTTCTCTATGGCCTTCCTCTCTTAGCCAAGTGCCAGACACCAAAGCGGAAGCGTCAGAAGCGACAGCAGGGTACTGAGGAAAATCATGCCCGTCGCGTAACGCTCATCTCCATGATACTTGGACGACAGAAGTGCCGTAGTAACAGGCGCCGGCATCCCTGCCATGATTACAGTAATACCCCGCAGCACCGGATCGACCGGGAGCAGCACTGTCACCCCAAAGACCACTGCCGGAATCAATACGAGCCGGACTGCTGTATAAAAGACCATGGTACCATCGATCAGTCCTCTCGGATCCATCTCCGCAAGCATCATTCCGATCAGCATCATGCTCATCGGCGTATTGGCGCTGCTCAATCCCTCCACGGCCTGGGTGAAAAAGTCCGGCCAGGAAATCGGGAGAAACATGACGATCAGTCCCAGATAAATCGAAACAATGCAAGGATGGGTAACGACCTTTTTCAGCACGCTCTTTTTCTGCCCCGGCAGGAAGCAGGAGACGCCCACCGACCACATCACGATCCGGACCGGGAGCATGAAGACGGACGCATACAAAAGTCCGGACGTCCCATAGATACTTTCAATCACCGGATTCCCAAGAAAGCCTCCGTTGGATACGATCGTTCCATACCGCAGCGGCTTCCGCTTTTCCTCATCTGTTTTCCTGTACAGTAAAAATGCGGATGCTACCGATATCACATTATACAGTACAGACAACAGTACCGTAATGACAACCGGCTTCCAGACATCGTGATGAGGCTGCACAAGAAACGCATGAAAAATATTAAACGGCAGCAGCACATACAGGCACAGATCCACCATATTCAGTCTCCCTGTAGTGCCGACAATTCCTTTTTTCCTTACGATAAACCCAACGATCACAAAGAAAAACATCATTCCCTGCATCGTCAGCATATTTTCAAATACCATCTGTCCGCTCCTACAGTCCGATCCGGTCGGCAATGCCCCGCATTGCTTCCAGCGCAATGTCAATAAATTCGTCAAAATCCATTCCCGTAAATTCGATTGCTTCCATATAGTCCCGGTTGGCTCCTGCTGCAAACCGGTGCTCACGGAACCGTTTCAGCACAGATTTGTGTTTGACACTGGCAATCTTTTTGTCCGGATAAATCTGAGCGATGGCTTTCAGAAATCCACTCATCGGATCGGATGCCAGCACCGCATACTGAAGTTTTGTTTTTGCTTTCACACCGCTTTCCGGGTTGTGGGCGCAGATGGCGTCAAACAATACCGGATCGTCAATTCCTTCCTTCTTCAGGATTTCCACCGATGTCGGTCCGTGGGTCTCCGGGTGCTCCTTCCACTCGCAGTGTTCCTCATCCAGATCATGAAGGAGCCCCACCACGCCCCAGTATTCTACTTCTTCAGGAGCAAGCTTTTCCGCGACTCCCCGCATGATCGCCTCCACCGCATAGGAATGTTCCAGATAGCGTTCTCCTTCCATGTATTTATGTAAAATCTCGTATGCCTGATCACGTGTAATCGCCATTGTTCTTTCCTCCTGAATCTATATTTTGAATTTCTTTACTGTGCCAGTGTTCCCATCGGATCCCACGGATTCAGATGAACCGGTTCCCCGGCAGCCTCCTCAAGCTGTTCTTTGGTCAAGTACTTTTTATTGATCACTGCCTGGTACACATACCGGTCAAACCAGTCCGCACTCATCAGATAGTATCCTTTGTCCCCGTGCTCGTCACTCCAGCTGTTCTGGATTTTCCATTTCCGTGCATTACCTTCCTCGTCCAGATCTACACCGGTAATTACCATCGCATGGTTCATTGCACTCTCCCGATAATCCAGTCCGGCACCTTTTGCCATGTCAAACTGCATACCGTAGGTACCTTCAAAATCATAGCACTCCGTGCACCAAAGTCCCATATCTCTCTCACCGTATTTTCCCACGTCACTTCCAAACCATACGACCTCTCCATCTGACAGCTGACGGATGATCAGGCTTTTCAGCATATCCATCGGCAGGTTGTAATAACGCACCGGAGCGCCTTCCGCTACATTGCCAAGGTAATCTACTGTATAGCTTTTTCCAAAAGGTTTGTCTTCGGTTGGTGAATTGATGATGCTGACATAGTCTTCCCGAAGCTTCAGTCCTACATACTCCTCATAAAAGGTCTTCGGAGTCAGATTCCGTACCACATGGTACTTCTTGTCTTTATCTACATACTCAAAGTCAAAGGTCTTCGGCGGCTTTCCAAAGCACATACACAGGAAACTGTAGATGTCTGACATCATCTCTTTCTTCTCCGCCTGGGCATCCCCGCCGTTTTGAACCGTTTCACGGAGCTTAGCCGCACACAGCCGAAGCCTGGAATTCAAAAGGGCATTCATGTCTCTCGTATTACTGCTCTGATAAGTCTCCTCCATGGCACTCTTCGGAACCACTCCGTATTTCTCTACAAGATTCACAAACATATCCCACTGTCCTCCGTCGCCGACACCTTCAGACAGGATGTGGCATACAGTACGGTCGTCTGTCGGACGGTCAGCCAGATCAATGATACTCTCCAGCATATAATTAGCTTTCTCAAACTTGTCCCAGAATGCAGTATAGTTCTGAGAAAGTTCAAATTTGTCCAGGTTGCATTTCTTTGCCGTCACTTCACGAAGTACATTCAGCGCCGAAAAGATCCAGCAGCGTCCGCTTGCTTTCTGATTTGTCACTGGAAGCGTCGGTATATCAATGGAAAAAGCGTACTGAGAAGACGCCAGCCCCGCATGGCAGAACGCCGCATCCTTTACCGAATGCTTGTAAAGCGCATTCGTCATCGCACGGCAGAGCACACTGCCCGCATACTTCTCCTCAAATCCGGAGATATCATCTGTTGTTAATCCTTGAAACTGATTCATTTTTCATCATCCTTTCCCTTTTCTTTTGTCTCTGCCCTATAGTATAGCACGGATTTGAAGCTCTTCAAATACTATGTCTGTTTTACATTAAAGTAATTTTTGCAAAGCGGCAAATTTACTCTTGACATGAATATGTTTTTCTTCTACCAGTATATTCATCCAAACCTTTTCGTCATTCCGATATGGATCGTTCCAAAATCGTTTTATGAATTTAGCAGTCTGGCTTTTTAACGACCATTTCAAATTTGATGTTTCATTAATTTGCTCGAAATCTTTCACAGTTTGAAATACATCCGCATCCCCAAGTAAATACCGTAAAATCAACACATCTACAAAATGAAGTGGCATAATGTCATATTGTAGTTGCAAAAGAGACATATAAGGGCCTCCCTGCTTAATATCGTCTGTAATCAGGGAAACCGCTCCTATCGTCTGAGC
>ERZ1643246.4120-NODE-4120-length-11790-cov-6.691180_pt1 | contig 11790 bp, 14 predicted proteins | sample MGYA00579265_ERZ1643246 | MGnify/ENA primary metagenome ERZ1643246 (study PRJEB29033, sample SAMEA4952261) | chicken gut metagenome | biome: Broiler Chicken; feature: Gastrointestinal Tract; material: Caecum | place: Ireland | collected 2018 | study: Broiler...
GTCATTCTGCATATCAACGATCACCAGAAGTTCTTTCATCATTCTCCTCCTTTTTTGCATGTTCCTAGTATTGTATCATGATTTTTTCACCCCGTAAAGAAACCCTGTACAGACTTTACATTTCTTTTATAGAATGGTATGATGATCAGACAGGGAAAGGAGAATTCAGAATGTTTCGATTGTGGGCAAAGACATGGAAAGATAACCGGATGCTGGCGGATACCGTCATCTGTGACGATTCCTCCGACACAAGGACCCATAAAGTATTCCGGGCTCTGGAGGAGGTCTGCTATACGTTTGACCTGAGCAAACCGATCTGGCTTGACAGCAATATCGAGGAGTTCCGGCACCATGCAAAAGCACGATTTTACCAGGACAGCTTCATTGACAGTATCGATTTTGACTTTCTGGAAATCCAGGTCATAGAAGAAGATTAAACAGAGAGATGTATGTACAGCGGAGGGCTTTCCCTCCGTTTATTTTTTCATTTTCGGCTCAAAAATCCAGGATGCAAGGTAGGAAAACACCAGGGCCGCAGAGATTCCGGCCGCGCTTGCGGTAAATCCTCCCCGGAAAATTCCCATCAGTCCGTCCTTCTGGACCGCCTCTTTGACACCTTGAAACAAGGTGTTGCCAAATCCCAGCAGGGGTACCCCTGCACCACATCCTACCAGATCTATCAGGGGATCGTACACTCCCAGAAATCCCAGTACGGTCCCGGAAGTCACCAGAAGCACCATCACCCTGCCCGGCATCAGCTTCGTCCTGTCCAGCAGGATCTGTACGAGCGCGCAGATCAGTCCCCCTGCCCAGAACGCATTCACATAGTCCATCTATCGTTCCTCCTTTATCAGCATGCATGTTCCAGCACGATTCCATGGGCGATCCCAGGTATGCTTTCCCCTTCATTAAAGCTGACCGTCGACATCAGTGCCCCGGTCGGCACAAAGAGCACTCGTTTCCATTCCCCTTTTCTGATTTTGGGGAGCACATAGGCTCCCAGGGTCACTGCCGCACATCCGCATCCGCTTCCTCCCGCATGGGTATCCTGGGTCTTCTGATCAAAGATTTTCATTCCGCAGTCCATATGTCTTCCTTCAATATCCACTCCGTTTTTCTTTAACAGGTCCAGCAGAATTGAACTTCCGATATATCCCAGATCTCCGGTGACAATCTGATCGTACTCCTCCATCTCCCGTCCGAAGTCCTTCCGGTTGGCCAGTATGGTATCACAGGCTGCCGGCGCCATGCACCCTCCCATGTTCTGAGAATCTTTCAGCCCGAAATCCACGATTTTCCCGACCGTCACCCCGGAAATCCGCACCTTGGATTTTCCGGTTCCGATCACAAAAGCCCCGCTTCCGGTTACCGTCCACTGGGCAGACAGGGGCCTCTGGGAAGCATACCCCAGGGGAAACCGGAATTCTTTTTCCGCGCTTCCAAAATGGCTGGATGTCACCGCCAGAACATGGTCCGCGTACCCGGCCGCCACGCTCATGGCCCCAAGGGCAATGGCCTCCCCGGATGTGGAGCAGGCTCCAAACAGGCCGAACATGGGAATCTGAAGACTTTCAATCCCCATGGCCGTAGCCGTCCCCTGCCGCAGCAGATCTCCTCCAAAGAGAAACCGGATCTTCTCCTTTGGAATCCCGGAATTTCGGACCGCTCTCAGGCAGGCCCGCTTCTGCATTTCGCTCTCCGCTTCCTCCCAGGTCGTTTTCCCAAAAAGATTGTTCTTATCCTTTCCCTTTTCATCAAACAGGTTCCCCAGAGGACCCTGGCTTTCCTTTTGTCCTACAATCGTCCCTGCTCCAATGAGATAGGGCGCTTCCGCAAATCCAAGACTCTGGTTGCCTTTTGCAGTTCCGCTTTTCATTTTCCATTCCCCCTTCTTCTACCAGCTGATTCCTGCGCTCCACAAAAGATAGTACACAAGCCCCAGCACCCAGCTGGTCACAATCCCGTACAGAATAACCGGACCTGCGATCGTAAAAATCTTACATCCGATTCCAAATACCTGGCCTTCCTTCTTGTACTCAATGGCCGGGGCAGCCACGGAATTGGCAAACCCGGTAATGGGAACAAGCGCGCCTGCGCCTCCCCACTTTGCGATTTTCGGGTACAGCCCGAATCCAGTCAGAAGGACACTGAGAAGGACAAGGAGGACCGATGTACTGCATCCCGCCAGTTCTTCTTCCATGCCCATTCTGGATGCATAATTGGAAATCACCTGTCCTATGGTGCAGATCGTTCCTCCTGTGACAAATGCCCGGAACATGTTTTTCCATACATTGTGGACCGGCGTCTTTTGTTTTACATAGGCTTCGTAACTTTTCTGTTTTTTCTCCTGCTGTCTGTTGATAGGTTCTTTCAAACTGATTCCTCCTTATGCGCCCCATCTTCCCAGAAAATAGACAAGTGCCCCTGCCGTTTTTCCAAGAGACAGGCCGATGATAAGATAGGGTATGGCCTTTACCAGTGCAAGCCTCCGGATAAAGATCGGAAATACGTTCAGAATATCCGCCAGAGCCATGGCCCAGCACCCCACAAAGATTCCGGAAAACAGCCCCAGCACTCCCAGGAATACCTCTCCTGCCGGGATCCGGATCTGATAGATAAAAAAGGCATTAAACAGAATTCCACCCAGTGAGATGGCGTCCTCATACAAAAGAATCTGCTTTCCGGTATGAGTCCGGTCCGCAAAGATGGAAATCAGCCCAAGGCCGATCAGAAAGGAGAACATCCCGCCTGCAATGACTGATCCGGACGCAAATCCAATGATTCCCAGGGCCAATTGTTCAGCCCACATCTTTTTCTTCCTTCTTTCTGGAATACTCGTCTATCAGCGTAGTCTCAATCTCCTCCTCGTAGGTACGCATCTCCACTTCCATCGGTGTCGGATCCGCTGTAAACCGTTTTTTTCCAAAATGATTAAAAAACAACAGAATCCCCAGACTCATTCCAATGCAGTAGGTCAGCTCCAGCACACCAAATCCATCGGATCTGGTACCTGTTACAAGGAAGTAAATCTGGTCGAACAGCTTTGGAACATTGACATCATTGTTAAAGGACATAATGGAAAATCCGGCTCCGATAAACGTGACGAGAACCACAAACACACTTTTCAGAACCGGAAGCACCTTCTTTTTCTTCTTTTGTTCTTCGATTGTAATGATCAGATCGGTCTCTCCCAGGTTCTCCACGGTCAGCCCCGGATCGCTTTCATGGATTTTGGCAATCACTTCCAGAATGGAAACCACATACCGGCTTTGGGGTGCTCCCCGAAAAAGCCGTACCGTTTTCATCCGGTTCACCACAGCCTGATCCGCGCACTCCATGGAAAGAATGTCCCCAAGAAGTACGTCCGTTTTTGTCAGTTCTTTGTTTTTTTCACCTTTGATATACAAAATCCTGCTGGATGCCTTCATCATATCCTCCTTTTTCCATACGGATGCTGACAAGTGTTCCGTTTTCCTCCGATACGTTCTGCCTCCTGGATACGGCATAGTACACCATCCCCAGAAGGACGGCTGCCGTGACAACGCAGATCAGGCATATCCGGATCTTTCTTTTTGCCTGTTCCATTCTCCTTCACCTTCCCTTTCTTTCAAGGGTAGTATGTCTGTCCTGGCTTTTTTTATACCGGATATGCCTGATTTTTATTGTTCCTGTTCTCCGTATTCCCGCATCTGCTTCAAAATCTTTTTCTCCAGTCTGGAGACCTGCACCTGGGAGATGCCAAGCCTCTTTCCTGTCTCAGACTGGGTTTTGTTTTCAAAATAGCGCAGATAAATCAGCTGCCGTTCCTCTTTTCCCAGCTTTTCCAGAAGCGAGTACAAAAACATCTGGTCAATGATTTTCTCTTCGGTTTTTTCGTCTTGTTCCAGCTTTTCCAGAAGCTCCGCTTCCTTTCCATCCTGTCTGCAAACCGGGCGGTGCAGGGACTCCACCTCCGCCGAGGCCTCCATTGCTTCCACCAGTTCTTCCTTTGCGATTCCAGATGCTTCCGCCAGCTCCAGAACCGTTGGTTCTCTGTTGTACCGTTTCAGAAACTCTTCCTTTGCCTGACATGCTTTGTAGGAAATTTCTTTGAGAGAACGGCTGACTTTCAACATGCCGTCATCTCTCAGGAAGCGCCTGATCTCCCCGGAAATCATAGGTACTGCGTAAGTGGAAAACCGTACGTCATAGGACAGGTCAAACTTGTCGATGGCCTTTAACAGACCGATGCTGCCGATCTGAAACAGATCTTCCATCTCTGTCCCCCTTCCGCTGTACCTGCGCACAACGCACCACACAAGCCCGATATTTTCTTCCACCAGCCGGTCTCTGGCCCCGGTATCGCCATGGTGTGCCCTGTCAATCAGTTCTGTGGTAGAATCCATCCGTCACGGCCTTTTCCAATCACCTTTTTCATCCGGACCGTTGTTCCGCATCCAGGACTGGACTCCACATTCAGCTCGTCCATAAAGGCCTCCATAAAGGCGAAGCCCATGCCGGAACGGTCCAGCTCCGGCCTTGTTGTGAACATGGGCTGCATCGCTTCTTCCACGTTTTCGATTCCCCTGCCCTCGTCCCGCACTTCAATTTCCAGCGCATGTCCTGCCGTCACGCATCGAATGTATATTTTGTGGATCTCCTGATCGTACCCGTGAATCACCGCATTGGTAACCGCCTCAGAAACCGCGGTTTTCACGTCCGCCACTTCCTCCAGAGTGGGATTGAGCTGCGTCATAAAGGCCGCCACTGCCACCCGCGCAAATCCTTCATTTTCCGAACAGCTGTCAAAGATAATCTCCATTTCATTCGTATCCTGCTTCATTGTCTTTCCTCCTCGTAAATCCGAATAATCTTCGCAGCTCCTGACATCTTCAGGATCTTTTTCATCCGTTCATTCAGATTCGCCGCCCAGACTTCTCCTCCGGTCAGGCTCAATTTCCGGTATCGTCCCATCATCACTCCAATTCCGGAACTGTCCATAAAACTCGTCTCCCCAAAATCGAAAATAACATACTTCACATGATTTCTTTCAATCTGCCGGTCCGCCTCCCTGCGGATTTCTTCTGTCTGATGGTGGTCCAGCTCCTTCGGCAGAAAGATGGTCAGACAGTTTTCTTCTATCTGATATTTCACGCTGTTTCTCCCCTTTCTGTTTTCGTTCCCGCCGGCTCCCTTTCCAGCGGGTCGTTTGCGCACCAACACAAAAGAGGATGACACACACTGTGTATCATCCTCTTTTGTATCATCGGACTTTGCTGTCCGTCCCTTATTCTCCTGTATGTTCTTAACCTGCTGCATTCAGGCTCTCCAGCGCTGACTGGGCTTCCTCTGCCAGCGATGTTCCTGAAAACTGCTCCGTCACCTTCTGGTAATAGTTCTTTGCGTTTTCGGTATCCCCCGTCTCCTCGTAAGCCTGGGCAAGCAGATACATGGCATTTCCATCGTCATACGACTCGTCCATCCGGACTACTTTCGACAGGTTCTCGATCGCTGCCTCATAGTTTTCCACATCCGAGTTGGCAACTCCGCGGTTGTACTGCCTTCGGCACGCTGACGGATAAATACTCTCCGTCAGTTCGGTAAACTGCTCTTTTCCCAGATCTCCAAGGGAATCCTGATTGATGGCAAGGAGCTCGTCCGCCAGGTTTTCGTTGGATTCCGATCCGTATCTGTATTTCGACTGGATGTCCATCAGAGATTCATAACTGCTCTTTGTGGACTCTGCCGTTTCCTTTGCGGTCTGCGCCTCATCGCTCTGGGTACGGTAGCTTTCCAGCTCCTTTTCCAGCGCGTTGATTTCCGATTCCTGGGAGGCGATCTGGTCGCTTGCCTCCACAATGCTTTCATTCATCTGCCGTGCCTGAGACTGATTGACAGCCGGCATGATCAAAAACCACATAACCGCTGCTCCCACCACCAGGCCAACTGCGATATTGACCAGTGTAAAGGCCATGCCTTTCTCTTTTTCCTTTGTCTCTACCGGCTGAATGATTGTTTCATTGCCAAGTTTATAGCTGACCGTCTGCTGCTCTTTGACATCCTTTTGTCCGGATGTCCGCTTTTTATGCATCCGGTTCAGCTCATAAATATAAGTAAGGGTAATCGGGTCCGTCGTATCCAGCTTCTGCGCCTTCCGCAATGCCTGTCTTGCTTTTGCGTACTGCTCTGTGTGCAGATACAAAAGCGCCAGGAGCTGATAGGCCCTTAAAAAGTCCGGCTGTTCCGCCACGATCTTTTTCAGCTGTATGATGGCCAGATCCTCTCCCCCCTGCCTGCAATACTGCAGGCACTGGTTGTACTTTTTGGCAGCCTGGTCCACTGCTTCCAGCGCATTTCTGGATGACTGGAATTCTTTGAGATAGTCGGACGCGATGTTGTCAGCGGGAACCAGCCTCTGGCTCACTGTCCATACGACAAGCGCCCGGACGGTCTCCCCTCTGCCATAGTAAACCAGTCCAAGGAGATTCCTGGCATCTTTATTGTATTTGTCATATCGGATACTTTTTTTCAGGGATGCTTCCGCCCCTGTCAGATCCCGTATTTTTGCTTTTTTTAATCCATCATTATACCAGTACAAAGACCGGTATCTCAGTTCTCCTCTGATATCCATTTATATCTCCCCGTTTTGCTATCTCGTTGTTTCCAAGATATCCTTCAGAAGATCCGAAAGATCCGTCAGATCTTCACTTAATGCCTCTTCTTCGATCTCATCTACTTCCAGGCTCGGCTGAAACTTCTTCAGTTCTTCTTCAAAATTTAACATCTGGCTGCCTCCCTTAGTAATGCTTCCATTTCTCCTACAAGGTACAAAGAGCCAAAGCAGTATACCCGGTCCTGCTCCTTTTTGCAGGAAACCACATAACCGCATGCCTCCCGGACCGTATCTTTGGCTACCACTTTCCCGGCTGTCCACTGAGGGAACTGTTTCAAAAGCTCCTCTGTCCGAACTCCCCTTTCATCCGGGATCTTTGTCACAACAAACAGATCTGCCGGTATCTCCCGGCAAATATACTGGATCATGTCACGATAGTCTTTTTCTTTCACTGCGGAAAACAGTACGATCAGCTTCCCTTCCGGACTGCGAAACGGCTCCTGCATCCGAATACTCTCTGCCAGAGCCCGGACAGCCGGCATATTGTGGGCGCCGTCCAGGATCCACCCCGGAAGCACCTCCTCCATTCTGCCTTTCCAGGACGTCTGCCAAAGCACCTGTCTCCAGGACACAGACGGCTTAGCAATCAGCCGGCTTGCAGCCTCCAGCGCAAGAACGGCATTGACAGGCTGATAGGATGCTGTCGTAGGAAGATTCCACATTGCAGTACCATCATACAAATTTACCGTTGAAAATTCAAGATCCTTCTCCGTAATTTTCCGGATTTTGAACGCACAATCCGAGATTTCTCTACAATCCGCGCCGGCATTTTCCGCCGTCTTTTTCAAAACCATGAGCGCTTCCGGATTCGTCCCGTCGCAGATCAGCGGCACTCCGGGCTTGATGATCCCCGCTTTCTCAGCCGCAATCTTCTCAATCGTATCCCCCAGGATCTCCGTATGGTCCATCCCGATGGATGTGATGATGGTCATAACCGGGTTTTCAATGCAGTTGGTGGCATCAAGCCTCCCTCCAAGGCCGGTCTCCAGAATGATGTATTCGGTCTGTTCTTCATCGAAATACTTCATGGCCATGCCGAACAGAAACTCGAAATACGTCGGATGGGTCAGTCCTTCCGCTTCCATCCTGCCAGCCACTTCTTCTGCTTCTTCAAATACCTGCACAAATCGCTCCTGGGAGATGAGCTCCTCCCCGATCCGGATTCTCTCCCGGATGGAAACAAGATGAGGCGATGTAAACAGACCGGTCTTCTTTCCTTCCGCACTTAGAATCGCCTGCAGGTACCGGCATACGCTTCCTTTGCCGTTGGTTCCTGCCACATGGATGATCTTTTTCCCCTGCTGGGGCACGCCCATGCAGGAGAGAAAGGTCCTGGTGTGGTCCAGAGAATGCTTTTTTGCAAACATCTGAAGCTCATCAATCTTTTTTACCGCGTCTTCGTAGTTCATTGTCTTATTCCTCTTCACTTGCGCCTTCAAACGCCTCCACCCAGTTCTTGGCCGGCGGATCCTGCTCCTCCTCCGGAGCCAGCGTGATCGCTCCGTCCTGGTAGACGTATTTCTTGGAAGTGGCAAATACCGTGCTGCTGGATCCCATCTGAACCACCGTGATGATATCGCCGTCCTCCAATTTGCAGTCCTGCAAAATCACATGGGTATTATTCAGGAAACTGCTGTCCTGCTGTTTATCATTGACAAATACGCGGCTGTTTTTCGTCAGATTTTCTCCGTAGAGGCTGTAGGAATTCTCCTCCCCTGGCTGCGGCACAATATTGGTCAGAGTCACATCTTTGACTCCCATCCTCATATGCCCTTCTGTAATCGGCGGATTTCCATCATATACATACTGCTCTCCATAGAGAATGTCATACTGCAGCAGTTCCAGATCCTTCAAATAGTCCTCGGTCTGGCGTCTCTGCTGATGATAGTTGAAGACGGTACCGGACTGGATTCCCAGTCTTTCAAACACATCCGCCATAATCTGATAGGACGGAATGTTCCGGTCCTCTTTTTTCATTCCCATATTGTCCCAGATCACATAGTTGGTATTGTAAAGATAGCGGCTCTTCAAATCCTTTGCCTCCAGTCCCATCGTCGGAAGATGGTCCCCGTAAAATACAATGACACTTGGTTCATCCCGCTTCTCTACTTCTTCTACCAGATGCTGTGCGAACTGATCCATTTCATAAATCTGATTGACGTAATACTCCCAGGCATTCTGACGGTCTTCATCCTCCATGCCAGATACGGTAATCGCCGGATTTTCAATGACTTTTTCCGTCGGATAGTCTCCATGTCCCTGAACACTGATGGCAAAGACAAAGTCCTGCTGTTCATCTGAATCCAGTGCGTCTGTGATATGCTGCACCAGAATATCGTCTTTGGACCAGTTGTTCGGCGTTGTCTGAAGAATATTCATAAATTCCTTGCTGGTAAAGGTATCAAATCCGGTATTGTTATATACCCTTGCACGGCTGTAGAAGTTTCCTCCATTGTTGTGCACTGCATGGGTTCCATACCCAAGTGCTCCCAGAGCCGTAGCCGCGCTTTCGCATACTTCGTTTTTCAGCTTTGTCTTATACGGGTATTCACCAGGTCCGAAATACCTCATGTTCATACCCGTCAGCACCTCAAACTCGGTATTGGCTGTTCCAGCCCCTACAGACGGCACCTTGAAATATCCAGTGGAGTAGTTCTGGAACAGAGACCGGAGGAACGGGATCGGGTCCTTGGACAACTGGTAGAATTCCACCTCCGTAGGATCGAAGAAGGATTCCAGCTGTACGAAGATGATATTCGGCATCTCATCCTCGGAAAGACTCGTCTTGGTCCTGGTCAGCGTGCCGTCCTTGTTGATCTGATCCATGGTCTCCTTGCTGTACCCGTTCGGCTTGTCAATTCCGGTATTAAACAGGCTGGCGGAAAAACAGTACGGGAGCCCGTAGTCTTCATATGCAAAAGCAATGTTTCCAAAATAAGTCGATACCACACGGTGATCCACTGCAAGGTCGGACAGGAACACATACGCTCCGCACCAGATTCCGATTCCTGCAAGCGCAAGCCATCGATGCATCTTTCCCTGATACTGTCCGCCCCGGCGCCACATGGCGATCACCCAGATAATGACTGCCACAACTCCCACCGCCATGATAACCAGCTCATAGACGGCAAAATAATTGGTGAACAAAGACAGTCCTTCTGTCAGTGTTTTCAAATCCTGGGCATTAAATGGCGTGACACGCTTGAGCAGCATGGCGCCGTTGATCACTCCCAGCATGATCCAGAACACACTGAGCAGAATCCGGACAAACACCCTCCTGCGGAACAGATATACAATCGAGAATGTTACAAAAATCATAAATGCATTGTACAAAAACACAAGCGGCGTCTCCACCATATAATTCCAGGCCGCGACTACCGAATGCCGTGAGATGCTTTCTATAATGAAATTGATCACGATCGCCCATACCGCATGAAGCGGAAGAGAAAAGATATTCATCCATTTATACACTGGAGCCATCTTTCTGGAGAACGCACTGTTTTTCCGTTCCTCCAGGATCCTCTGTCTCCGCTCTTTTCTCTTCTTTGCGCTTTCTTTCAGATCTTCCCTGCTCAGATGCCGGATCCCCTCGATCTTTCCTTTGATATCTGGTTTCTTAAAATGGATTTTCTTCATGATTTCCCCTTGTCTGCTACTTCATCATCGATGCAAGACGTTCCTGAACCTGTTCCATCATTTGTGTATATTTTTCCAGCTTTGCCCGCTCTTCGTTGACTTTTGCCTCCGGCGCCTTGCTCATGAATTTTTCATTGCTCAGCATACCGTTGACACGGGCAAGCTCCTTTTTCAGCCTTTCTTCCTCTTTCAAAAGACGTTCTTTTTCCTGCTCAAAATCGATCAGATCCTCAAGCGGCATATACACTGCTCCATCTGGAACGACAATGGAAACCGCATCTTCCGCGATGCCTTCTTTCGTTCCCTGAATGATGAGATCGCTTGCATTCATCAATGGTTTCACTGAATCTTTTAATGTTTCAAACCCCTCACAAAGTGTCTCATTTCCACATACGATAAATACTTTTGCCTTCCGGCTGTTCGGCACATTCATCTCTGCCCGCGCGTTTCTCACACCACGAACGATGTCCTTGATATGATCTACGATCATTTCCTCCTGCGGGAAGTCATATGCTTCATCATATTCCGGCCAGGATGACATCATCAAGGATTCCTCAGCCGGTACCAGTGCGCTGTAAATCTCCTCTGTCACAAACGGCATATATGGATGCAGAAGCTTCAGGGCATCCGCCAGTACTTTCTTCAATGTCCAGAGGGCTGCGTTTGCCGCCTTGTAATTATCCTCTGCATGGTAGATACGGTATTTCGCCATCTCAATATACCAGTCGCAGAACTCATCCCAGATAAAGTCGTATACCTTCTGCACTGCGATTCCAAGTTCGAATTTGTCCATGTTTTCGGTCACATCTTTTGCGAGACGGTTGACTCTGGACAGAATCCATTTGTCTGCTGCAGTCAGGTCCTGATCTTCCGGACGGCTGATAACTTTGTCTTCCATATTCATCAGGATAAAGCGGGACGCATTCCATACTTTGTTTGCGAAATTCCGGTTTGCCTCTACCTTTTCTTTATAGAAACGCATGTCATTGCCCGGTGCATTTCCTGTCACTACCGTAAGACGGAGCGCGTCGGCACCGTACTGATCGATGATCTCCAGCGGATCGATTCCGTTTCCAAGGGACTTGCTCATCTTCCGTCCCTGATCATCCCGGATCAGTCCGTGGAAAAATACCGTGTGGAACGGACATTTTCCGGTGTGCTCATATCCGGAGAATACCATACGGATAACCCAGAAAAAGATAATGTCGTATCCTGTCACCAGAACATCCGTCGGATAGAAGTAATCCAGATCTTCCGTCTGATCCGGCCATCCCAGTGTGGAGAACGGCCACAGTGCAGAGGAGAACCAGGTATCCAGCGTATCCTCATCCTGTGTAAAATGCGTGCATCCGCATTTCGGGCATACTTCCGGAGCACCGCCTCTTTGTACTACCATCTCGCCGCACTCATCGCAGTAATATGCCGGAATCCGATGTCCCCACCAGATCTGTCTGGAAATACACCAGTCGCGGATATTGTTAAGCCACTGCATGTAAACCTTG
>ERZ1643246.4121-NODE-4121-length-11788-cov-8.400409_pt1 | contig 11788 bp, 10 predicted proteins | sample MGYA00579265_ERZ1643246 | MGnify/ENA primary metagenome ERZ1643246 (study PRJEB29033, sample SAMEA4952261) | chicken gut metagenome | biome: Broiler Chicken; feature: Gastrointestinal Tract; material: Caecum | place: Ireland | collected 2018 | study: Broiler...
AGGCGGGAAAATCCGTAGTGGATTATCTGGACGGAAATATCCTGTATATCAATGTGATGAACCGCCTGTCGGTGGACTGTGACTGTGACGGCAGTCCTGCGGAGCCGGATATGCATGATATCGGTATTCTGGCTTCTTTTGACCCAGTAGCTCTGGATCAGGCGTGTGTCGATTTGGTTTACTCTGCGGAAGATGGAGCTTCCCTTATTCAGCGAATCGAATCCCGCAACGGGCTACATACGTTGGAACATGCGGAGGAAATCGGCCTTGGCAGCCGCACTTATGAATTGGTGAGCATCGACGAGTAAGGCAACATGCGGGTTTGCGGTAATTAGAGCATAGCAATCCCTGTTGACATCCTACAACGTTGCTTCTCTTGTGGGATCTCAGAATCAGGACATGCGCGGCTCTTGCTGTATCGCGGAGGATAACGAAGCTATAGCCATATTCTGATCAGCTGAACCAAGGCTCGCTCTACCCATCAAGGCATCAAGGAGAGCAAGAAGCGTCCGTCGATATTGTGGACGAAGTGTTGCTCGCCAAAGCAGACGGTTCCGGCTGCGTCAGCGGCGGAGAAAAAGACAAATCGGAACGCTTTGGTTTTATATCCGCTGATGAAGGCGCGCTAATGATTCCTCAAAGGCCTGTTGTGATGGGATGATGCATGAAAGATATTTACGAAACAAAAGCATTGGACAACGGATCGGTACCATCGATAACATGGATGTAGAAGGAAATATACTGGCCGAAGGCGGCAAGTTTGATCCCCGCACCCGCAAGCCGGTACGGTTTGGAATGGCTGCCTATGAGAATCTAAAAACTGTGATGGAATTGGCAAATGGATGCCTTTGGAAAAGGGTTGAAGCAAATTTTAAGAGGGCGATGAGATGAGTGATTAAAAAAAGCGCACAAAATCAAGGAGCTGCTATAGGGAACCGTCCGTTAATTGTATCCTACTCCTATTCAGGGAATACCCATCGAATCGCTCAGGCAATTCAGAACCTTACAAATGGAGATTGGAGTGAAATTTATCCTTGGCAGCCATATCCGATGGCGTTTCCAGAATTGCTGGAACAGGTAAAACAGGAGATTCAGTCGGGGTATAAGCCCCGGCTGCTTCCCGGTTTTAACTTACCAAAGCATTATCAAGTCATTTTTGTTGGTTCGCCCAATTGGTGTGGGACGATTTCTCCACCACTGGCTTCTTGGCTTTCCAAGAACGACCTATCCGGGAAGCTGATTCTTCCCTTCTATTCGCATTGCGGTGGCGTTCCTTGCGATTTCAAACGGGATATTTCCCTGTTGTGTCCGAGGGCAGAGGTCCGCGAGGCGCTCCGTGTAATTGATGATGGCGGGGATAATTTGATAAAAATTCTCCAGGAATGGTTGGATAAAATGGATGTAGATCATATGGGGTTTGTCAAAGGCGGAGAATGAAATCGTATTCCTTTTTCGAAATTTGGGTCTATAGTATGTATGTTTTACGGTAGCGAGATTATTATTGAGAGGAGAATGAAATGAATAAGAAGAAGTGGCGCCTTCTTTTTATTATTAGTTGTATATTATTGTCAAGTTGCTTCGGTAGAGATTTTCCGGTAAGACTAAGATCTTCTTTTTCTACTCCATTACATGATGGAATGGAGATGAATTTAGAATTATCAGGCCTTGGAGCGCAAGGACCTAAAAATTTGCTCAACTTCCCTTCTTCACAAAACTTGAAACGGCAAACAACGCAGGTTTTAAAGAACACAGCAGCGGCACTTGCGCAAGAGTTGAAATTTGCCCCTGTAGAATTGATCCTGCAAAATCCAGAGCTCCCCAACGGCTGCGAAGTCACTAGCCTTGCGATGCTGCTTACTTCTGCAGGATTCCCGGTTGACCATGTAAAACTATACCAACAATATTTGCCCACTAAGGAATTCACTTATTCCAAGAATCAGCGGCTGGGTCCATCTCCTAATGAATTTTATGTTGGGGATGCTTCCAGCCGCACAGGTGGCTGGTACTGCTTTGAAAGCCCCATCATTGAAGCTGGGAATGCCTGGATACAAGCAAACGGCGGGGGAGGCAGGATGTTGTCGCTGACAGGCATATCCCAAAGCGAGTTGGACCAGTATGCGCGGGACGAGACGCCAGTCGCCGTCTGGGTGACAATGGATTATATGCCTCCTGTTTACACGGATTCTTTCAGCTGGATACTGCCAAGCGGAGAACGGTACATTCCCTACAACAACCTGCATTGCGTCGTCTTGGCGGGGGAAGAAGGCGAGCAGTACCGGATTGCCGACCCGATGAATGGTTGGCAGTTGGTTGACAAAGATGTATTCTGGAGCAGCTTTGATGCCATGGGTTTACGGGCGGTGACAGTTGGGACAGAACCTTTTCATAATGCGAATCTTTGCAGAATCCATCATGTCGGAAGTCTATGAAGAAACTGGCTGCTAGATAAAAAATCCTGTCTCACGGATGTGAAATCAAGTAGTTCCAGATAGAAAATAGTGCGGGATATGTCTTTCTAATTATGGATCACAATATGGTGGCCATGATCGCAAGCGCGAATTTCTACGATTTACCTGACCATGAAGACAGGTCATATAGAGGAGGGAAGGCACAGATGGAAGTCCTTAGACGGGAATGGATCTATATTTGGTATTACTTTACTGTCCAGTTGGAGCAGATCTTCGGATGGTGGGTACTGGGAATGGTGATTGGTTCAGCCATTTCCGTTTTTGCCAAAGACTATATTCATCGTGCTTTTCGCTCACTTCATGGCAAGAAACTGGGATTTTTAGGGATTATAGCAGCCAGTGCATTGGGTGTTGCGTCTCCGCTGTGTATGTACGGCACAATCCCTATTGCCGCATCTTTTTCCCGAGGAGGCATGAAAGACAGTTGGTTAGCTGCGTTTATGATGTCCTCCATCCTGCTGAACCCGCAACTCATCATTTACAGTGCGGCACTAGGTGGAACGGTCTTAGCTGTGCGTATTGTTTCCTGCTTTCTCTGCGGTATTACTGCCGGGTGGCTCCTTCATTTTTTTTACAGGGATAAGCCCTTTTTTAACTTTTCTGGATTTGACGAACCGAAAAGCCGGGATACCGATCCAAATCTTTTGATTCGATATCTAAAAAATCTTTGGCGCAATATAAGATCCACTGGGCCTTATTTTTTCATCGGCATACTGCTTTCCGCTCTCTTTCAGAGATATGTTCCTGCGGAAGCGATGACAATCCTGTTCGGCAAAAACGAAGCACTAGGCGTCCTGATGGCTGCTACCATCGGGGTCCCGCTCTATGCCTGTGGCGGTGGAACCATCCCTTTGCTACAGCAATGGCTGTGGGATGGTATGAGCGTGGGAAGCGCGGCTTCCTTCATGCTCACCGGGCCTTCCACTAAGATCACCAATTTAGGCGCTTTGAAAATTGTTTTAGGGATGAAGCGGTTTCTGTTGTACTTGGCCTATGTGATGGTATTTTCATTCATTACAGGACTGGTTGTAAATCTAATCGTATAAAATTGCCTTGTTACAAAATTGAATCTTAGCGGGAAGGGAAAATAACAATGAGACGATGGATATCTGGTGTGTTAACAGTGATGACGCTTGTGTTGTCGGGCTGTGCTACAGAGATAGAGCCAGTAGAAACCTCTCTTTTTGCGATGAATACATACATGACTTTTACAGTATACGGTGAAAACGCCCAAGAGGCTTTAGACGAATCCGTGGAATTGATTCAAACTATGGAGTCCCGCTGGGCCGTTACCGATGATGAAAGTGAAATTTATAGGGGGAATCACAGCGATGGGCGACCGATTTCTGTGAGTGAGGAAACAGCAGCGCTAATTTCTTTTGCGCTGGATATGGCAGAAAAAACAAAGAGCGCATTGGATCCAACCATCTATCCCGTTTTAGCGGCATGGGGATTTACTACAGATAGCAAACAGGTTCCCTCTCAAGAGCAGATTGACGCCTTGCTGGAGCGAGTGGACTATAGCAAAATTCAACTGGACGGAACAACCTTGACAATGCCGAAAGGGATGCAGTTGGATTTGGGAGCAGTAGGAAAAGGCTATACTGCGGACTTAGTGGCAGAAGTGCTTCAAACACATGGGGTTCAGTCTGCGCTTATTAATCTTGGCGGGAATATCCAGGCGGTTGGCTCCCGGCCTGATGGCAGCGACTGGCGCATCGGCATTCGTGCCCCTTGGGGGGAAGACAACTTGGGCGTGTTAGAAATCAGTGATGCAGCAGTGGTAACATCCGGTGGCTATGAAAACTATTTTGAAGATAAGGACGGGAATATTTACTGGCACATTCTCGATCCATCTACTGGTTATCCTGCAAACAGTGGTTTGCAGGCTGTTACCATTATTGGAGAAGAGGGCAGGCTGTGCGATGCGCTCTCTACAGCTCTGTTTGTTATGGGGACGGAACAAGCGGAAGCTTATTGGCGAGAAAATGGCGGGTTTGATATGCTGCTGGTCACCGATGAAAACGAGATTCTTTTGACGGAGGGGATCGCAGACAAATTTACTTTGAGCGATGGACGAAAAGAACCTGTCCAGGTATTGGTATCATGAAGAAAAGAGACCGTTTATCTTGGCTGGAAACCCTTGACAGACCGGCATCCTTAATAGCGCCCTGGCGTTACGGCAACCCGATAGGGGAAATCCCGTTTCGTAAACTGCCCGGCAGAACTCCACAGGAAGGCCGGGTTCCAAAAAATCCAGTGTAGCTAATTTCCCATATTGTCACCATCTCCTAACGATCGCTAAATACTGGTACAAATTCGGGCTGATCATCATCCAAGCGGGAGAATCCTTTTTACACCAGTCTCCAGTCCTGGCTTTCCGTCTGCAATTCCACCATACGGGCATAAAGACCATTTTTCTTCTGCAACTCTTTAGGCGCTCCTTCTTCTGCCACAGTGCCTTGTGAGAGTACCACGATCTTGTCTGCGCCTGCCACTGTGCGCATCCTGTGAGCAATCACCAGCACAGTCTTATCCGCAATCAGACGGGATAATGCCGCTTGAATCAATGTTTCATTTTCTACATCCAGGGAAGCGGTTGCCTCGTCCAAAAGAATAATCGGAGCATTTTTCAGAAAAGCTCGGGCGATGGAAATGCGCTGCCGTTCTCCACCGGAAAGTTCACAGCCGTTTTCCCCGATATTGGTGTTCCACCCATCAGGCAGTTTTTCTGCAAATTCGTCCACGTTGGCCAGTTTTGCTGCCGCTATCACCTGCGCATCGGTGGCTTCTTTGTTCCCAATACGGATATTTTCTAAAATCGTATTGTCAAATAAGGTCACTTCCTGAAATACAATGGAGAACAGGGACAACAGTGTTTCCGGATCTGTTTTGGAAATGTCCATGCCGCCTACCGTAATTTTGCCGCGACTCACATCCCAAAACCTTGCCGCCAGACGGGAAACAGTTGTTTTACCGCCGCCAGATGGCCCCACCAAAGCGGTAACCTCACCTTGCTTTGCGGTAAAGGAAACGTCTTTCAAAACGGTTTCTCCTGTATTGTAGGCAAACCCTACATGGTCAAAGACAATGTCATAGCCTTTGTTGAAAAGCCGGTTATCGCCTTGTTGAATGGGATGGTCGAGGATTTCATTCATACGGGCGATATTGGTGCGTGTGCTGATCACCGCTGCAAGATTTTGAAGTGCGCCTTGTAGCGGGTCATAAAGTCGCGATACGACTAGTAAAAACAGAAAGAAAGTGATCATGTCCAAACTGCCCTGGATCAGCAGTATGGAGCCAACCAGCGCAACCGTAGCAATCCCTAATTTCAATACTAATGATGCGGAGACCACAAAGGCGGCAAGTCCAAATTCGTTGAGAATGGATCGGCGTTCGACTGCACGGATTTTCTTTTCCAGTCCTTTCAGGTATTCTGCTTCGGCATTGTTGGCTTTCAAGTCCCGTACTGTTTCGATGCACTCCTGAATCCCATCTGCACAGGCCATCTTAACATCCATGGCTTTTTGATTGAGCTTTTCTTGCACTTTTGAGGAAAAGCCTACAATCGCAAAGGCAACCGGCATAACCCACAGCGCCGCCAACGCCATGCGCCAGTCGAAAATAAGTAGGCTGATAGAGATAAGAATTGTGGAAATGATGGAGCCCGCCAGTTCGGGGATAAAATGGGAAAAATTCTGCTCCAAAAAGGTGCAGTCGGCCATAATCGTACTGGTAAGATCGGCCAAATCTTTTTTACCAAAAAAGGACAGCGGGATTTTCCGCAGCCGTTCGGCCAGTGTAATACGCCGTATGCCGCTTTCCGTATAAGTGGCAAAGTAGGTAGCGTTATACTGGATGTAAGTGGTAAGCAGAATAAAACCGATACACACCACACAGCCAATAGCATAAAACGCAATTTTTTCGCTGGAAACACCGCCGTTTAGCAGATCACTTACTAAAGAGAACAATAGTCCCACTGGGAACATAAAGGAAAGATTTTGTAAGACACAGGCCAGACAGCCTTTTACAAGATCTTTCGCTCCCTGTTCGGAAAGAGCGTATCGTTTTTGCAGCCGTTTTATCATTTTGCTACCTCCTTTGCAACTTTCCATTGAACGGAAGTCTGATAGTTCTGCCACATCCGGTTGAAAATGCCGTCCTTCGCCAACAGATTGCTGCTGGTACCGCTTTCAGCAATCTGTCCGTCGCAAATAACATAGATTTTATCCGCTCCTGCTACGGTAGAAAGACGGTGGGCAATCATGATGACTGTTTTGCCTTTAGACAATCTAGAGAAAGCAGCCTGTACCCGTGTTTCGTTGTCCGGATCGGCAAAAGCCGTGGCTTCATCTAAAATAATGATGGGCGCGTTTTTCAGCATGACGCGAGCGATAGCAATTCGTTGCTGCTCCCCGCCGGAAAGATAAACGCCCTTTGTACCGATCACGGTGTCCGCCCCTTGAGGCAGTTTTTCAAGGATATCATCGCACTGAGCATTGTGAAGCGCAGCAAGGATTTCTTCCCGGGTTGCGTCAGGCCTGCCCATGCGCACATTTTCCAGAATAGAAGCTTTGATAAGATGGCTGTTCTGGAATACGAAGGAAACCGTGTTCATCAGTTCCTCTTTGGAAATCTCTTTTACATCGACCCCACCAATCTTTATGCTACCACTCTGCGGATCAAAGAAACGCGAGATCAGATTGGCGAGCGTAGTTTTCCCACCGCCGGATGGGCCGACAAAAGCTACAGTTTGTCCTTGTGGGATGGTGAGGGAAATGCCTTTCAATACCTCTGTTTTTCCGTCATAGCTGAAACGAATATCGTTCAGTTCTACCGAAGCATCTTGTGGATGTTTTGGGCGCTTTGCTTCTTTCAGGGGTTTTAAATTCAAAACGCTGTCGATCCTCTGCAAGGCATCGTTTACAATCATGGCATTTTCACTTTGAAACATGATGCGCGTTAACGTGACCGAAATAATCGGTGTAATAATAATATAAAAAATCAGATCCAACAGGAATTCTGTTGTGATACCGTTTTGGATAAATAGCAGGCCGCCTGCGATCAATGTAGCAAAAACCCCGTTAATGGCCGCTGTATAAAACATCATGGGCGCTCGAAGCTGTTTGGTGTAGGCAATCACCCATACTTTATAGCGGTCAATGGAGTCTTTGAATTTTTTGAAAGAGAAGATGGTCTGTCCAAAGGTTTTGACTACTGGAATACCTCGAACATATTCTACTGCCTCGTTTGACATATCATCTAGTGCGTTTTGGTACTCTTTCATTTTTTCCTGCATCCGTTGTCCGGTCATCGCCATCATAATTAAAAATCCCAGAATCACAGGAACAAGGCTTAAGAGACCAAGTCGCCAGTCAAATACCAGCAGCAATACTAAAAGTCCGCAAGGCGTAGCAATCGCATTGGCCCGGTCGGGAAGTTGATGGGCAAGATAGGTTTCGGTGGCGGCGCTGGATTCGTTGACAATTTTGCGAAGTTTGCCGCTACCAAAGTTCTCTACAAACCCAAGCGGCAGCTTGACGATATGCTCCATAGTTTGCAGCCGTAGGTTGGTGGCAATACGAAACGCCCCCTTATGGGAGCACATCAGTCCCGCTATGTAGATAAGCACGGCGATGACCGAAAACAGAACCGCCATCCAGCCGTTATAAGTCAGATTTTGTGCCCGACTGAAATCCGGAGCAACCCCCAACACTTCCTGAATCACTTTCCAGATGTAATAGAAGGGTACCAAAGCGATGAAGGCACTGATAGCCGAAAGCATCCATGAAGCATAGAGCAGGTATTTGTGTCTGCCTGCAATTTGGAGCAGGCGCGACAGATTAGATTGCTTTTTCAAAAGAATTCCTCCTTTATTGATTTATGATATAGAGAACATATATTTTGTTCTTCTTATATCCATGTTTTAGTTAGTCGTAGCTAACTAAAGGGCAAAAATTACAGGGCTTTACTGCCCCATAATTTTCATCCATCCGGCTGTATAAAAGGCGCGCATTTCCTTTACATAATTTTCTGCGTTATTCAGTGGCATTTCATGGATCACCAGTTCAAAAAAAGTATGAAACATGCCAGTAATCAAAATATGCTCCAGTGTGGGATCAATCTTCGGGGAGGGCCGCCCAAGCTCCTGCAGGACCTTCTGATAGGAGTGCGTTGCTTCCACTTCAATTTCCACCATTTCGTCAATAAGGCCGGAAAATTTTGTTCCTTCCGAGCAGCAGAGGATGAGTTTGCATTCCTCCAGATGCGCATAGGCGTAACGGAGCATATCGTACATACAAAGTCCGGATACTTCGCTCATAACTTCTGGCTGCCGGTGAAGAGGCAAATTTGCAAATTCCTGCTGTGCCTCTTTAAAGCGATTAAGGATATATTCATAATGTTCACCGACCAGAACTTCAAACAGTTCTTCTTTGCTTTTGTAATACCCATAAAAGGCTCCAGTAGTCATGCCTACCGATTTGACAATGTTTCGTAGGGAAGCATCTTTATAGCCTTTTTCCAAAAACTCCGCTTTTGCAGCCTGATGGATGCGTTCTAAAGTTGTTAAGTTTCCGCTTATTGTATTTACCCTCCTTATAACAGCGTTATATATCACTGTTATATTATAACGTGTAAAAAATGATGTCAAGAAGAAAAGAGAATTTTGCGTATTTCACGGATTGATTATTAGAAGAATATTTTTGTAAGCAATAGAGTTAATAAAGATTAGAAATACAATCTTTTCAAAACCCTTGATATTTCAAGGCTTTTTGCCTACCTAATACTCAAATTTAATGGATTTTCCCTGTTTTTGCCCTTACGAGCCGAAACAAGGGGAAGTTTTTTGTTGTTAGGAACCCCCGGCAATGCGGGGGAGTTCACAAAAAGCTTTAGCATTCCATAGTAAATAAAAACTCCTTTTGATACAAGAAAGATGCGGTCTGCCAACTGCACCAAAGTATCAAAAGGAGGACAAAAGGCATGAAGCCCAATGACAAAAATAGTTTAGCACATAGGTGTTGGAACTGCAAATATCATGTGTAATAGTAAGATAAAACTTAGTACTATCAATAGAACGTATAGATTGTCTATGACAATGTGCTTTCTCAAGTGATAATAAGCCATGCAGTTGGCTCTTAAACCAACAGATATCACATATGCCAAAACCCGAGGATCAAGGCACATAATACCTTAACCCTCGGGTTTCTGTGTTGCCATCACAACCACACCCTTACGGCAAAACCGTCTTTGAAAAAGCAGGTGTTCGTGTAACGTCCATTTGGTGGAGCTGAGGAGAATCGAACTCCTGTCCGAAAATCACTTGCCCTGGCTTTCTACGAGTATAGCCGATGTTTTGACATTCCCTCTATAGGGCGCCCAAAGGCAGGCTTCCTACGTTAGTAGCCTTTGCGTCATGACGGAGGTAAAGGCGTTCCTTCGTTCACGTTCACCGCTCATCGACGCCTTTATCCGAGCCGCGGTACTCCCGGTAAAGACGGCAGCCTAATTAGGCTGCGTACGCAACAGTATTGTTGTCGTTTAATTTTAAAGTTTGCGGAGTTTTAAGCGTGTCCGCACCGCTACTCGCTTACCAGGGTTCACAACCTCCGTCGAAACCATTGCAGCCCCATATCTACTACTTTATGATCGGTTTTTTTCTTTGAGTGCGCGATCAATGTCACGCTTTGCTGCACGTGCTGCAAGATCTGCGCGTTTATCGTAGAGCTTCTTACCACGACAAAGCCCCACTTGTACTTTGACTAGGGAACCTTTTAAATAGACAGAGAGAGGAATGAGAGAATATCCGTCCTGCTTCACAAGGCCAAACAGCCGCATGATCTCCCGCTTGTGCATCAGAAGTCGGCGCACGCGCATCGGATCTTTGTTAAAAATATTGCCCTGCTCATAAGCACTGATATGCATTCCGTTGACTAGAAGCTCCCCATTAACAACGGAGCACCAAGCGTCTTTGAGATTGCACTGCCCTTTGCGCAGAGACTTTACCTCTGTGCCACACAACTCAATGCCCGCTTCTAAACTTTCTTCCACAAAGTAGTCGTGAAAGGCCTTTTTATTTTGTGCGATGGTTTTCAAAGAAGTATGCGGCATAAAAAAGCCCTCCTTTCCGCTGCCTCCGTGGTCTTATAGCATATCATATTTTTGTTTTGCTGTCAAACAAAAACCTCACTAGAGGCCAAAAGAAAAAGAGAACCCATAGGCAGAATTTCGGCTTTTCAAGCATTGAAATCCGGCGGGAGATCCCATAGAATATTATTTAGATCAGAGTTACCCGTGTTGAAGCTGAAGTGCTTCAGAGGCAATATATAGGAATTCATGCTGTAGTTCTTTGATGAGGCCGCTCCAGGAAGGCTCCTAAAGGACAGGGGAGTCTCTCAGACAGCGACCTAATCACATTAAAGAAAAGTTCAGCAAGACAGCCTTTGAACTCTAATAACATAAGGGGGAACGATTATGCGAGAAATTCGGAAAAAGAGGGCTGTAGCGACGGCATCTGCAAGGGGAAAGGAAGTGAAAATACAGCCATAAGGAGGATTTTTCGTGATACAAAGGATACCAGACCCTAATGTAGTATTTCCAAATTCCTATGGAACAACTTGTTTTTTAAAAAATGTGATTACCGCACCTAATATTTTGGTTGGGGATTACACTTACTATGATGATCCAGTAGATCCCACGGGATTCGAAAAAAATAATGTGCTGTTTAACTGGCCAGAATTTGGTGACCGATTGATTATTGGAAAGTTCTGTTCTATAGCAAGTGGAACGCAGTTCCTTATGAACACGGCCAACCACCGGATCAGCAGCGTCACAACGTATCCCTTCCATGTTTTTGGTGGAGCTTGGGAGGAGCATACGCCGCCCCACCTGGAGCAACTGCCCTTTAAGGGGGACACAGTGGTAGGAAACGACGTATGGATTGGCCGGGAGAGTCTTATCATGCCCGGCGTCAAAATTGGAGATGGCGCAATCATCGCTGCGCGTTCGGTGGTGACGAAAGATGTTGGAGCTTATCATGTAGTCGGTGGAAATCCAGCAAAATTCCTCAAGAAACGGTTTTCCGAGGATCTCATCGATTTGCTTTTACAAGTAAAATGGTGGGATTTTGCACCGGAAAAGTTGGTAGGGATTCTTCCACTATTGTGCAGTTCCGATTTAGAACAAGTAAAAAAGCGATTGCAGGATATAGTAGCGACCCTTTAAATTGCTGTTAAACCTGCGACCTAAAAAATCCCCGCTCTTTTTGAACCGAACCGTTAAAAACGGACAATGGACAAAAGGCCCCCTCATGTAGGATA
>ERZ1643246.4125-NODE-4125-length-11786-cov-3.546756_pt1 | contig 11786 bp, 13 predicted proteins | sample MGYA00579265_ERZ1643246 | MGnify/ENA primary metagenome ERZ1643246 (study PRJEB29033, sample SAMEA4952261) | chicken gut metagenome | biome: Broiler Chicken; feature: Gastrointestinal Tract; material: Caecum | place: Ireland | collected 2018 | study: Broiler...
ACTTATATACTTTTTCCATGCCGTCTCTGCGCCTTCAACGGTAACAGCCGAATTTAAGCCTATAAGCTTTTTAAAATCCAAATCCTTTAAACCCGCGCCAAATCCCGCTACGTCCTTTACCATGCCGAGCGTTGATTTAATCTGATCTTTGAAGTCTCCTTCAAAGCCGTTTTTTACAAACTCAACCGTGCTCCACACAGCACCTGCAAATTTACCTAAAACTCCGAATGAGCCAACCGCCTTTTTAACAAGCTTCTTTTTATCCTCTTCATCTGCAAAGCCCCATAATACATTTGCGCTTACTGCCGGCAGACCAACCAAACTTCCGATAACGGCGCCTGCAACATTCCAAGTTATCTGTCCGAAGCTTTCAACTCCCGACAGCTCGTTTTCATTACGCCAGTACAGGTCGGAAATATCAGACAGAGCGGTGCCCATTTTCCGATAACTTTTTTGAATATCATATAAAACATCAGCCTGAGCACATATGTTTCTCTCAATCTGCCTATAACTACCGCTGCATGAACTCAACTTTTTTGACACGCTGTATAATTTGTCCGCACTACGGTCTACTTTGTCCGCGCAATCCTTATAATCATCTGATATATCGGCGATTATGTTCCATTTTGCTGAAAATTCCGGCATATTTCCTCCCTCTCTGGTATAATCTTAAAAATTTTTATCCCAATTTAAACAATTACGTCTCCGGAAAGTGTAGAAGCCTGTTCTACATTCTTGCGCTCAGCTTCCTGATAAACCCTCGCCATTTCATTTAAATCGTTAGTATGCTCGGTTATCATGTTAATCATTTTCTGAATATCATCATCTAATGCCCTAAACTTTGATATATATGCGCTTGCCGCATCTCCCTCCCATGCGTTGGAAAGATTAATAACAAGCTGCATCATCTGTGCCGTTAGATTGCTTACCGCTGCACCCTTTGACTGAAATTCAGCAGATGTTGAAATTAACTGTTCCGGTGTTACATTCAAAATTCCTTCCATAAATAACTCTCCTTTTTAAAAACTTCTGAATATATGTAATGTGTTATGTGTCCTCTTATTTATAATTTCGTGTTGCTGCCGTTGAAGTATTTGCAGCTTCTGCTGCCTCATACTTGCTCACCATGTTCAATAGAACTGCCACATATTGTTCAATCGCATTATAAAAATTATCCATTTGAATTTTGTCATTCTTAAATGAATTGTGAAATGCAGTGTTGGCGTCTCCTTCCCACATAGAGTTGAGATTTTGCTCAACACTCTCAAGCTCATTTGTTGTAGACTTAAAATTCTGATTATACTGTCTTAACTCCTCCGCCTTAGCTTTAAGCTCTGCTGATGAAACTCTTATCAATGCCATATTAATTCCTCCTATAAAATATTTGTTTTAATTATTTTAATTTATATATATTTGTGTACATATACTACCTGTTATAATCTCTGCGTCTTGCAATTTCATAAGCTCGTATTTCCGATTCTCTTGTTCTTATAGCCAGTTCTCTTAAAGCTTCTGCATTTTTCTTTATTTGTTCGGAAACCGACATTAGACGGTCAGAAATATCAGATGTTTTCCTGATAAACAAATCCGCGCTTTCACCTCCCCAGTTTTTTTTAAGTCTTTCCTCTGCGTCTGCCAAATCGTGATTAACAGTATACTTTAGACTATATGCCAAATTTTCAAGCTCTGAGGCTCTGTTAATTGCGTTCTGAAAATCAATAGCTATCTTTACATAACTCATAACACCCTCCCATTCATGTCAGACAATTATGTCTGAAGGTAAAATTCCAGTCATTTCCTGAGCGCTGTTATCACTCTCAATATATTTTTCAGCAATTTGCTGCAAGTCACATACATACTCGCTGAGCCTGTTAAATGCGTCCTCTAAATCAGGCTTATACTCGGCGTATCTTTTTCTGTACAAATCTCCTGCTTCTCCCACCCAATACATGTCCGTAGCTTTAACAATTTTCTCAATTTCATCAAATCTGTTTTTAATATTCTGCACTTTAAAACGTATCTGCTCAGCCGCTGAATACAATGCCTCAGGCTCAGCCAAAAAAGATAAATCGTCAAATGCCATTCCTGTCTGTGCCATACTTATCCCTGCCTTTCACTAAAAAATATATTTCATGCCTCCAATTAATAGCTTTTGCCGCTTTTTAATAAAGATAAGAAGCACTTCCCACAGCCGCACCGATAATCGCCAAAAGAATAATATAAATAATTACAGAAATAATTATCCAGCAGAATTTGGAACGCGCGTAATTTTTTAAATTAATATTTGTTGACGTAAAAGAAAAAATAATCGCCACAATAAGTCCTACAAGCGGTATCGCCATCAGCAAATCATATCCGAAATAAGCCCACATTCCCAACGGTTTATACTCCGGTGGGATATTCTGAGCGTTATTAGGCGGTATGTACCCATATGACTGCTGCGGCTGATTATACTGCCCTAAATTATTTCCCATTGGGCCTCTCTGAGTATAACCGTTCGGGTTTTCTCCTGATACCTGCGCTTCCTGTGCGATCTGCTTTCCGCAGCCCTCGCAAAATCTTGAATCTTCTGTGTTTTCATATCCACAAAACGGACAAATCTTCATGTTTTTTCTCTCCCTAATTTTTAATTTTTTCCTTTTTCTTTACAACCCTTTTACACGGTCGTATACTGTTGTTTCACATTTAATATATTTTCTTTCCGCCTCCTCCAATAGATTTTTAAATTTTTTCAGACCTTCAGTAATCTCACTGACCGTCTCATGGTCCTCGTCAAACCTTGCATTAAAAACCTCGTTTGCAATACCGGACCACATCGAATTTAACGCCTTAACTTCTGAATATATTGCATCTATGTCACTGTCAATTCCGTTAAGACAGGCATCAATCTCTGAAATATCTCTATCCAGCATATCCGTATTCATCTGCACATAACATATCATATAGTCCTCATCCTCTCCCTTATATCCTTAAATTCCACTGACCTGCAAACTCATAAAATGCATCAATATCGTTATTTCCGGTCCTTAGAAAGACATTCGGCAATATTGCCTCTTCTGCCGTATCACATATATAATTTTCATAAAATAAATATATGGCAATTACTTCTTCCAGAGATTCAGCAGCCCTCGTAAGCAAAGACGCCTCTTCCTTTAGCGCATTCATGCTGTCTCCAATACTTTTTTCAATAAACATATATTCTTCGTTTACGTCAACAGACTTAATTAGATAAGACAATATTTCATCAGCCCGCGATACAATGCTCTCTAAACGTTTTCCAATACTTTGAAAATCTTCCTGTACAGTGTACAATTCATCGATATTAACCTCTAACGTGCCTTATTCCTCCCGTTTATAAGCTGTTTTATGTAATTTAAGAAATTTGTCTGCCATACCTTACATTAATAAAAATATCTCTTTTTATTATTTTTTGAAGATTTTTTGACAGACGTCATTTTTCTCTGACGAATAACCTAAATAATACCTTAAACAAGCATTAATCTGCTCCCGGATTTTATTCCATATTGCTCTAATGTCATATTTCCTTCCAAAACAATTCCCATATCAAGACTGCATAGGAGCATTCCGGTCTCGTCCTGAAAGTCTGTTACATTCCATTCTGACATAGCTGTCATCTCCCCTATCTTTTGGGCTAAATCTGCAATATATTCGCTCTCATCAACATAAAAGTCATATGTTTTGTCAAATGCCGGTACCTCAATATCAACCAAAATCATTTTCAGTCCTCCAAAAAATCAGACAATAACAGTATATAAATTAAATAATTCCCGCATTTTCCGGGGGTATTTCACATATACTTTTAATATATGTTTCCAGCCTGCGCCTGCTGAATTCACAACAAATCTTATTTCCATCGCAGTCATACAAAATAAAATTCCTCCCGGAAATTTTTTTTATTTTTATACTCGCTGTTACATAATTCGAAATAATTTCTATACATTTAATATCAAGTATTATCTCTTCTTTGCCGTCACTCTCCTCCTCGTCAAACACGCTCCACAGTTCGTCAATATATCCGGCTCTGTATATGTATTCACATAAATGTTCATACTTCCTCCTGTGTATAAGCACCCTTTTGTAATTAACAGACGATACCCTTGTGACAAGAATATCTTTTCCCAGATAACAAATACACGCAGGGCAACCTTTAACAGACGACTTGATTTCAATAATTTTTTGAGAATATTTTAAATATGACAAAACCTCTTTGTACTCATCGCAGCACTCAAAATGATTATCCGTCACGGTGAGTATTCTTTTATCTGCAAGATGAAGCAAAATTCTTAACATATCTTCCTTAGAAAAATTATTTATGTCATACTTAAAACCATATACCTGTTTTAAACCGCCAAGAGCTGCCAACATATAAAATTCTTCCAGAGGAATTGATAAAATCTTATTATAATGATCTTTATAATTTGCCATATTTATACTCTCTCATCGTCTCTCTGTAACTTCTTGAAACGGGAATTATATAACTGTCCCCAAGATATACTGACATTTCCTTAAATACTATTCTGGTTATATAATCTGTATTTACAATATAACTCCTGTGACATCTCTTAAAACAATCCGGAAGTCTTGCACCAAGATTTTCAAGCGTCTCATAAAATGCATACTCCGCATAATCAGTACACGCAAAAATCTTTTTTTCTCGCGCCTCAAAATACAAAATATCCTTGTATAACAGCCTGTTTCTTCCGTTTTCATCGTTTACAACAAATACATCTCCTAATCCATCCTCAACAGCAAGCCTGTCAATCATTTCACCTATCACATCTGAAACCGCATCTGTACTCAAAGGTCTTAACAAAAGTGATGATGCCATAATCGTCGGCTTCATATATTTGACTGGAGAAATACTAATATCCGCAACCATAATAAGATACGCTTTGTCATAGCTGCTCCTAAGCTCTTCAACACCGGAAATAGCGCCTTCTCCCGTTATGTCGTAGCATATTGCATCCAGCGGAATTTTACTTTCAGTAAGTTTCTTACATTGGCTCTTTGCGGTACACTCATACAATTTCCAAACATCATCTGTCTTTAATGCAGCATGTTTTCTCACCGTCTCACATATAACGTCAAGCTCAGATGAATTTTCATCATAGGCAAGCATATGTATCATACGTTTTACCACCCTTTCACAAGCGGAATTACTACCTGCTGAGACAGCGATGCGTCTTCGTCATCTGGAATTAATCCCATTCCGCATTTCATAGGCTTTCCCTGCTGTACAAAAGGAATATCAGTAAACTGAAATAATTTCTGTGAATTTATATAACCTCCAAAATGAATACCTGTCCTGTAAGACATAATATTTGAATAGATTTTATAACCTGCCGCTTTAACAGCATCATCAGGATTTATACAGCCAAAGAAAAATATATTATGCAGATACCCCCTCTCAGTTATATTCTCAAGATAAGGTGCAAGCTGAATTTCCGCCGCCGCTGTGTAAACAGTCTTTATAAAATCTATAAAATCATACACAAAGATAAAATACATTTTTTCCTGCTGTATTCTCTCAAATACAGCCTCATCATCATATCCACTTTTATATAATTCTCTTTTTAATGTATTTCTCTTTTTGAAAATATCTACTGTCTCCGTAAAAAAGTTTTTAATATCCTCTCTGCTTGTTATGTATCTTGCGTTGAATTTTTCTGCCGCAGTATTTAAACCTCCACCCGTGGCGTCAATAACAATAAGCTCTGTTCCCGCCTTCTTTGCCGCCGCTGACATAACGCATTTGAGCATATTCGTCTTTCCGGTTCTTGATTTGCCGCTGATTAAATAGCAGTATGTCTTCTGGAGGTTGATACCGTATACAGACGCGTCCTTTGTGTAATATCCGACCGGAAGCATTCTGTCGGTCTCAACCATTTTCTTATATTCTGTAAGCTCCTCAAAATCAGATAAAACAGGCTTTGCAGGAATTTCAGGAATTTTTCTTGCCGTCAATCCCTTCCATTCAAATGCAATATCTTTCATTCTCTCTTTTATCTTTTCCTGTCTCTCATAATCGTCAGCCGCCTCAGCGGCAACCGCTGTCTGATACTCCAAAATATTTCCGTTAACCGTGCACAGTCCACGCCCTTTTATATACGCCTCGGGTAAAATCGGCACTCTCACGACATGAAGCACCTCCGAATACTTAAATATATCTCCCATATTCAGAGTGATAACATTTCTTATGTTATCTGCTATTCTTGCAGGCAGCTCCATTGAATTAAATCCGGCACAGCTCACAGCAAGATATACCCCGTATCCGACGCCCTCCTTCGCAATTCTCATAATTGCAGCCTCAAATATTCCCCCTGTTTTTTCAGCAAAACCGGAATAATTGTCAATAACTACAATAACCGCAGGAAACGTCACTCCGTTTACCCTTACATACTGTGAATAATTGCCGCCCTTAAAAAGCTCTCTGCGCTCGTCCATAACTTTTCCGAGCATATTAAAAAGTTTTTTTATCTTTTCAATATCCTCTTCATAACACACGCCACCTACATGAGGCGCTCCTTCATACGACGAGAGCATTTTACTGCTGAAGTCAAGCACGTAAAAATTCACTTCCTCAGGCGTATATAAATTCATCAGCGAATACATAAGCGTCTGCAAAAAAGTACTCTTTCCGGTTGAGACTGTTCCGCATACCGCCAGATGTCCGTCTTTTGAAAAATCAATTTGTACGGCTTGCTGCGACTGGTTTTCAGGGTCGTCATACAGACCTATCGGAGCTTTTAACTCCCATTTTCCGTTTTCCCTATGCCCATATCCGCACGGTTTATACTCCGCAATATCCTTAAGACAGATAACGTCAGGCAGCACCGGCATCCAAAGCTGCAGTTTCTGCGAATAATTATTTTCCTCCGCAATCTTTCTAAGATAATCGGTAACTGCCTCGAGCTGAGTAATTTCCTTCGCGTTCTGCTCTCCCTTATGCTCCGCCTCGACTTCGTTTTTTATTTTCTTTCTTACGCTGTTTGCCGATAATACGGTCTTTCCTGTCAGATTTATTAAAACTGCGTCTGTTTTTGTTTTTTCAATCATATTTTCTGTATACTTTGCCCCGCTGTAGCCGGACTGAAACAACTCAAACAGCTCGTCGTTTCCAACCTGAAGATAACATCTTCCCGCCTGCGTAAGATATGCAGCGTCAGGCTTGTGCAGCATTTCATTGCTGTCCTGCCTGTCCTGTACGCGCAGGCACAACCTGAACTTAGTATTGCTCCAAATATTATCGTCAACAGTTCCGTTTGGCTTCTGAGTAGCCAAAATCAGATGTACGCCGAGACTTCTTCCAACCTGCGCAACGCTTATAAGCTCTTTCATAAACTCAGGCTGTTCTCTCTTTAACTCCGCAAACTCATCTATAACAATAAAAAGGTGCGGTATAGGGATATTTACTTCATGGTTTTTATACAATCTCGTATAAAGATTTATATTATTGACATTATTATCATTGAATATCTTTTGACGCCGCCTGTTCTCACTGTTAATAGAAATCATTGCGCGCCGCACCTGATTGCCCGAAAGATTTGAAATTTTTCCCGCAAGATGAGGGAGTCCCGAAAACAAATTTGCCATTCCCCCACCCTTAAAATCAATTATCAAAAACGCAATATCGTCCGGGCTGAAATTAACCGCAAGCGACAGCATATAGGTCTGAAGAGTCTCGCTCTTTCCCGAGCCCGTTGTTCCGGCTACCAGACCATGTGGACCGTGATATTTTTCATGAATATCAAGGAAACAGTCTTTTCCTCCGCTTTTTCTTCCTATTACAACTTTCATGCTGTCATATGTTCTGTTTTTAACCCACCGCTCTTTTATGTTTAAAGCTTCCAGCGACGTTACGTTATACATTTCAAAAAAGTCAAGAGAGTTAGGTATCTCTCCTGTCTCAACTTCCTCGTTGACTTCAATCCCTGAAATTCTCCTTGCCAGCATCTCTACCTGATCTGCATAAACTGTATCAAACTGAATTTCCTTCATCTTAGTTCTGCTCTCGGAAATATTGTACATTCCTCTGAAAACATCGTCATTTTGAATAATTTCCTCACATGTATTTGGAAGCTGCTCATACTGCCTTGTTATAAAAACAGTTGTCAATCCGTACTCCTTCCTGGGCTTCATAATATATTTCATAAGTAATTCGCCTTCAAGAAGTTCAGGACTTTCTATAAAAATAATATAGTGCGGCAGTTTAACTTCAGTGCTCTCAGAAGCGGCTGCATTATTTTCTTCACGGCTGCGCATTATTTTTGTAAGCTCATAACACACGTCGCTCGCTTCCTGTTTACCCGCTGCTATCAGCCTGCATTTTTTATCGGAAGTCCAAACATGCGGAAGCCATCTTGCAAAATTCCAGAAATTACCGCTATTCTTTTCATCATAAATAAACGCCATTTTTACGTCTGTATAACAGTTGTTTACGGCAATCTGAACAACCATATCTAACACAGCCTGTCTTGCGCCCTCAAGATTTTTCCCGCCGACTACGCCAACCATATTATTTTTCAGCAAATCTATACATACAGGAACATTGTATAGTGTCTCAAAATTCTTCTTTATTTCCTGTGGTTTATCCGCAAGCTCATCTCTGTTTACAGAGAATTTTTTCGTAGGAATATTTATTTCAACCTGAAAAGGACAACTTCCAATACCAAGCCTTACCGAAAGAAAATCCTCCTGTGAAGCATTCCTGTTCCAAAGCTGATGGTTATTTTCATCATATTTACAGCATTCCGCAGCTGAAATATTAGTTTTATTTAAAACTGCTGCATTAAAATCATATTTCTCCTTTAAAAATGCGGCTGTCTCTATAAGATACTGACCATAGGCATTATAGCGCTCCTGCTCCTGCTCGTTCTCTGAAATATTTGTATACTTTATATTATTGTACGCCCAGAAAACTCCAAACAGCGCAGATGCGAAGGCTGTAATAATTCCTGTATACATATATGTTCCCGTTCCCGATCCGGCGCCGAATATTGTCATCATAGATCCCAGCAGCATTGGAATTACCATTGTAAAAGAAGGTCCTATTGTTAAAAACAGCGGCTTTCCTCTTGTCCTTTTCTGCGGCGGCACAGCGTCTATAACAACAGCCTCACTATATGGCTGTTCTATACTCCTCGGAGACCTTTTATAAAATTTCTTTTTATGTAAACTTGAATATTTATTAAAAAACACTGTTTTATCCGACTGCCTGTATACATTCAGACTGCTTTTAACAGCTGACCCTTGATATGCATACGCTGTAACAGCTATCAGATTTTCAAGAAATACTATTTTTAATCCGTAAATATTTATTATATCGCCAAACTTTAGCTGCCTTACTCCGATTATTCTCTTCCCATCTATAAATGTTCCGTTAAAACTGCTGTCATTTATATACCAACTTCCAGCGCTTTGATATAAAATAGCATGATTTCTCGAAATATAGTTCATAAATATATACCTGAGATTACAGCATTCATCACTTCCTATTTGAATTCTTTCAATTTCTGAAATACTGTACTTCCGCATAATATTATGACCATTTTCATATTCTGCCACAATCAGTGTAATTGTTTTTTCTTTTGGAAGCTCTATTATAAATAAATCACCGCATGTCAGAGTTTCTCCACTATACTCTTTTCTATTATTCTTATATAAATTATATTTATCTGAAGAGATAAAACGCCATGAATTGTTAATGACTTCCATACAAATTTTTATGCTCTGGCGTATATCAAAAAGATGTCCGTCAAGCACAAATTCATAATCCTGATTATTGACCGCCGGCAGATAGTATTCTCTTAAAGCATCGCCTGCATATGCCATAATCGCAAATCCCATTATTTTATCCCTCCTGTATATTTAAAACAAATTTATCTTATTATTTGGAAACAGATATTAATTCAGCAAATCTGCATTCCTGTTTACAAGAAATATCCGTATCTTAATTTTTCCTATTAATAAAATATCAGTATTAAAAATAAGGATTGAGCTGTTTTTTTCAAGCTGTTTTTTTCTCAGAGCAGTTTTATAGAAAACAGAATTATTGCCTCCCAAATCTCTTAAAATAACCTGATTTCCGCTCACATAAATCTCACACTGACAACGTGATACCATGTTATTGTTAATAACAATATTACATTTATCTGAATTTCTCCCTATTACTAAGGGTTTATCAGTATTAAAGAGGTATGATATAATCGGATATGTATTAATAAATTCCACGTAAAGATAATTTCTGTTATTTTCACATATCTGCTCTGTCTCTTTGGAATTATTACTGATATATAATTTAAGAAGATTTTGCTCCTGAATTTTATCTATAAGCTGAATTATTTTTTTTCTATGTTTTGGTTTCACTTATGTCATTCCTCACACAAAATTATGACTGTTCACACCGGTATTCATAACTGTAACTGCCTATTCTAATAACATCGCCGTTCTGTATTTTTGTTTCACATGATATTTTCCAATTATTTAAAAACGTATGGTTTGTAGAATTAAGGTCTTTAAGATAAATCTCACCATTATCATATAGAATAAAACGACAATGCTGTCTTGAAAGTTTTCTGTCTTCTATGCTTATAACTTGTTCACTGCTGACGCACTCTCTTCCAACCATTACGCTGCTTGTTATATTCGCAGAATACTCACAGTTATATCCTATACACTTTAAAAAAATTCTGTATTTAACCTCTTTATTCAGCGAAAAAACGGTTGGCTGAAGACCGTCGTTATAAGCAACCAGTTTCTGACTTACCCCTGAAGTTTTATCATTTAATGACACTCCACCATTAACAGTAACCGTTAAATAATTAAGTTTCTTGTACTGATACCTGACAATAACCGCACCTGCAATACAAATAATTGTAATTACAATTCCTGTCACTGCCATAATTATCCAAAATGTGCCTTCTTCCATATTATTTTTGTCAATCCAATCCTCTGACTATATTTCCCAGCTGTATCATTTCCGCATCAGACGCTCCCGAAGACGCATATGCCTGATAAAGCGGCAGCGCCCTGTTGTAATATTCCTTCACCTTACTGTAATCGCCGCCCGATGCCTTTGTCTGATTGTAATAACAATAAGCAAGATACATAAACGCTTTATAATTAGAGTTGTCCTCTGCCGTAAGTTCACTGAGTAATATAATAGCCTTATCGTATCTGTTTATATTCTGATATGCAGCCGCAACATTAATTCTGTCATTATATGAGCTGATACTCTTATCCGTCAGCTTTTCATACATATACACCGCATTTATATAGCAGTTTTGCCTGTAAACAGTATTTCCCGTTGAAGCTGCTTCATTTAAATATGTATTCATAATAGCTAACGTCTGAAGGTCTGCATTTTCTTTCGTTACGGAAAGCTCAGAAAGATAACTTATACACTCAGTATAATTTTGAAGCTTCCAGTTCGCCCTGGCATAAATCATAAGCGCCCTTCCCTCGATTTCCGAAGAGCAGCCGCCACTCAGAATTTCCATACTCTGAACAGCCGCCTGCTTATACTCTCCCTGAGCAATTAAAATCTCGGCTTTTATCTCTTTTAAATTTTGTGTATCAACACCCGCTTTTTCCGCGTTTTCAAGCTCTGTCTGCGCAGCCTCAAGCTGACCTGCCCTCGCCAGAGAAATTACATAATCACGCACATAGTCGCTTTCCGTTTCGTCCAAATCCATAGCCTGCTTAAAATATGAAGCAGAATTACCGTAATCCTCATTAATAAAATAATAATTTCCGACTTTATATAA
>ERZ1643246.4126-NODE-4126-length-11783-cov-4.602660_pt1 | contig 11783 bp, 9 predicted proteins | sample MGYA00579265_ERZ1643246 | MGnify/ENA primary metagenome ERZ1643246 (study PRJEB29033, sample SAMEA4952261) | chicken gut metagenome | biome: Broiler Chicken; feature: Gastrointestinal Tract; material: Caecum | place: Ireland | collected 2018 | study: Broiler...
AGAACACCCGGTTTGTCTGGTCGCCAAGAGCCGCTCCCTCAGGCACCTCGTCCAGGGATTTCTCAACTGATAAGCTCTCTCCTGTCAGCGCGCTCTCGTCCACCTTCAGGCTGGCACATTCCACCAGCTTTCCATCTGCCGGCACGCAGTCTCCTGCCTCCAGGATCACCCGGTCACCGATGGTGACCTCCCGGGACGGGATCTGTTTGAGCACGCCGTCTCGGATAACCTTTGCCTCCGGCGCTGACATCTGCTTTAAGCTGTCCAGGGACTGCTCTGCCTTTAAGGTCTGCACTGTCCCCAGGATCGCATTCATGGTGATAACGACAAGGATAACGATGGCGCTCTCAAAATCTCCCAGAAATCCGGACACAATGGCCGCGATGATCAGTATAATGACAAGGAAGTCTTTATACTGCTCCAGAAAGATCTGCAGCGTGCTCTTCTTCTTCCCTTCCACCAGCTCGTTAAAACCATATTTTTCCTGGTTTTGTCTGGCCTGTTCGCTTGTTAACATAGCATTTCTCCTCTCTTCATTTGCATTTCTGTCTGCAGTAAAAGGTATTTATATGATATTTATATAAAAGGAAGCGAAATAAAAAAGAGACTTTTATTGCATACGATCTGTTATGCAATAAAAGTCTCACTGTTTCATTACGATACGGATGAGTGTTCATCGTATTGACGTTATCGCAAACATGCGGCCACCTCCGGCCTGCATGCCAGTTACTCCCTTTTATTTACAAAAACAAATATAAACGATATTTTCCCTTGTGTCAACCATTATTTTTTCCAGAAAATGTATCCGCTATACGAAAACGCGCCCCGAAAAGAGAGGCGGACACACATCCGGGGATCGCTCCCTGGAGGCATGTCCGCCTGTTTACTTCTTCATATTTATATATTATGTACTCTGTCTACATCTCAGCAGGTGCCGGCACGCTGGGGTCAACCTTGTAGCGCGCCCATCCCTCCGGTGAGTAGATGCCAAGCTGTTTCTTCTGCATCAGCTTGTCAAAGAACGCTGTGATGAACGGGCAGAGAAACAGGGTGACAACAGATGCTGTGGCGCACTGTGCTGTGGCCATGTCCACGTACTGAGCCATGGACGGATCCGCCTCGCCTACTGCCGCAGGTGTCATGGCAGAGTTCAGGGCTGTCGTACCGATGGCAGCTCCCATGGCGTTTCTCTCCTTCTTCGGAAGAAGAATGTTGTTTGTGAAGAAGAAGATCACTGCTGTTGCCGCGGATACAAGGCCAAGGATGATACCGGCCGCTCCGGCGGTCACGATGGTGTTAATATCTGTCTGCGCTCCGATGGGGATCGTCATGAAGAAGGTGACGATCGGCTGTGCTGTCGCACAGGCCTTTCTGAAGCCTGCGTCCAGGTTGCCCCAGATGAAACCGATGAGCAGCGGAACAAGCACTGCGACAAAGGAATTAAAGGGGATGGATGCAAGTCCTGTCGCGCCCAGGGCTACCAGGGTGAAGAACGGCCCATCATTCAGGGACAGGATCGAGATGGCTCCTGTATCCGTCGCGTTACCGAACTGAGAGGACAGGGAGATGTACAGGGATCCGTTTGAGTTCGTGATGGTCGCGATCCACACGAAGGGGGCGATCCCAAGGAATCCTTCCGGGCCGCAGATGGCACTCACCAGCATACCGATGACCACGCCGAGAAGGAATTTGGTGGCTGTCAGTGTCACGCCCTTGTAGAGAGGCATACCAACCTGCTTTACATTGATGGCAGATCCGCAGACAATCAGGAAAAATCCCATCATACAGGAATTTCCTTCATAGAACAGGGCTGTCACATAGCCGCCAATCTCAAATACCTGGGGGCAGAACGTGGCCAGCAGTACGGCGATCAGCAGAGGTACAATAATCAGTCCTCCGGGCAGGTTCTTCATCTTGTTCAGCAGATCCAGATCCTTTGGCCTGTTCTCCTGAACAGCGTTGTTATTTTCTTTCATTTTCTCTCCTCCTTTAAAACAAATAATTCCAGACTATTTCTGAGGCTTGCCAAGTATCGCAAACATATTTCTCTTATAGCTCTCTACCCCCGGCTGGTCGAAGGGGTTGATGGCTCCTATATAGCCGCTCACTCCGCAGGCAAACCAGAAAAAGTAGAACAGCTGTCCCAGTGTATATTCGTCCTGTCTGGGAAGGTCTATGCGCATGATGGGGACACCGCCCTCCTCATGTGCCGCGATGGTTCCTTCCATTGCCGCTTTGTTGACAAAATCTACCGTCTTATGGGCCAGATAGTTCAGTCCGTCCAGATCCTCCTCCTCAGCGGGGATCTCCACCGTGCGGGGGGATTCCTCCACATTCATCACAGTCTCGATCAGGATCCTTGCCCCGTCCTGCATGTACTGTCCCATGGAGTGAAGATCTGTGGTCAGATCCACTGCTGCCGGGAAGAGGCCTCTCTGGTTCTTTCCTTCGCTTTCCCCGTACAGCTGCTTCCACCACTCAGATACATAGTGAAGGCTCGTCTCATAGTTGGCCAGCACCTCCACGGCCTTCCCCTTTCTGAGAAGGATATTGCGGCAGGCCGCATACCGCACAGAAGGATTTTCTTCATAGGAAGCTTCCATGACCCGCCTTCTCATGTCTGCCGCCCCCTCAAGAAGCGCATCCACATCGGCCCCCGACACGGCGATGGGAAGAAGCCCCACTGCGGTCAGCACAGAGTATCTGCCTCCCACGTCGTCCGGAATGACAAAACAGGTGTACCCTTCCTTGTCAGCCATCTTTTTCAGCGCTCCGCGCTGTCTGTCGGTGGTGGCGTAGACTCTTTTGGCCGCCTCCTCCTTCCCGTATTTTTCCTCCAGCTTCTTTTTAAAGATGCGGAAGGCTACCGCGGACTCTGCGGTTGTCCCTGATTTCGAGATCACATTGATGGAGAAATCCTGATCGCCGAGAATATCCATCAGATCCGCCAGGTATTTGGAGGAATTGGAATTTCCGCAGAAATAGATTTTCGGTGTCGTCCTCTCGTCGTCGGAGAGGCTGTTGTAAAAGCTGTGGTGTAAAAACTCAATGGCTGCCCTGGCTCCCAGATAAGAACCGCCGATGCCGATGACCAGAAGCACCCTGGAATCATTTTGGATTTTCCTGGCCGCCTCTTTGATCCTGCGTAGCTCATCTCTATCATATTGTTCCGGAAGATCCATCCACCCAAGGAAGTCGTTTCCCGCTCCCTCCCGTTTCATGAGGCGCTCTTTCGCCGCCTCCGCAGTGGCCTGGAAATTTTTAAATTCTTCGTCAGAGATCCAGTCCCTGACTCCCTCATCCACAAACTGTATTTGTTCCTTCATGACACTCGCTCCTTCTAACTGTTGACCACGTTGACCGGTTTTCCCTCCGCATACGCCTTCAGATTGTCATACGCGCAGTCCATGATCCTCTGTCTGCTCTCCTTCGGCGCCCAGGAAATGTGGGGCGTAATGATGCAGTTTTTCGCCTTCAAAAGCGGATTGTCCCCTCTGATGGGCTCTGTGGAGACAACGTCCAGTCCCGCCGCGGCAACCTTTCCTGTATTCAGGGCGTCCGCAAGGTCCTGCTCTACGACCAGCGGGCCCCGGGAATTGTTGATCAGGATGACCCCGTCCTTCATTTTGGCAATGTTTTCTTTATTGATGATCCCCTCTGTATCCGGGAAGAGCGGACAGTGGAGCGCGATCACATCCGACTGTGCCAGCAGCGTGTCCAGATCCACATACTCCGCGATCTGTTTTCCCGCCTCGTTCGGGTAAGAGTCGTAGGCGAGTACCCGCATCCCCAGCGCCTTTGCCAGCCTGCCGGTAGTCTGGCCGATACGCCCAAATCCAATGACTCCCATGGTCTTGCCATCCAGCTCGATCAGGGGATAGTCCCAGTAGCACCAGTCTTCGCAGTTTTCCCATTTTCCCTCATGCACGGTCCTGTCGTGATGACCAATATGGTGGCAGATCTCGAGCAGCAGCGCGATGGCGAACTGTCCCACTGACGCTGTCCCGTATGTGGGCACGTTTGTGACAGGTATGCCCTTTTCCTTTGCGTATGTATAATCCACAACATTGTAGCCTGTGGCCAGCATACTGATCATGCGCATGTTCGGACAGGCGTCGATGACCTTCCTGGAGACAGGCGTCTTGTTGGTAAATACAACCTCCGCGTCACCGATCCTTCTGATGATCTCCTCCTCATCGTCCACCGGAGTCCTGTCATATACAGTCAGGTCACCAAACTCCTTCAGCTTATCCCAGCTCAGATCGCCGGGATTTTCTGTATATCCGTCTAATACTACTATTTTCATTCAACAAAACTCCCTTGATTGATCCTGTAAAGATCCTTTATTCTCGGATACAGATGTGTGTAGACCTGGTATCCCTTTTCATAGGCGTCCTTGTTCTCGTCACTGCTTTTGATCACCTTGTAAACGGTCTTTTTCACCTTGTCAGACGCCTCCACCGCATCCTTGTATATTCCGGCTCCCACTCCGGCCAGCAGAGCTGCTCCCACCGGCGCCGTGTCGTTCATATCCAGGATTTCAATATCCTTTCCTGTGATATCCGCCTTGATATGAGCCCACAGCTCGCTCTTTGCTCCGCCTCCTATGGAGGAAAATCCTGTCATCCTGTGGCCGGTCACCCGCTCCGCGATCTCACAGAGCTGACGAAGGCCATAACCGCAGCCTTCCATAACGGCACGGTTAAAATCCTTTCTGGAGCTTCGCAGGGACACGCCGAAAAACACGCCTCTTGCGTAGGAATCCCACACCGGGCTTCTCTCTCCCTGCATGTAGGGAAGGAATACAACTCCTCCCGCTCCCGGCTCCGACTGGGCAGCCTCCTCATTCATCAGCATAAACGCATTCCGATTACTGCCTGCTGCCCTCTCGTTCATATCACTGCAGAATTTATCCCTGAACCACTGGTAGGCAGCCCCCGTGTAGGACATGGCCCCCTGGTAGATCCAGGTGCCTCTCACCACGTGACAGCGGTTGATAAAGCTCTCGTCAAAATTGGGCTTATCCACGCAGATCGTCAGGACATCCGTGGTCCCCACAGACTCGCAGGCATCCCCGTTTGCCTTTACCCCGGCCGCAAGAGTGGCGCAGGGTGTATCGGCTCCGCCGATCACGACGGGCGTTCCCTCCGGAATCCCCATCCTGATCATCTCCTTGTTGATAAGACCGCCCACTACATCCGCGGAGTCCATCAGCGGCGGCAGCTTCTCTTTTGGGATTCCTATCCTTTCGCAGAGATAATCCGACCACTGGCCATCGTGCCCCTTCACCGTCTCAAACAGATTGGTGTAGGAGGCGTTGGAGTAATCAATGGCATAGTTTCCTGTCATTTTCTGGGCCATGACCGTATTGACATGGCCAAAGTATTTTGTCTTCTCGTAGATATCCGGTAGATTTCTCTTGATCCAGAGCATGGAGGTTCCCGAATGGGCTCCGGACATACACTTGTTGGCCGTGATCTCAAACAGCTTCTTTTCCCCCACTGCATCCAGGATGATCTCAGCCTCCTTTGTGCTTCTCCTGTCAGAATAAATAATAGGATCTACAAGGATCTCCCCGTCTTCGCCAAACGCGGCCAGCCCCGGACAGAGGCTTGAGATTCCTATTCCGGCGATCTTTCCAGGATCGATCCCCTTTCCCTCGAACAGAAGTCTCATACACTTCAGATAGGCTTCCCACATGTCCTCCGTGTCAATCTGCACATAGTCCGGTTTTGGCGTGATCAGACGGTAAGAACTGCTGCTGATTCCCAGCAGATTGGCATCTTTGTCGATAATCGCCACTTTGATACTGGTCGTTCCCACATCGACGCCGAGTAAATATTCTTTTTCCATACAACATCCCGCCTGTAAAATTTTCCTTTAAAACTTAAAATTGATTGTGTCTAATTAAAACTGATCGTAGTTCTTATCGTTCTCAAGCTGTGCCAGCAGCTCTTTTGCCTCTTTTACGCTGTACCCCTCATGGATCATATATCTCAGGGCGATGACAAGGGCTGTTACATCCTTGTAATCCCATACAAAACGTCCCATTGTAACTCCACCTACTCCGCAGTCCATGGCGTCACGAGTCATCTGAAGGTAATCATCCAGTGTCTTGCAGGCATCGCCGCCCTGGATCACCACGCGGAAGGAGGAGGGCACGCAGGCGATTACTTTGGCCATGCTGTCAGGGTCTCCTGTATAGGTTGTCTTCACAACATCCATTCCAAGCTCGCAGGCGCTTCTCACACAGTAAGCGATATTCTCCCATGCGGTTCTCTTGTCAACCGGAACGCTCTCTCCCTTTGGATAAACATGTCCGATCAGAGGCATACCCATCTTGTCGCAATAGTCAGACACCTCGCCGATACGCTCGAACTGCTCGTTCTGGAAATCGCCCAGTGTCATAGCTCCCATAGATACAGCGTCAGCGCCCATTCTGATAGCAGCGTCCACAGATCCGAAAACGATATCATTTGTCGGAGCTGTCGGGGAATAGTTGGAGATTTTCTGCAGTACGGAAATTCCGGATCCAACGTGAGGTCCCCAGCATCTCTCCTGAATTCCCTTTGTCATTGTCATAGCGTCCGGTCTTCCGGCAACAATCTTGTCAATAGCTCCCTGGATATCGTGAATACCAGTCATCGGTGCAATTCCCCTTGAAATTGCGTGATCCACTGTGATCGCCATCATTTTATTGCTCTTCGGATTTACAAGTCTCGCAAGTCTTACTTCTTTTCCCATCATTGCCATTGTTCATACACTCCTTTTTCTTATATCTATTATTTACATTTTATGGCTTCCGGATATAGTTCCGGGTTGGCAAGCTTTTTGGCTACCGTTCATTTATGGTTCGATCTCCACCTTCAGGTCCGCTCCGCTCTTTACAGCTTCGTAGGCCTTCTGGAAATCTTCTATTTTAAATACGTTTGTGATGATCGGCTTCATATCTACCGCTCCGCTCATGACCATCTGGGCCGCCTCCTGGTAGTCCTGGCGCCTGTAGGCGCTGGAGCCGCACATCTTAATCTCACCGTAGTGGATCAGGTTCGGATCAATTTCTGCTTTCACACCTTTTGTAAATCCGGCGAACAGGCAGATGCTTCCATTCTTTCTGACAAGCTCGATGCTTGGATTGACCAGAGCCGGGATGCCGATAGCGACAATGACAACGTCCGCTCCCACGCCGTTTGTCTCACTCATCACGATTCCCTTTAAATCTTCATTTGCCGAGTCTACAACGATATCCGCTCCGCACTCAAGAGCCTTGCCGCGGCGGAACTCATTCAGCTCACTGACGATGACCTTCCGGGCGCCTGCTGCCTTTGCCAGCAGGGTATGCATCAGTCCGATAGGACCTGCCCCAACGATCACAACTACATCGTTGAATTTCACCCCTGCGTTTCTCTGCCCTCTCAGACAGCAGGAGAGAGGTTCGATCAGGGCTCCTTCTCCATAGGAAATATTATCAGTAAGTTTTACTACATTTCCGCCCCTGATTGCCACCTCCGGAATAAATACATACTCCGCAAATCCTCCGTCAAACTCGTAGCCGATGGCCTGTCTGTGGAGACATACATTGTCGTGGCCGCTGATGCACATCGCGCATGTGCCGTCCGGGATTACATTCTCCACAGCGACTCTGTCGCCAACGGAATATCCCTCGACCTCTGCCCCCACTTCACAGATCACGCCGCTGATCTCATGCCCGATGATGTGTCCGTAGCGCACATCCTTTGTCTTTTTTCCTTCAAGAATTCTTATATCTGTGCCACAGATTGCTGTCCTCTTCATCTCCAACAGCATATCTCTCGGACCAATCTGCGGCTTCGGATAATCTTCTACCGCAGTAAAGTCATTTGGGCCGTTTAAAACTACTGCTTTCATGTTTCTTCCTCCTACATATGTATTTCTTCTGTAATTGATACTAGCACAAATGTAGTAATTTTACAACATCATTTTTAAAATTTACTAATCTGCACAGTTTTATATCTCAGTTTTTCCCGTGTTTTTGTCTATTTATTACATTTTGCTGCTGATTTCCTCTGTTTTAGAATTTAGTTTTTTTACTTCTTTTAGATATAAAAAAAGAAACACTACATTTTTTATGATGTAGCGTTTCCTTTTTATATCCTATTCCTTATCGGAAGAAGTGGAGAGCCGAGTGGCGCTCATCGCCTCCAGCGACCTGTCATAATTGCGGAAAGCCATGATCGCCACCAGACAGTCGAGCACAGCTAGCTGCGCCAGTCTCACGCTGAAGGACTCTGACTCAAAGATCGTCTTCTCACTCACCGTGTACAGGCTCAGATCCGCCTGCTCCTCCAGAATATTTTTTGCTTTGGTTGTCAGAGTAATGATCCTTGCCCCGTTTCCATGGGCAATCTCCACTACCCGGGCCGTATGCCTGTTGCCCCCGGAGGCGGAAATTGCCAGGAGAACATCCCCCTTTCCAAGAAGCGAAGCCGTCATAAGCTGCAGATCCTTATCTTCATTTACCAGAGAAAACACTCCGATCTTCAGGAGCTTGTGCTGGAGATCCTTTGCGACAATACTGCTTCCCCCGGTTCCCACGATCATGATTTTCCTGGCAGAAAGCATATCTTCCGCAGCCTGTTCGACCACCTCCACGTTCATCTCCATACTAGTCTGCTGCAGCGCGGAGTTTTCTATAGAGAAAATCTTACTGCATATTTCCGAGGGACTGTCCTGGGCCGTCAGACTGGAATTATAAAGCTTAGGCGCGGGCACGCTCTCCAGCGCGGCATTGATCTTATACTCCTGAAAGCCCACATAGCCGATGCTTTTACAGAAACGAACAATAGACGCATCGCTGACGCCTATCTCTTCCGCCAGCTCCAGCAGTGTGCTGTGCAGTGTCTTTTCGAAATTTTTCAAAAAGTAGTCGGCGATTTTTCTCTCCGCCTTCTTAGTGTGCTCCCCCTCCAGCTTTTCGATCAGCCTCTCCTTACATCCCTTTTTATCGTTCATGGTTTACCCACCTCATTCTCTCTGTATTCTGATGTCTTTTCTATTATCTTAATAAAAAAGCAATTTTTTTACAACCCTTTCATTTCCCCGAATTCCTATATTTCCTCCCGGTTGACAATCCCCCTCTCTTTCCTTAGAATATAGTAGATGAGAGTGTGGAAATTGAGGTTTTTTACATGAAACGAGAAAAATTTTCCTCCCGGCTTGGCTTTGTTCTCATAAGCGCCGGGTGCGCCATCGGACTTGGTAACGTATGGCGCTTTCCTTACATCACAGGACAGTACGGGGGAGCTGCCTTTGTGATCATCTATCTGATATTCCTTGCCATCCTGGGCCTGCCCATCATGACAATGGAATTCTCTGTGGGACGGGCCTCCCAGAAGTCCGCCGCAAAGTCCTTTGAGGTTCTGGAGCCTGCCGGAACAAAATGGCACTGGACCAAGCTGATTCCCCTGATCGGCAACTACATGCTCATGATGTACTACACCACTGTAGGAGGATGGACGCTGGCCTATTTCTGGAAAATGGCCTCCGGCTCCATGGCCCACATGGACACCGCCCAGGTGGGAAACGCCTTTAGCGAGCTGCTGGCTGATCCCGCCCAGCAGGTGGGTTGGATGCTGGCTGTCACGGTCATCGGATTCCTCATCTGCTCCCGTGGACTCAAGGGCGGCGTTGAAAGAATATCCAAGTACATGATGGGACTTTTGTTTATCATCCTGATCGTGCTTGTGATACACAGCTTTTTCCTGGATGGAGCAAAGGAGGGACTTTCCTTCTACCTGATACCGGATTTTAAGACTGCGCTTGAAAATTATTCTCTCGGTGAGATCCTGTTCGCTGCCCTGGGGCAGTCCTTCTTCACCCTGAGCCTTGGGATCGGCGCGCTGGCGATCTTCGGAAGCTATATTGATAAACAGCACTCTCTCGTTTCCGAAAGTCTGAACGTAGTCATCCTGGACACCACCGTAGCCTTTTTGTCCGGACTTGTCATCTTCCCGGCCTGCTTTACCTACAACGTGGATGCGGGAAGCGGACCAAGCCTGATCTTCGTGACCCTGCCCCAGACCTTCAGTGAGATGGCCGGAGGACGCCTGTGGGGCGCTCTGTTCTTCATGTTCCTGGCATTTGCCGCCCTGACCACAGTCATTGCGGTCTTTGAAAATATCATCGCCTTTGCCATGGATTTTGGATGGCCCCGGAAGAAGGCTGTTCTCGTAAATATTATCGCCATCATGATCCTGTCTCTGCCCTGCGCTCTGGGCTTCAATGTGCTCAGCGGCTTCCAGCCCTTCGGAGCGGGCTCCACAGTTCAGGATCTGGAGGACTTTATCCTGTCCAACACCCTCCTGCCCCTTGGCTCCCTTCTGTACCTTCTGTTCTGTACAAGCCGGTACGCCTGGGGATGGGACAATTACTACAAGGAAGTAAACAGCGGAAAGGGGCTGAAGCTGCCAAAATGGACAAAGGGATACCTGACCTATATCCTTCCGCTTATCATTATTTTCATATTGATACAGGGATTTATTGAGAAGCTGGGCTTCCCGGCAAATTATCTGCTCCCGGCCCTCTGCCTAATCTATCCTCTGTACCTGCTTGTGCAGGCCCGGATCGTATACCGGAAATCCCGCGGACAGCGCTGATTTCTTATCGATATTGATTAGCTATCAATCGTCCATGGATAATGGATGATCCATGCACCGCTACTTCCCAGCGCTTTAAAAGGGGGAAAAACATATTATGATGAAATGTCCAAGATGCGGGCAGGAGCTGCGCAGAAGCCAGAGAGATCCCAGCTTTGGTCTCTGCGACAACTGCCGGAAAAAATTCAAGCTCATCCCGGAAGAAAAGAGTGCTGACACAGACGAGGGCTTCGGAAATTTTGAGGACCGGGACCGTGAGAGCCGCGCCGGCGCAAAGCAAAACGCCAGGCGCCGCCCCTCCCCTTCCGACATCCACTCATCGTCTCCATACAACTACGGCCAGGCTTCTGATCAGGAAACCAGTCAGACAACCGGTCAGAAAGCCCGCGGCACTGCTTCCACTGCGCAAAAGCGCGCTTCACAGCCGAGGACTTCCCGACAACAGACTCCGCGGCAACAGGCACCGCGACAGCAAACTCCTCCCCCCATGGCTATGGAGACCATGGAGGAGCCGGAAAAGAAGAAGAAAAAGGGCGGCTGCCTTCGGATTGTCCTGATCGTCCTTGCAATCCTTTTTCTGGCCGCGGTGGTAAAGGCAATTAAGGATCCGTCTGATGACAGCGGCAGCCGCTCGGACACCACTGAAAATACGTCAGATAACGCTTCTGACAACGCCTCCGTATCCTTCCAGGACGGCACCGTATCCAGCAAGTCACAGCTTGGATTGGAATAGCGAATGAACAGAAAAACGGGCAGACATCTGCCCGTTTTTTTATCTCTATACATATCTTCTCTACTTTATTGCAAACTCAAGTTGGTGCAAAACTCACTGCTCAGCGCCCAGGTCAGCGGATAAGCCCAGAACACGGTCCTGATGTCAGGAACGATGCGTACCGCGATACTGATGTAGCTGACACGGATCACACACCAGCAGATCATCATGACAAACATGGGTATCACAGACCTGCCCGCCCCCCGCAGGATACCTGCCATGCAGTGCGAGAAAGCCAGCAGAAAATAGAACCAGGTCACTGTCCTCGCCCACTGGACGCCATAGCCTACAGCCTCCGGACCTCCTCCAAAAGCTCCGATCAGCACCGGCGCCAGAAGATTGATGGCAAGTCCAATAATCTCCGCTATAGTGAGGGA
>ERZ1643246.4128-NODE-4128-length-11775-cov-82.500085_pt1 | contig 11775 bp, 10 predicted proteins | sample MGYA00579265_ERZ1643246 | MGnify/ENA primary metagenome ERZ1643246 (study PRJEB29033, sample SAMEA4952261) | chicken gut metagenome | biome: Broiler Chicken; feature: Gastrointestinal Tract; material: Caecum | place: Ireland | collected 2018 | study: Broiler...
GATCTTTTTCTATATTTCCAATGAGGGCGTGAGCCTTTTGGAGAACGCGGCGCACCTAGGGCTTCCGGTGCCGGAGAAGGTCAAGGCGGTGCTGGAGCAGCTCCATGACCGGGCAGAGAAAACAGAAACGGAGGAGAAATGAGATGAAGTTAGTACAGAGTATTTTAACAAAGAATCCCTGCTATACGGCAGGGAGGAAGATCGCGGTGAAGGGGCTGATGCTCCATTCGGTGGGCTGTTCCCAGCCGAAGGCGTCCGTGTTTATCAGTTCTTGGAACAGCCCGTCCTATGGTAATGCCTGTGTGCATGGGTTTATTGACGGGAATGACGGGACGGTGTACCAGACCCTGCCCTGGAATCACAGGGGCTGGCACTGCGGATCCGGCAGCAAAGGCAGCGGGAACAATACCCACATCGGGGTGGAGATGTGCGAGCCTGCCTGCATCCGGTATACGTCCGGGTCGAACTTTACCTGCTCCGACCTGTCGACGGCAAGGGCTGTAGCGAAGCGAACTTACGAGGCGGCGGTGGAGTTATTTGCATACCTGTGTAAGCAGTACAATCTGAATCCGGCCGCGGACGGCGTTGTCATCAGCCACCGGGAAGGGCACAGCCGGGGGATTGCCTCCAACCACGGGGACCCGGAGCATTTGTGGAAGGGGCTTGGCCTGGGCTATACCATGGACGGGTTCCGGAAAGATGTTAAGGCGGCTATGGGAGGAGCTGGGACAACGGAGCCGGAGAACGGCGGATGGTTTCGGGTCAGGAAGTCCTGGACAGACGCAAAGTCCCAGAAAGGGGCGTTCAAAGTGCTTGCCAATGCCAGAAAGTGCGCGGATGAGAATCCGGGGTATTCGGTATACGATGAGTCTGGGAAAGCTGTCTATGGAAGCCAGGGATCCGGAGGCGGATTTTCCCCGTATCTGGTGCAGGTGTCCATCACGGATCTGAATATCCGGAAAGGGCCGGGGACGAATTACGGGAAGACCGGGAAGTATACCGGGAAAGGCGTTTTTACCATTGTGGAGGAAACGGACGGACAGGGGGCTTCCCGTTGGGGCAAGCTGAAATCCGGCGCAGGGTGGATCTCGCTGGATTACGCCCGCAGGATTTAATATCTTCTCTGATAGCTTGCTGACAAGTGAATAGGAAAGGTTAGAATATGGCCTGTCGTTATCTGCTGAAGTATACGCAGATGGCGGCAGGCCTTTTCCTTTTTCGGAAATCAAAAAATCGGGCAGGAAAACTCCTTTGAGCAGAAGAAGGAGGTGTCTGCCTTTGAAAAAAGTAGAAGTGGTGGATACGGGCCGCCTGACGGAGAAAGAGGCGAGGATGAATATGGAAAAATGCGCGGAATTTCTGGCACGGATGATCCAGAAATATGGGGATGCGATCCTGGCGGAACTGGGAGCCGAAACGGGGCAGGAAAACAGGGGATATGACGGGGATGCCGGCGCCTATTAGGGATGCCGGCTCTTTTTTTGGGAGTCCCGCACAAAAAAGAGGGTGGATCCATATGAATTTTGTGCGCTGACAGAAATGAAGGAACACGATACATTATAGGTACAGGCAGCCGTGTGACAACGGGAATACGAAAAGGGGGAGAGAACTTGAAGCGAAAAAAATGTTATATTTACACCCGTGTTTCCACTGCCGCCCAGACAGAAGGGTACAGCCTGGACGCCCAGCAGAAGCGGCTGAAAGATTTTGCTGAATATAAAGGGCTGGAAATTGCCGGAGAGTATTGTGACGCTGGGAAATCTGGACATAGCATCAAGGGCAGGCCTGCATTTATGGAGATGATGGATGATATTACCAGTGGGAAGGATGATATTTCCTTTGTCCTGGTATTTAAACTTTCCAGGTTTGGGCGTAATGCGGCGGATGTGCTGAAATCAATGCAGACGCTGATGGATTATGATATCGACCTGATCTGTGTGGAGGACAGCATTGACAGTTCCACCCAGGGTGGTAGGCTGACCTTGGCGATCCTTTCAGCTGTGTCGGAGATTGAGCGGGAGAATATCCGGATCCAGTTCATGTCCGGGAAGATGCAGAAGGTGCTGAAGGGTGGATGGGCAGGCGGGCCGATTCCGTATGGATACCGGAGCAGGGAGGGAGAATTGGTGATAGAACCTTCAGAAGCAGAGGTCATCCGTCTGATCTATGAAAAGTATCTGGAACCGCCGATGAAGCTGAACAGTGTTGTCCGCTGGCTGAATAGCCATGGATACCAGCGTATTTCCCAGGGAACCATCCGTCCCTTTAATAGTGATTTTGTATCCCGTATCTTGAACAATCCTTTTTATTGCGGGAAGATCGTTTATTACCGCAGGGCGAATAAGGGAAGCCCGGATCCAAAGCAGGAGATTGTGGTCCAGGGAAAACATGAGGCTATTGTGACAGAGAAGATTTGGGAACAGGCTCAGGAAAAACGGGAACAGTTGGCCAGGGTAAAAGGGAAACGGGATGAAGAGGATCGGATCAGTTTGCTGTCAGGATTGGTAAAATGTCCAGTCTGCGGGGGCGGGCTTATAAGTAAGAAGAATAAAAGTTTGAACCATAACTATGGGGGATATTATAAAACCGTTTATTCCTATGGGTGCAGAAATTACAGGACATCGGAAGGGCGTGTGTGCAGCTTTTGCCATACCTATAACCAGGAAAGGCTGGATGCGGCCGTGATGGAAGTTATCCAGAAGGTTACCGGGACGGAAGAATTCCGGACGGCTTTTGCCAGGACAGTCGGGAATCAGATGTCTGAGGAAGCGGTGGAAACACAGCTGAAGATGCTCCGGAAAGAGATGCATCACCAGGAGCATGTGAAATATAAATTGGGGATGGAGCTGGATCATCTGGACGTGCTGGCGGAAAGTTATGATCAGCAATATGAAAAATTACAGGCAGAGGTGGACGCGGCATATGACAGGATCGGTCGGATCGAGGATAAGATAGAGAAGCTAAAGCGTAAACTGCTGAGGATGAAGCAGGGCATCCATTCCTCTGATAATATCTGCCTGATCCTGGATCATTTTGACAGACTGTATGAAAAAATGAACTATGAAGAGCGCCGGACGCTGTGCCGACAGTTTATCCAGAGGATTGAAGTATTTCCGGAAAAAGGGGATGACAAGAGAATCCTGAAAAGTATTACTTTCCGTTTCCCCGTTTATTTTGATCTGGGCGGGAATCAGGAAGAGGATGATGAGGATACCCCGGATGAGATGGTAGTCTTTACGCTGGACTGTTCCCGTCTTCCGGTAACGGCGGCAGAGTCCAAAGCCACTTATGCGGAGATAAAAGCCCACGTTCTGAGGATACATGGATTAAAGGTTTCCAGTTTGTATATTGCCCAGGTAAAGCGGAAATATGGCATCGAGATGGGGACAGCTTACAATAAGCCGGAGAAAAATAAGAATCATATCCCGAGATGTCCGAAGGAAAAAGAACTGGCAATCCTGGACGCATTGAAAACTTACCGGATGATACCGGAATCAACAGAATATTTTGAGGAGGCGGCAGAGTGAGAAAACAGAAATGTTATATTTATATGAGGGTGTCCACGGCCATGCAGGTAGAGGGTTATAGCCTTGAGGCACAGAAAGACCGGCTGACGAAATTTGCCCAGTTCCAGGATATGGAGATTGTCCGGGAATACTGTGACGCCGGAAAATCTGGAAAGAATATCACCGGCAGGCCGGAATTTTCCCGGATGCTCCAGGATGTGGCGGAGGAGAAGGACGGCGTTTCCTATATTCTGGTCTTTAAACTCTCACGGTTTGGGCGCAATGCGGCGGATGTGCTCAACTCACTCCAATATATCCAGGATTACGGAGTGAATCTGATCTGCGTGGAGGATGGCATTGACTCTTCCAAAGATTCCGGCAAGCTGACCATTACAGTCCTGTCAGCGGTGGCGGAGATTGAAAGAGAGAATATCCTGGTTCAGACTATGGAAGGCCGGAAACAGAAGGCCAGGGAGGGAAAGTGGAATGGCGGGCAGGCGCCTTTTGGATATGAACTGGATTCAAAAAACAGTACGTTGATTGTGAACCCGGAGGAAGCGGAGATTGTCCGGATCATCTTTGACCAGTTTACCCGGACGGAGGCCGGAGCTGATTCCATCTGTAAATATCTGAACCAGCATGGATATACAAAGAAGCGGCTCCGGGATCAGGAGGTCAGTTACTTTTCCAGAAGCACGATTCTGAAGATACTGGATAATCCGGTTTATGTAGGGAAGATTGCTTACGGGAAAAATAAGACGGAAAAGGTGAAGGGAACAAGGGATCAATATTGCCGGGTGAAGCAGGATGAGTATCTTTTGGCGGATGGATTGCACGATGCGATCATCGATGAGGAAACTTGGGAAGCCGCCAAAGAGAAACGGAAGCGGACGGGTGTCAGATGGGTTAAGACTCACAGCCTGGATCATGAGCATATCTTATCGGGGCTGATTAAATGTCCGCTCTGCGGGGGTGGCATGAGCGGTACCGTGCAGAGAAGGAAAAATAAAAAGACTGGGGAATATAAAGATACATTTTACTACCGCTGCCATCACCGGAAACGAGTTGACGGGCATATCTGTGATTATAAGCCTATGCTTAATCAGAAAGTCTTCAATGCAGAGATTGAGGAATTTATCCGGTATATGGCGGGAGGGGAGAAGTTCAAGGAATTCCTGATGGAAAAACTGGAAGAAAAGGTGGATGTTTCTTCTTTGGAGGAAGAAAAAAAGCAGCTTGCCGGTCAGCTCCAACAGGCTCAGGGATCCAGAAAGAAACTGGTACAGATGCTGGAACGTCTGGATCCGGGCGATAAGCATTATGACAGGAAGTACCAGGATATGCAGGAGCGGATGGATAATCTTTATGACCGAATTGCAGAACTGGAAGAAGCAATTACTGATGTGGAGACAAAGATCGGGGCTTCATATGGAAAACAAGTCACAGGGAAAAAGATATACCAATTTCTTCTGGATTTTGATATATTATATGGTAAAATGACGGATCTGGAAAAAAAGGAGTTCATGAGGACATTTATTGAATCCATTGAACTGGATCCGGATGAAAAAGATATGGGACGCATTATCAAGCATATTGATCTGACGTTTCCAGTATACTACGATGGACAGGAAGGCGACCGAATTCGTATGCCCAAAGAAAACACAGTCGAGACGGTTGCTCTTTTGGGTAGGAAAAAGGTTGACGAAGAAATCGTCTATGCCTATGAGGACTATGAGCCGAAAGATGCGGAATATCTGAACGGTACGAAGGGCAGCGCCACCTACAGAGAAATCAAGGAATGGGTAAAGAGCCGGTATGGTCTGAGCGTATCATCTCTATATATTGCACAGATAAAAGAGAAGTGCGGATTTGAGAAGCGTGAGAACTATAACGTAGGTGTGGAGGGGCACAGAGTGCCAACATGTCCGCCGGAGAAGGAAGAAGCGATTTTAGCAGCGTTCCAGCACTTCAATATGATATAGATGCTTTTGTATCTGATAACAATTCCCCAGTCCTTCGACTGGGGAATTGTTTGTTTCTGGCGGAATCCTCAGAGGAATACAAGTAAAATTATACGACTTAGTATTCTTGTTTCGTGGCATCTTTGACGGGATTATTCGAAAGCGAATCATCGTCACGCATACTGTAAATATGTTTTTCCGGATTCCTGCACACAATCATGAAATCATGTAATTGCATGCCGTCCAGCATTGGTAATAGCTGTGACAGCCTTCTTGCCATCCGGATATCAGCTTGGGAAGGCGCAGCAGGATGACTGGAAGGGTGGTTGTGGACCAGAATAACTCCGGTTGCGTTGAGCAGCAGAGCGGTCTGTGCAATCTTGGTACAGCTTACCGGGCAAGTATCGGTGAAACCGGCGCCGACACAGGTGAGTCCGATGGGATACATAGCGGCATCAAAGAAAACAGCGTAGCAGCGTTCCTGGGGATATTGGGTCAACGTATCTGCCAGATAGAAGACGACATCGCTCTGGGTGCGGATGGGTGTTGCTGGAAAGATTTCCTGACGGTCAATCCGCAGGCGGGGTTCCACTTCACAAAGTTTGTGAATGAAGTCCGTATCAAAATCCAAATCCGGATTGGTCAGGTCTACAGTCTGAAATTTCATATTTGATGTTCTCCTTTTTGTGTGTAATCAAAAAGGCTCCCGTAGGTTAATAAAAAGTAATTGTATTTGATGATTAGAACGTTGAATAAAAATATAAATCATGATAAAATACAGATAAAGAGTGCTACTTTAAACGCTCATATGATATAGCATAAATGTTTCTCTCTGAAATTCTAATCTGAAAGATGTTTTTGCTACTTTTTGAAAACACCCTATAATGTAGCACTGTTTTGGAAAGAAGGTGCATAGATGAGTAATACAGGAAAAATTTATGGTTATTGTCGCATCAGTACTCCCCAACAGATTATGGACCGGCAGGTTCGGAATATTTTGAGAGCCTATCCGACAGCAGTTCTTTATGAAGAAGCATACACAGGAACTAAAATTGACAGACCTAAATTTAAGACATTGCTGAGAATGGTAAAGCCGGGAGATATCATTGTATTTGATGAGGTATCCAGAATGAGCCGTAATGCGGAAGAGGGCTTTGAACTGTACAAAGAATTGTATGATAAAGGCGTGGAACTGGTATTCCTGAAAGAGCCTCATATCAATACAGAGACATATAGGAAAGCCTTGTCGGCACAGGTTGTTATGACAGGTGAGATGGTGGATTATATTCTGGAAGGAGTCAACAAATATTTGATGGCTCTGGCAAAAGAACAGATTCGTCTGGCGTTTATACAAGCGCAAAAGGAAGTGGAATATCTGCATCAGCGGACCCGTGAGGGTATTGAGGCTGCCAGAGCAAACGGCAAACAGATTGGCAGACCGTTCGGTTCAAAGTCTGAGACAAAGAAAAGCAAGGAAGCAAAGAAAGCTATCTTGAAATATTCAAAAGATTTCAATGGCATGATGAAAGATGTAGAGATTATGCGAATGCTCGGCTGTGCCAGGAAGTCATATTACAAGTGGAAGAAGGAATTGCGGGCAGAAATGGCAGCATGATGGCAAATAAAAAATCCCCCACTGTAAATGAATACAGTGAGGGATTTTTTGTATATAACTGTACAAGACATTCCGACAGGTAAGCACTCGCTTTTTTGTCGTTTTAGACATGTCTTGCTTTCAGATATGCTGCAATGTTCTGTTCGTTGGTTAATCCGGATGCAATGTTGACGAGAGCGGTTTTCATGAATCCTCTGTTCTCGCCACCGAAAGCAAGGGATTTCCCGTAATCCTGGATGATATGCATGTCGTATTTTCGCATGACGGAAATCAGCCTTTCTTCATAGGCTTTCAGATTCCTTTTCTGCAATGCAATTCCATCTTTATAGGCAGCCCATAATGCATTCAGATTTTTGTCAGAACATCCGTAGGCATCCGTGGTCCATTTTGATTCATACAAGATGTGGAATATCCATTCCAGGGCATCTTTGCCGCCCAATTTTGATTTTACAATATTACGGCAGGCAGAGAGTGCAGGTCTCATTGTTCTGTCTTCATCCAGACAGTCCATACCATATTTGGCTGTTATATCATGAATAGCAGTGTCAACCGGTTCTCCATACAGGAGATGTGCCTTATAGCTTTCTGATGGTTTGAGGGACGTGGCGCCGTCATCCTGTGTGGCAAACAGTTTCGCTTCGGCTTCCTGCGTGAGGTCTGTATATACCTCTACCGAAACGGTCTGTATATGGTTAATCAGGCAAGCATAGATGCGGTGCAGCCCGTCGATGGTATACAGTTTCCCGTCACGATAGCTGATGGTCAACATGCTCAGTTTTCCGATATCAAAATGGTCTAAAAGTTTGTTCAGGTCCTCCGGAATACGCTGGTATGCCAGGTCAACGTCTAACAGACGGATATCTATGTTCCCGATGAGATGTCCGTTCATTGTGGGAAACTGAGCTGCCCGTTTTATAAAATCTTTGACACCCTTCTCTTTCTGAGCAGGTGTCAAAGCCTTTATGACCGGTATATTTGGGATGTTTGTTAAGTTTGTGGAACTGGGCGTAATCGTATCGTTTGTCTTCATGTCTTATATCTATTCCTTTCGATGGATAATCTATCTGTGTAAACCACAGTGTGTACAGAGATAGTCCCATGCGCTTTCGCTGGATTAGTTAGTACGAGAAAGGAATGTCAGAATAAATGATAAGAAATGGTTGATATGTTAGTGGGATTGTTGTATACTAAATTTATCACAAAGTGTGATAATTAGTTATAAATATAGAGTTGTTCATGTGGAAAACTCAAAGGAACGCTGCCTTGCAGATATACTGGCGTAAGACGTCCGGGAGTGTTGCAGGGGTGACGAACTGCAAGACGAAGAGTACAGCTTGTCAATACAGAAATAAAAGCGGTGAACAGACATTGGTAATCCAAGTGGATTGCTGTGTCTGGGCATCGCTTTTTTTGGCTTTTAACGAAAAATAATGAAAAGAATGTAAAAAGCTATTGAAGATAATCAAATAAAATGATATTATATTAAAAAATAAAGATATAGAATTATTTACTTGCAATATAGGAGGTTAGTAACATGTCAGCAAACAAAGCCGTAAAGAAAATCCCATTGAATGAAAAGCTGAATCTGACCGTACAGGAGGCAGCAGCTTATACAGGAATTGGTCAGATGAAGCTCAGAAACATGATGAAAGAGCCGGATTGTCCGTTCTTTTTGAAAGTAAGTGACCATAGATTTTTGGTACGCCGGAAAGAATTGGAAGAGTATCTGCAATCAAAAACAGATTTGTCAGAAGTCTAAGCAAAGAAAAAAGCAGCTGCGTTGGTGGCGTAGCTGCTGGCGGATTTTGGAGAATCCGGTTAGGTGTATTTGACTTATTATAAGGTATTTTATTGTTGCACAGGTTTCTGTGTTTACGGGTAATACCTTTCTTTAACTATAATACCATAAGCGGACTCCGAAATCAAGCGTTTAACCATCAAAAACAATGAAAAATGTTGATATAAGAAAACAAATAGAATGATTCATGGAGAAAGGAGAGTTTGCTTATGGGACGTACCATAGATGAAACGTTAAATGAAGCTACAGATGCATATCTGAAAGCTATTAGCTTAAACAATCTTCCGGATGCAGCAACGATTGCCGCAGGTATTCTGGATGATACAAGAACGAGAATCCAAATGGCAAATGCCGCTCTTCCATCTGGAAGCAGCAAGTGGAGAAGTCCGGAAAAATTGAATCATTTCCAGATTGCCAGGATTATCAATACAATTTATCATGTTGCATTAGTGAATGTGGGAAAGAAAAGTGTCGATTCAATAAAGAAAAATGATGATTCCACGTTGCTCTGCATTTATCAGGAGACTGGACCGGATGCCGGTGTGTATATTGAATCGGATGCAGAGATTCGCAATATTGCCAGAGGTTTTTCATCAAGCCTGACAAACAGGCAGATGGATGAGATTATGTGTGTGCTGAAAGATATCGCACCGAAAGTTTCGCCTTGCAACGACCCGGATTTGATTCCTGTCAATAACGGTGTTTTTAACTATAAGACAAAAACCCTGCTTCCGTTTTCTCCGGATTATGTGTTTTTAAGTAAGTCTAGGGTGAATTACAATCCGTTGGCGAAGAACATTACCATACACAATGACGGAGACGGCACTGACTGGGATGTGGAAAGCTGGATGAACGAACTTTCAGATGACTCGGAAGTGGTTCATGTGCTGTGGCAGGTTCTTGGCGCTATTCTCCGCCCGAATGTGGCATGGGATAAATCCGTGTGGTTCTACTCTGAGAGCGGGAATAACGGAAAGGGCACTCTCTGCGAACTCATGAGGGAATTGATTGGCGATGATAACTACGCCTCTATTCCGTTGGCAGACTTTGGGAAGGACTTTATGTTGGAGCCTCTGCTACATGCTCAGGCAATTATTACGGATGAGAATGATGTCGGTACTTATGTGGATAAGGCGGCGAATTTAAAAGCGATTATCACAGGAGACCCGGTATCCGTGAATCGGAAATTCAAGAAACCTGTCAGTTATTGTTTCCGTGGGTTGGTGGTACAGTGCTTAAATGAGATGCCGAGGATTCGTGATAAGTCCGATTCATTTTTCCGGAGACAGCTGTTCATTGCATTTACTAAGTGCTTTACAGGAAAAGAGAGAAGGTATATCAAACAGGATTATCTGCATCGTCCGGAGGTGCTGGAATATGTAATGTTTAAGGTGCTGAATATGGATTATTACAGCTTTGATGTTCCGGCAGCGTGCCAGGATGCCCTGGAAGAATATAAGGAGTTTAATGACCCGGTACGCCAGTTCCTGTCTGAGATACTGACAGAGCTGAAATGGGATTTGGTTCCGTTCCAGTTTCTGTATGATTTGTACAGTGCGTGGTATCAGAAGCATTTTGCCGGAAGAACAGAACTGAAAAGTTCTGCAGTGTTTGTCAATGATGTCGCAAAGCTGATTCCCGAATATCAGGGATGGCAGTGTGAAGATAAGAGAAAGACTTATCGTTCTAAGGGAAAGATGGATGAGACGGAACCTTTGATTGCGGAGTATAATCTGACAGACTGGATGGACCCGAGATATACAGCGTCAAAAGATATCGACAAGCGTTGCCATCCTGCTGTAAAAGAAAATTACAGAGGGATTGTAAGAAAATAATACAGTAAAAAAGCAGCAGTGGAAATGGGAAACGTTTCTTCTTCTGCTTTTTTGTTGGTACACAGTTGTAAGGTACACATTTTTCAGGAGTGTGTACCGGATATTTTCTTTACTGGGCTTATGTTTAAGCAGAATCGCTTATGGACCGGTACGCAAAAAGTACACAAAATTAGAAAAATGTGTACCGGTTTTTTGTAAGCTGGGTAAGCAATACAGCAAAAAGGTACACAAGTACACATTTTATTTAGGTTATATATGAGTAAATATATTAACATTATTAACATATATCTTAACATTTTTGCTGTATATCATTTTTTTAATGTATATATAGTTTGACTAAAAATGTGTACTTGTGTACCTCAGCATATAAATCTGCTTAAACTCAATGCAGGCATGAATTTTAGCAGTACACAGTCTAAAATGATTTGTGTACTTTTTGTGTACCTTTCTGCTTGCAATCTGATTAGAAGCAATGCAGGCTTGCATTTAACCGGTACACATTTATTTGTGTACCGTAACAAGAGAGGTAAAATGAACAGTTGTTACGACTTTTTTGCTGTAGTTCCTAACATGCTTCCCTCTGTATGGCTCCTGCCTGCGAAATTCCTTTGTATGTGCCTGTTAATCATTGCTTTTGATAACTTGATACATTCTGATGTAACTGCTCTTAAAACGAAAAATACAACGTTACAGAGCTATACAGAAAAAGACCATATACAGCAGATATAAAAGGGATAATACAGAGGGAAGCTGAGCAGCGTGAGAGGTGTTAATCATGTTCTTTGCGGAAATTGTCAGACAACTTAAAGATTTCTGTTAAAAGCTGCCTTGTATCCAAAGTTGGATACAGGATAAAATGCTTACTGGGTGAGCGTTTTATAAATTGTGTCTAAGTTGTTTGTATCCAGAGTGGATACAGCGAAAGTCAAGCTGGGTGTAGAAATAAACTTTGTATCCAATGTATCCAAAAAAAAGTAAAAGTTTTCACACGCATTTTTAAAAAATATGAGGGTGTCCCAAAACTATGAATTTTTAGATTTATAGGGAAGGGGCATCCCTT
>ERZ1643246.4130-NODE-4130-length-11771-cov-4.942216_pt1 | contig 11771 bp, 11 predicted proteins | sample MGYA00579265_ERZ1643246 | MGnify/ENA primary metagenome ERZ1643246 (study PRJEB29033, sample SAMEA4952261) | chicken gut metagenome | biome: Broiler Chicken; feature: Gastrointestinal Tract; material: Caecum | place: Ireland | collected 2018 | study: Broiler...
AAAATCTCCGGCATGCACTGCGAACACTGCGCAGAAAACGTGACCAGAGCCATCAACAAAATCGACGGCGCAGCCGCCAAAGTAAACCTCAGAAAATCCCAGGCCGTCGTATCCTACGACCGCCAGATTTCAGACGACGACATCCGGAAAGCAGTAAAAAAAGCCGGATACGAAGTAGTAGAAATTTTATAATTTTGTAATCAACGGGGACGTGTTCCGATGCATCGGAACCTGTCCCCGTTGATAAATTTTCAGAAAATTCGGAATATAGTGAAATGGGAGACGGGAGCAGGGGGATGTGATATGATAGGGGAAGATTGAAAAGTAAAAGATGGGAGATTGAGGTATGAGTTTTGCGGTTGTGACGTTGAAGAAGGGCGAGGGACGAATGTTGAAGTCCGGCGGTGCCTGGATTTTTGATAATGAGATTGAAAGTGTGATGGGCGAGTTTGAGAATGGGGATATTGTGCTTGTCCATGATTTTGATGGTTATCCGATGGGACGGGGATTTATCAATCGTCATTCGAAAATCCGGGTACGGATGCTGACGAGGAATATTGATCAGGAGATTGATGAGGCGTTTTTGGAGCAAAGGCTCAGGGATGCCTGGGAGTATAGAAAGAAGACGGTGGATACATCAAGCTGCAGGATTGTGTTTGGTGAAGCGGATTTTCTGCCGGGGCTTGTGATCGATAAGTTTTCGGATGTGCTGGTGTTCCAGGCGCTTGCTCTTGGGATCGACCGGTACAAGGGGATGTTGATTGACCTGCTTCGTAAGATTCTTCTGGAGGATGGAATCCGAATCCGTGGTGTGTATGAGCGCAGTGACGCGAAGGAGCGGGAGAAGGAAGGCCTGAAAAAGGTGAAAGGGTTCCTTGGCGAGGAGTTTGATACGAATGTGGAGATTGTGGAAAATGGTGTCCGGTATATCGTAGATGTGAAGGACGGGCAGAAGACGGGCTTTTTTCTGGATCAGAAGTACAATCGTCTGGCGGTTCAGCGGCTGTGCAGGGGTGCGAAGGTGCTGGATTGTTTCACGCATACGGGATCGTTTGCGCTGAATGCCGGAGTGGCGGGAGCCGCGAGCGTGCTTGGTGTGGATGCATCGGATCTGGCGGTTCGTCAGGCCCAGGAGAATGCGGAGCTGAACGGGCTTTCTGACCGGGTGAAATTTATCAGCCGGGATGTGTTTGAGCTTCTTCCGGAACTGGAAAAGCAGGGGGAGAAGTATGATGTGGTGATTCTGGATCCGCCGGCCTTTACGAAATCCAGAAGTTCCATTAAAAATGCGGTGAAAGGTTACAGGGAAATCAACCTGCGCGGTATGAAGCTGGTGAAGGACGGAGGATTCCTCGCCACCTGTTCCTGTTCCCATTTTATGGACTATGAACTGTTTACGAAGACGATTGCCCAGGCGGCGAAAAATGTGCATGTACGGCTGCGCCAGGTGGAGTTTCGGACTCAGGCTCCGGACCATCCGATTTTGTGGGCCGCGGATGAATCGTATTATCTGAAGTTTTATATTTTTCAGGTGGTGCATGAGAAATAGATTTCCAAAATCCTTTGCAAATTCAATTCACATACTTTTTGCGATATGAGTTTCAATCTTCTTAGTAAAAAGCAAGAATATTTTTATTTACTTTTATGTAGTCTCAAAAAGCCCCGTAGATCTTGTTTAACAAAATCTACGGGGCTTCGCTGATTGGGAAAAGATCACAGTCAGTTTATTTATTGTTGAAAAGCTGAGACGTATTTCTTTCCGCCGGTGTCTTTCTTGAAAGACTGCTTTGCTTTTTCTACCAGTTTAGTGTCCTGAAGCAGATCATAAACCGTGCCCGCCATTACTTTAGCACCGCATAAAACAGCTTTGTTTCCCATCTCTGCTCCAGAACAGGCGGTAACTTGCCAGGTATGGCCAGCCAGTCCGACAGGAAGAGCTGTCATAAACAAATAGGAAAAAGGTGCAATATAACTTACATCACCATGATCAAAAGTGCCGGGCATCACCTTGTCCCAGTTGTCATTTTCCTGAATGTCGTCCATCAGCACCTTGCCTTCCATCTGTTCCGGAAGAACATAATAAGAGGACATAACGTTTTTCTTTACGGAATCCGGAATATCCCTAGTGATCTCTTCGGCCATTTGGTAATCCTCTGTGTCAAATTTCGGTGGGCCTACTTCCAACAGATTATGATTAAGAACTTCTGTCAGATCTCGATTAATGATCATATCGTAGCAGCCAGAAACCAATTCAGAGGTAAATGTTGTTTCCGTCATCATCGCAGCGCCCTCTGCAATTTTCATTAACCGTTTTGTAACATCTTCTACCTGGTCTCGTTTTGGTGCACGAACCATATACCATACTTCCGCATCTGCCGGAACAGAATTGGGAACCTCTCCGCCGTTAGTTATACAATAATGAAGACGAACCGAATCCACTACATGTTCACGAAGATAATTTGCTCCCACATTCATCAGTTCTACAGCGTCAAGGGCACTTCTCCCAAGATAAGGCGCCATAGCGGCATGAGCTGTAATGCCCTTAAATCGGAATTTAATGGAATTGACTGCCAGAGAACTGAAACGAACTACTTCCGTATTGTTGGCCGGATGCCAGGACAGAGCGATATCCAGATCGTCAAAAACCCCCTCCTTAGCCATCATAGGCTTCCCTACCAATTGTTCCTCAGCGGGACAGCCATAATAGCGGATTGTTCCCTGGAGTTTATCTGTTTCTATCAGATTCTTAACAGCAACTACTGCTCCTACACAGCCTGTTGCCAGCAGATTATGACCGCAGCCATGACCAGAACCGCCTTCTTCCACTGGTTCCTGAGTGGTCTGAACTTTCTGGGACAGCCCTGGGAGAGCATCATACTCTCCCAGTATTCCAATGACAGGATATCCCTGACCATATTCTGCAATAAAGGCTGTCGGCATATTAGGAACTTCTTTAATACGGAATCCTTGATCTTTCATATAAGATTTAAGCAGTGCACAGGATTTAACTTCCTGAAAGGCAGGTTCAGCATAAGTCCAGAGTTTATGAGCAATCTCCTTCAAGATTTCCTGCTGGGCATCCACTTTAACATATAAATCTTCTTTCGTCATACTCTATCTCCTTCCCGTTCAATCATTTCTTTGTAGCAATAGCACGTCCAATGAAAATCGTTCCAAAGATAATGATGACCATCATAAACCAGTAAGATCCTCCAGGAACCCAGTTTAACAGTGGAGTGTAATATCCAATAATGTGAATTACCACAGCCAGCACAGCTGCTACCAGACCCGTTTTTAAATCGGATACAACCTGCTGAGCAAACAACGCCCCGAACAAAGCAGGCACGATGTTGGTTAGTGCAAGAGTTACTTCCGCCGGCACCAAAGAAAGAATCGAGGAGCCCAGGATCACTCCAATAGTAAGAATAAGCACGTTAACAATAACAGATACCGCTATGCCAATAGTGGAAATGATCGTACCTTTTTCGCTGCCCGGTTCTACTTCAGCTGCATTTTGAGCCGCAATAGAAACCGGCATCCGAAGATTACTGATATTTCCGGATAGGAAGGACATATAGGTGCCAGGAATGCCAAGAACGCCATAGTAAGAAATAGGTTCGATAAACCAGAAAACACCTTCCATGGAAGCAACAAGCAAAAATCCAGCTAAAATATGCTGAGGCTGAGGTCGCAGGCCAAAGATAAACACCAGCACCAGGCCAGGAAGCAGACCCATTAAAACGCCCACAAGATTTGTAAATCGGCCTAACCGAATAATGGATGGAATATATTCTTTCTCAAAAACATCACTTTTGTTTTCGTTATTCATATATGTAGTCTCCTTTCTTAGAAAAGCAGCGACACACCCATACCGATAAACATAGAGAGTGTGAATGCCCAATCATGAATCCATTTCTTATTCGCCTTCTTATTGAGTCCGCAGAATAGAGCCATGGCGGCAAAACCAACAAGCGCGGCAACAGTCTGAGAGTCAAATCGGAACACTCTGTCGCATGTCAGAAATGCAAACACACCGGCAATACAGCATCCTGAGATTACTGGCAGCATTTCTCTTTTCCCGCCGGCCATCAGATTCTGCAGTTTGTCCATCTTATGAGTAAACAAGCCTGTTAGGATCGGTGCACCCATGGCGCCCAGGATCATTGTCCAGACAGCTGTAGCAAAACCGTTAGGACTCAATGCTCCCAGTGCTTCGCCGGCAGCTTGAGCTCCTAGTTCTGCCGCCGTAGTTTCATAGGCAACGGAACCGATATAGGACAAACGATACCAGGAAATTGGATAGCCAAGAGAAAGCAGCAGTGCCACCATGCCTACCACAATACCAAGGGAAGGTCCAAGACTGGTAACAATAGACACTTTTACTGTAGATTTAATTTGCTGATCAGTGATCCCTATTTCTTTGCGTACTTTCAGAGACTTTCTGACAAACAAGGCGCTCTGCAGCAGTACCCAGCCTACACATAGCCCGCATGCAAGCCAAATCCAAGGACTGTTTGCAATTTCTAAATAATTCATATCTATCATTCCTTTCTTTACATTTGTGCATTCTTTGTATTTATTTAACATTCAAAAAATCATAAGATGCCTGCGCTATTACAGCGCTTCCTTTCATAAACGCGGCTTCATCTACATTGAAGCGTTCATGATGATGGGGGTAAATACAATTCTTTTCTTTATTTCCGCCACCCAGGAAAGCAAAAACTCCAGGAATATTCTCGCAAAAATATGCGAAATCATCGCTTCCCGAAACAGGGGGATCATTTTGAATCACATCTTCACCAAACAGTTTAATAGCAGCGTTCCGGACAATATTGTTGAATTCCAGATTATCGTGAACAATTGGGCCTGTTTTAAATTCATAATCCACATCAGCAGTGCAGCGGTAGGCTTTGGCGGTGTATTTTGCCACCTCTTGGATACGTTTCGCCACCTCCTTGCGGTGAGTCTTGGAAAAATCCCGAACATTGCCGTAGAGCATTGCCTTTCCGGCAACAATATTGTACTGGTATCCTCCCTCCATTTTACCGATAGTGATTATCGAAGCATTTCTCGGATCGTTTTCACGTGAAATTAAAGGCTGGAAATTCATCACCATGGCTGCAGCAGTGGTGATGGCATCATGTCCTAGCTGGGGCTGCCCACCGTGGCATGCATCACCATGAATGGTTACGGTAAACTGATCGCTGCTGGCTGTCTGTGGCCCATCCGGAATACTGAAATAGCCTGATTTTTTCCAGGAAGCAATGTGTAGAGCCAGCGTTGCATCTACCCCGTCCAGAATACCTTTATCCACGTAAGATTTAGCGCCTATCGCGGTTTCTTCCGCACCCTGGAAAATTAATTTTACATTTCCCGCCAACTCATCTTTGATATCCATGAGGATTCTAGTGGCGCCCAGAAGCATTGCTACATGGCTGTCGTGGCCACAGGCGTGCATCACACCCTTTGTCTGACTTTGAAAAGGAAGACCTGTTGCTTCATCAGTGGGCAATGCGTCAATATCAGCCCGCAATAGAATAGTCTTAGAACTTTCGTCAGCCTTCCCCCCGGAGATCATTGCCCAGCATCCGGTTAAACCATCAAAGGTTTGAGGCTCGATTCCCATTTTTCGCAATTCTTCTTTAATATGCGCGGTGGTTTCGAATTCTTGCCAGGACAGCTCAGCATGTTGGTGGACCCATCTGCGTTGATTAATAATATAGTCCTCATACTTTTCTGCCAATGTTTTAATATCCATTTTTATTCTTCACCTCTTGTATCGATGATCACGCTGTCACAGCAACTTCCGCCAGTCATCAAGGTCTGAGTACGTTCAAATCGAAAATTAGGGTTGATTCCATAAAAGAAGGCTTCATCCCGCATACAGGACAAATAAGGTCCCCATTCCTCCATTCCAAGCCGTTTATACATATCACAGTACTCACAACGTAAAGTCTTGCATAACAGTTTGTTATCCGCCAGCCATTTATACTCTACGTCCAGGGAACCGCCTTCTTCATGATGCCCACAGATAGCGGATAGATCTTTAAGCTCATTGCTGCCATGAAGCTCTGCCTGCCTGGCACCATGGGCTATTGCTTCCTCACGAATTACTTTTTTCAAGATTTCGCGAATTTTATCCTTTCCTAATTCCTGCTCAAACGCCTCCAGAAAAGGTTTGAGAATACGAGCCTCCACTTCTCTGCGAGTCAAGATAGGAAGCTCATCTACGCTGATAACATTTGCCATCTTTTTACCTCCTTAAATATTGTTATCCTTTGAAAATTTCTGTATTGGTTTACTTGTATCGTTTAATATTTATTCATGAATAAATTAATTATGAGATGATTGTATATCATTATCGTGTTAAAGTCAATTAAATATTCAAAAAAATACACGTATATTTTTTTAAATGACTAATGATTTGCTATGAAAAAGTGATATTTTTTAATATTTTGGAAGTATATAACCTATTTGAATTTCCAAATATGATAGCTTGATGTATAATTATTGATGTTATACTTGTATAATATTGCTTTCGGCAAAGCTGTTAGTATATAATTAATTTTAGACTTCGAATATAAGGAGGGTTGTTATGCGATATAAACAGTTAGAACAAAAGAAAATGAATAATACAGCGCAGCAAATCCTTGAAAGTGCTTATGAATTATTTTTAGACAAAGGATATAAAAATGTTACGACCCGGGACATTGCTTCTTATGCGGGGGTTAACCTTGGTCTGATCACTTATTACTTCGGCACTAAAGATCAGCTCGGCTCTATGGTTTTGGATTCTATTAACGAGATGCTTTATCAAAAAGCATTTGAAACAAAGCTCCCTGATGATACTGGCTCTGCTGAAAAGCTTTGTGTCTATACTGTTCTTCTCTGGCGGTATTCTGATAAAAAAATGTTTCGGTTCGCTTCTGAATTGGCAAATACAAATAAAGAGAACCTACGGATGGGGAATACATTCCAGAATCTGGCTTGGGCAGTTATCCAGGACTACCACCTTTCCGTCACTCCTCTTGAAAACGAGGTGTATTTAACTGTGTTCAAAAGTTCTGAACTTGCGCTTATCCAAAGAATGTTTGATCACAGCCTGAATATTACATTGGAGGATATTGCTGATATATTGCTATCTAATTATTTTTTTAATATTGGCTTGTCGGATCAAACAATTTTATTTATTCTTAATCGCTGTCGGGATATACTTCAATCGCTCCCGTTAGAAGCAAAATAAAATATGGTATCTCGTCAAATAATTAGGAAATTGTTGTTTTACTGAATGCCATATTATACAAGTATAATTTTGGAATTTACAAATCAGAAAGTTGTACTTTGAATCGAATCAAGTATCTTCTTGTTTGACATTTGGAATATTGATATTTCTGAAAAAACGGCTATTGATTTTGCAAAATCCGAATATTAATTTTGAATACTTAATTGACTTTTGAAAAATAGTAATATACAATTAGTCTAATAATTTATTCATGAGTAAAAATGTGAAGCATAATGACGTAGATTTCCCAAAAACAATGAAAAATGTAACTTTTAACAGTAAATAATGAAAGATGGGATCTTTAATACTACCATAGAAGGAGGAAAGGTGTTGTGAAACGAAACGATGAAAAATATCAGGCATATATCCAGATATTGAAAGAGGAACTGGTTCCGGCAATGGGATGTACGGAGCCAATTGCGCTTGCCTATGCGGCGGCAAAAGCAAGAGAAGTGCTGGGTGTTATTCCGGAAGAAGTACAGGTAGAGGCCAGTGGGAGTATTATAAAAAATGTTAAGAGTGTGATCGTGCCGAATACCAATCATCTAAAGGGGATACCCGCAGCAGCAGCTGCCGGAATCATTGCGGGAAAATCCGAGAAAAAATTGGAGGTGATTTCAGAGGTGTCTGAGGGACAGATCGATCAGATCAAAGAATTCCTGCAGCACACAAAAATTACGGTGGAACATATAGATCATGGAATTACCTTTGAGATCATTGTGACGGTAATAAAAGGAGATTCTTACGCGAAAGTTCGTATTGCAAACTACCATACCAATATTGTGCTGATTGAAAAAGATCATGAAGTGCTTTTGGAGATTCCGATAGAAGGAGAAGAAGAAGAAGGACTAACAGACAGGAGCCTGCTGGATATGCAGGATATCTGGGATTTTATCAACACAGTTGAGATTGAGGATATCAGAGAAGTGATCGGACGGCAGATCGAGTATAACACTGCAATCGCCGATGAAGGATTGCAAGGTGATTATGGTGCCAATATAGGAAGTGTCTTACTGGCTACATATGGAGATTCAGATGTCAAGATCCGGGCAAAAGCAAGAGCGGCGGCGGGTTCAGATGCAAGAATGAATGGATGTGAACTGCCGGTGATCATTAATGCGGGAAGTGGAAATCAAGGTATGACCTGTTCACTTCCGATTTTGGAATATGCCAAGGAATTAAAGGCGGATGAGGACAAGATTTATCGTGCGCTTGCCCTGTCCAATCTGGTGGCAATCCATCAGAAAACTGGGATTGGTCGTCTCTCTGCTTATTGTGGGGCGGTTAGCGCCGGAGCAGCCGCAGGGGCGGGAATCGCCTATCTTTGCGGTGGAGGATATGAAGAAGTGATCCATACGGTAGTCAATGCACTTGCCATCGTATCTGGAATGGTCTGCGATGGAGCAAAAGCTTCCTGTGCGGCCAAGATCGCAGAATCTGTGGATGCAGGCATTTTAGGATACAATATGTTTCTGCAGGGGCAGCAGTTCTATGCAGGTGACGGTATCGTCACCAAAGGCGTGGAAGCAACGATTCATAATATTGGAAGATTAGGAAAAGACGGTATGAAAGAAACGAATGAAGAAATCATCAAAATGATGATCGAAGAATAAGAGTTTTGGTTATGAAAGTTTTTTATTAAACATGTTGTGATGCAAATGGGAAGAATCCTAAGCTGGAAGAAACAGAATTGGGAAACACTCTGGAAACCGGCAGAACATTTGAAAAATCGTATACAATTACTGTAGCATAAGAAATAGCAGCGGTGCAGGATTCTCAAATGAGAAGGCACCGCTGCTTTCTTATTTAACAGGAAACTTCGTTCCCTGTTAAATAAAAACGCTCCGCGGGATGCGCACTCGCGCAAAGCAGAAGTTTGTCGCTAAAGCGACCGCGCTCGGCGCGAGAGTTCCGCAAGCGGAACTCTTTGTTCTGCGCATCGTTTTGCATGACAGCCGTTTTCGCTGTTTGTTTTACAGATATTTCCGATATTGATAGTTTCCCCACAGGTCAAAGCATCCGTCTGCCAGCAGCGTTATGCCCAGAAAGCGGACGAACAGAATGGTTGTGTCAAATGGATTGGCAATCAAGGTGACGCCAAGAAATGCCAGAACTGCCGCCAGGACCAGAGCAACCCACCATCTGACGCAGTCCATTTGGCGCAGGCGAAGCGCACGCTGGAGAATTCCAACCGCATCCAGGAGAATGATGATTCCCAGGATGAAGGGCAGAATGGAGAGAATGACCCGCGGCTGTGCAAGGCAGACGACACCGGCAGTGAGCAGGATCACACCCAGAATCAGGTCTGTCTGAAATGCGGAATCGCGCTCTGTCCGGCGCAGATAGGAAAACAGACGCACCGCGCCGTACAGAAGGGAGGCAATCCCGACAAACGTGCAGAACAGCCGGGTCAGTTCGGTTGGTTTAAGCAAAAGAACAATTCCAAGTACAACATAGAGAAAAGCCAATACATTGTGGCTAAAATGGAGCGTGTGCTCCTCTCTGGAACGCATCGATTTCATTTAAATCCTCCTTTCGATTCCTTCTAGGTCAAACGGAGGGGTGTACTCCTCCTTCGCGCTGGATTTTTCCTGCATATATCCATCGGTCAGACCGAGGCGTATGGCCTCATCGAGAACCTTTTCATATTCATAGGTTGTAATTCGCCGGTTGATTTCAGGAAACTCCTTTGCGTGATAAAACGGCGTGTACTGGCTCATCAGACTCAGAAGAAAGCTGCCTTTTTCCAGATGATCCGCCATCCAGTGAAGAAGCCGGATGGAATCCGTCCGCTGGCCTGGGAGTACCATGTGCCGGATGATGACACCCTTTTGCAGGATGCCTCTCTGATCAAATACCGGAGCACCTGTCTGCCGGATCATTTCAGGGATAGCCTGGGATGCAAAGGAAAAATAATTTTCTGCGCGGGAATACTTCTGCGCAATGCCGCTGTCATAGTATTTCAGGTCGGGAAGATAGATATCTACGGAACCGTCAAGTAGACGGAGTATTTCCGGCCGCTCATACCCACTGCAGTTATAGACCACCGGAACGACAAGCTGGTCCCGGATCCGGTTCAGAGCAGGGAGAATGGAAGGAACATACTGATCTGCCGTGACAAGGCTGATATTTTCTGCCCCCTGGCGTTGGAGATCCAGAAAAATATCTGCAAGCTCTTCTTCGGACAGGACCTTCCCAAAGCCTTCCTGACTGATCGAATAATTCTGACAGAAGCAACATTTCAGCGTACACCCGCTGAAAAATACGGTCCCGCTTCCGCCTGTTCCGCTGATGCAGGGCTCTTCCCAGAAGTGAAGAGCAGCCCTGGCAGCCCGGATCTGACTGCCGCATCCGCAGAATCCGGTCTTTACACTCCGGTTGGCATGGCACATTCTGGGACAGAGTGTGCAGTCCTGATAGATTGATTTCAAATCCGTCCCGGAGAACGGATGGAGTTCTTGTGTCATACAGTACCCTTTCTTTTCAAACGGCCCTGCCTATAACAGTGTGCGGAGCACCGCCTCCACAGAAGAAGTCTGATGGGCCGCATAGCGTTCCACGCCTTTGGCACAGGTGTCTACCGCGTAACTGTGCGGTGTAAAGGCAAGCATCTCGATATCATTGTACTGGTCGCCAAAGGTCATGCATTCCTCCGGCCGAATACCAAGATGGGATGAGATGGCGGCAAGTCCGGTGCCCTTGTCCGCATTCGGCGCAATAAAATCAAACCAGATATTTCCGGATGTGACAATTTTGATACGGTCCTGGTACTTATCGCGGAAGTAGCCAAAGGAATTCCAGGCGCCGTCAAAATTGCAGATAGCGACTTTCAGGCAGAGGTCAGGCACCTTTGTCAGATCATCCGCCAGCTCCACATCATAATGGACATGGTTTTTGATATGATCATAAAGCCGGTCATTTCCCTTTTCGACATAGCATTTCTCCGGGCTGGAATAGAGAAGGGCGCAGTCCGGCTGCTCTCTTGCATCGAGAATGATCTCGTTTGCAAGATCCCGGTCAATCTGCCCGGATGCCAGCATCTTCCCTTCGTGCATGCAAAGGGAGCCGTTCTCTGCGATATAAGAAATCTCGTCCTGAAGCGGGGCAAACAGCCGCCGGATATTGGCATACTGCCGGCCGCTTGCGGCTACAAAGCGGATGCCTTTTTCCTTCAGAGCGGGAATCAGTTCAAACATTTCCTGGGGCAGAACCTGCGCCCCGTTTTTCAGAAGCGTACCATCAAGGTCGCTTGCAACTAAACGTATCATGTAAAATCCTCCTGCTTATCGTAAAAAGAAGTCAAGTTCATTATATGGACGAAAGCGGAGTTTGTAAAGCGAAGGAAAGAAAGGAACCGGGAATTGTTGTAAAAAAGTATCAAACAAAGTATAATAAAACAAGAATGAAGGAAATACACCATCAGAAAAGGAAGGAATAAGATTGAAAATGAATAGTAGAGGGTATCCATTCTCTTAATCGCATGACAAAC
>ERZ1643246.4133-NODE-4133-length-11764-cov-3.433086_pt1 | contig 11764 bp, 11 predicted proteins | sample MGYA00579265_ERZ1643246 | MGnify/ENA primary metagenome ERZ1643246 (study PRJEB29033, sample SAMEA4952261) | chicken gut metagenome | biome: Broiler Chicken; feature: Gastrointestinal Tract; material: Caecum | place: Ireland | collected 2018 | study: Broiler...
AACGAGCTGCGGGGACGGCCACCATCAACGCGCGTACCGCGGCAGGTGTCGGAGGCACTACCATCAGGCTTATTGATGCGACGGAAGATGACGCGCGCGCTTGGTTAGAATGGCTGAAGCCGCGCGGAAATGTGATACAGTAGCACCATGAAAGAAGCAGAGACATCGCCGGACGCTGCGAGCGTCCATCCCGCCGCATCCAGCCGACGCCAGACGGGCGACCGCTCGTCTGGCGTCCGTCGTGCGGCCCCTGAAACGCCCGCCGCCTCGGCTGCGCCCGCAACATCGTTTGCGCCCGCAGCCCCGGCTACGCCCGCTGCCCCGGCTGCAGCCTCTCCCGCACCCGCGGTCCCTCCCATGCCCGCGGCCCTTCCCGCGTCGGCGGCTCCCGCTGCCGCAGCTGCGTCCGCGCCGCCTCCCGCGCCCGCCCACGGGTGGACGCCCTCCCAGTTCAAACCGCACGACTACGCCAGCATGCGCGCGATGCGCCATGAGACGGCGAGCACGTCGGCCAGCGCTGCGAACAAAGAGCGCAACGTGCGCGAGTACACGCTGGGCGAGGAGATCGCCAACTCCGTGACGCACGGCCTGGGCGCGCTTTTGGCTATAGCCGCCATTCCCGTCCTCGTCGTGCGCTCGCTGGACAGCGGAGGCGGCGTCTACCTGTTCGCCGCGCTCGTCTACACGCTCACGATGCTGCTCGAGTACACCATGTCCACGCTCTACCACGCCATTGCGCAAGACAAGGCGAAGCGCGTGTTCAAGGTGCTCGACCACAGCTGCATCTACCTGTTCATCGCGGGTTCGTACACGCCGTTCTGCCTCATCTCGCTCGCTCCGTACGGCGGCGGGTGGCTGTGCGCGTTCGTGTGGGCGCTCGCGCTGGCGGGCGTGGCGTGCGAGGCGTTCTGGGTGTTCCGACCGCGCTGGATATCCGCTGTGCTGTACCTGCTTTTGGGTTGGTGCGTCGTGGGGTTTTTGCCGTCGCTTTTGGCGGCCGTTCCGGCGACGGGTTTGTGGCTGCTCGTGGCGGGCGGCGTGTGCTACTCCATCGGGTGCATCTTCTACGTGTTGAAGAAGCTTCCCTACATGCATTCCATCTTCCATCTCTGGGTTTTGGCCGGAAGCATCTTGCAGTTCTTGGCCATCGCGTTGTACGTTATGTGAGCGGGTGCGTGCGCAAGCGCGCGGGCATGACAGCCCCACGATCGCCGCAGGGATACGGGGTCGCTGCGGCGCAAGCGCCCGAAGGGGACGCAAGCCGCTCACGAAGGAGATGAACGCATCGCTCATGGACATAGGGATAAGCATCGTCGTAACGTTCGTGCTCGTCTTGGTTAACGGGTACTTCTCCATGTCGGAGATGGCGCTGGTCAACGCGAAGCAGGTGCTGTTGCAGCACGAGGCCGAGGAAGGGGACAAGCGCGCCGGCCGCGCGCTGTCGCTGGCCGCCGACTCCGGTCAGTTCCTGGCTACCATCCAGGTGGCCATCACGCTCGTCGGGTTCTTCGCCTCGGCCGCCGCCGCCACGAACCTCTCCGATCCGTTCGCCGCCTGGCTGTCGGGCTTGGGCGTGCAGTGGCTTGCGGTCATTGCGCCGGGGTTGGCTCCCGTGCTCATCACGCTCGTGGTGTCGTATCTGAGCATCGTCGTGGGCGAGCTCGTGCCGAAGCGCATCGCGCTGGCCGACGCCGAGCGCGTGAGCAAAACGGTGGCCGGTCCGCTCATGGTGTTCCAGAAGATCGCCTCGCCGCTGGTGGCGCTCACCTCGGTTTCGGCGAACGGCCTTGCGCGCGTGCTGGGCATCAAAGACGCCGACGAGCGCCAGAACGTGTCCGAAGAAGAGATCAAGTTCATGGTCACCGACAACGACGAGCTGCTTGACGACGAGAAGCGCATGATCCACGACATCATCGACCTCGGCGACATGTCGGTTCACGAGATCATGCAGCCGCGTGTGGACATGATCCTCGTCGAGGACGTCGAGACGGTGCGCCAGGCTATCGAGCGCATGCGCGGCACCGGCTATTCGCGCCTTCCCGTGTACCACGAGGACATCGACCGCATCGTGGGCATCGTCACCTACAAAGACCTCATCGCGCCGCTCATGGACGGGCGGGAGAACGAGCCGGTGGCGGCGCACGCTTACGAGGCCATGTTCGTGCCCGAGACGAAAGACATCTTCCCGCTTCTGGCAGAGATGCAAACGAATCGTCAACAAATGGCCATCGTCGTGGACGAGTACGGCGGCACCGATGGTTTAATTACCGTCGAGGACATCGTGGAGGAGATCGTCGGCGAGATCGTGGACGAGACGGACCGCGAAAGCCCGTTCATCAAGCAGGTGGGCGGCACGGCATGGGTGGTGGACGGAAGGTTTTCGGTCGAAGATGCCGAAGAGCTGGGTTGGCCCGTTGCGGAATCACCCGATTACGAGACGATTGCCGGCTGGTTCATGAGCACGCTCGATTCGGTTCCCCAGATGGGCGACGAGTACCGCATCGACGGATACTGCTTCAGGATCCAATCCATGCGCCGTCGCCGCATTCTGACGGTGCGGGTGGAGCGCCTTGACGATTCCGATGCCCCGTGCACTGTCGGCGACGCAGCTGTTCGGGAGGATGGGTGACGCAGGAGAAGCGGCTCAATCGTTCGCGCGACGCGCTTTTGGGAGGCGTGTGCGCCGGCGTGGCCGAGTACTTCGATGTCGACCCGGTGGTCGTTCGCATTCTCGTGGTGGTGCTCACAGTCGCCTCAGCCGGTCTTTTGGGCGTGGCGTACGTGGCGATGTGGGCAGTGCTGCCGAAAGCGCCCGAGGTGGTCGTTCCGGTTGAGGTGGAGCCCCAGTCCGTGCGCTCCGACACGTATGGGGAGGTGACTGCCGCCGTCGCGCGCGGCCATGCCGAGGGTGCGGGCCAACAGGGCGCAAGTCCAGCTCAGGCGGCTGCATGGCGCTATGCGAGCGCCGCGCCTCTGCGTCTGCGGGCGCGATGCCGCCTGCGGGCGGCTCTGCGGGTGCGCCGTCGCGCCCTGCGGTGTCGTCGCAACCGGTGGGCGCTCCGATGATGCACGGCGGGGCGGTTCCGCAGCCGGTGCGGTTGGCAGAAGGTTCGCCGGCGCCCGTCGACGCCGCTTCGCAGGTGTTCGCAGCGCCGACGCAGCCGATGGCGACCGTTTCCGCGCCCGTCGATGTCGCTTCGCAGCTCGCCGCGGCGTCAGGACAGCCGACCGCGCCCTCTTCGCCCATGGGCGCTCCGGTGCCTCCCGCTACGGTTCCCGTGCAGCCTGTTCAGCCCGTCCAGCCCCCGAGAGAGCCGTCTGCCACAGCCGTGAAGGGGGCGTTGTGGCTGGGTTCGTTTCTGCTGTTCTTTGGCGTGATGTCTTTTGTTGCCACGTTCGTGGAAGGCGTATCGTGGTGGCAGTACTGGCCGGTCATCTTCGTCATCCTGGGCATTGTGCGCATGGTGGTGCCGGCCAAGCCGGGGCACCGCACGCGTCATTTCGTTGATGGCCTGGTATGTTTTTGCGTGGGCGGGACGCTGCTGCCCATGAGTTTGGGCATGGTGGGGTGGCAGACGATCGGGCTGATGCTGATGGGCCTGTGGCCTGTGCTGCTTATGGTGGCGGGGCTGCTCATATTGGGCGGCGCGCTCAAGTCGCCGCTGCTCACGTTGCTTGCGGGCGCGTGTTTCGCGGTGTTTTGCGTGGTTGGTCTTGTTTGGTATGCGGTGCCCGGCTCGATTGAGCATGTCGTGATCTCCGCGCCGTACGGACGCGACTACTATATAGAGATGCCTCCGTGGTTTGACTGACGGCGCGGTCGCGTCTGCCGTGTTCGAGGTGCGCGCTGGGGGTGCGTGGGGGCGCGTCGGATGCCGCAGCTCTGTTCGGAATGCGCGCGGAATGCGCGCGGGGTGCGGAGGGCGCGTGGAGGGCGCAAGATGTACGGGAGGCACGCTCGTGCGGGCGCGAGCGGTTGGCCGGACGGTCGTTTTCTCGGCGCTGGGCGCGGATGTGCGGGGATGCGCGCGCGAGAGGGTTGGGGCGCGCAGGGTGCAAGGGGCATGTGGGGGCGCAGGATTCGCGGATGGGCATGCGGGGGGGGGCGGGAGCGGTTGTCTGGTCCGTCAAACATCAACGGGGGCGCTCGCGCGGGGGTGCAGGGTTCGCGGGTGTGCTCGCGCGGGGCACGTGGGGGCGCAGGGTGAGCGGGGGCGCGCGTGCGCGGGCGCGAGCGGTTGGCCGGACGGTCGTTCTCTCGACGTGAGGCGCGCTGGTCTGCACAATTCGTTCGCTGTTCTGCTCGCAGCATCAAAAGGTTTGCGAACTGCGGAAACAACGCAAATGCGCCTGTCAAGCGAACAAACCGTGAAGGGCTTCTCCATACTTTTTTGCTCTCGGAGGGCGCTCTCGTTACAATAGTGCCAGTCACAACAGCATAGCGCCCCTCCGGCAGCAATCCTCCCTTACAACCAACCACGCTGTCAACCGCTTCGGCGGTGCGGGGTCGTGCGCTGCGAAACGAAAGGTACGGTATTTTGGTCGCCAAGCGTCCAACGAAACGGAACACGAGCCTTGCCGCAAAAGCGATTGCGGTGGGATGCGCGTCATGTCTTGTTGCCGGGTGCATCGGGATCGGGATCGCTTCTGCAGGCGTTGCCGCACCCTCCGATGTGGATTCGTTCGGCATCGATGCGGCGAGCGTTTCCGAGGGCGCGGATGTCTTCGAGCAAGAGCCTTCCGATGGGGCTTCCCGTGCGGCCAGCACGTTGACGAGCGTCGCCGTCCGTGATATCTCCCAGGGCATCGCCGCTATCGAAGCGGAGGAGGAGGCTGCTCGCATTGCTGCCGAGGAGGCCGCGCGGGCCGAGGAGGAGGCGCGCATCGCCGCCGCCGAAGCCGCGAAGGCCGAGCAGCAGGCTCAAGCCGCGCGCGAGGCGGCCGCAGACGCGCTGGCCGGATTGCCCGACGTCGACTGGAGCGTGGGCGAGGACGAGTTCGTGTCCACGTGGACGGCCCGCATCGACGCGTACCTTGCCGGGTCTCCGCTGGCGGGCCAGGGCAGGACGTTCGCAGAGGCCGCTTGGAACAATGGCGTGGATCCTCGCTGGTCGCCCGCCATCTCCAACACCGAAAGCTCCAAGGGAGCGCATTGCTTCGCCCCCTACAACGCTTGGGGCTGGGGCGATTCGAGCTGGAGCAGCTGGGAAGAGGCTATCAACGCACACGTGGCAGGGCTTGCCGCCAATTACGGTTACTCCATCACCTACGCGTTCGCCGTGAAGTACTGCCCGCCCAATGCCGATCACTGGTTCAACGCCACGCTCTCCCAGATGAAGCTGATCTAGCGCTCAGGACCCCCGGACCCCCGGACCCCCGGACCCCCGGAGCCCTCCTTCCCGTCTTTGCTGCTCTTTGTTCGCGGATGTTTCACGTGAAACATCTGTTCTCGCGCATCGTCCGTGCATGCGCGGACCGATTGCAGTATCCTATGCGCTGGACGGAAACGGCGCACGCATGCGCCTGACGGAAGGACCGGTATGAGCAATGTGATCGTCGTGGGCTGCGGTCGCGTCGGCTCCCAGCTGGCGAACATGCTGTCCGACAACGGCAGCAACGTGTGCGTGATCGACCGCAACCCCGATGCGTTCGCCAACCTGGGGCGCAACTTCAACGGCTCCACGGTGCAGGGCGTCGGCTTCGACGAGGAGACGCTTGTGAAGGCCGGCGTGGAGGACTGCGACGTTATGGCCGCCGTCACGCAGTTCGACAACACGAACCTCATGTGCGCCGAGGTGGCAAGCCGACTGTTCGACGTGCCGCATGTCATCGCGCGCCTGTACAATCCCGACCACGAGCGCGCCTACATGCAGCTGGGCATCGACTACGTGTGTGGCACCTCGCTTGTGGCCGAAGACGTGTTCAGCAAGGTGGTGTCCGGACATGGGGCGCACCTCGACACGTTCGGCGAGTTTGAAGTGCTGCGTTTCTCGCTCGACCTCAGCTGGACGGAGAAGCGCACCATCCGCGTGTCGGAGATCGAGCGCGACCACGACATCCGCATCATCGCGTTCGAGCGCGGCGACGGGTCGGCCAGCTCCATTCCCACGCGCGATTCCATCCTCTACAACGGCGATTCGGTGCTGGTGTGTGTGCGTCACGAGCTGATCGAGTCGTTTTCGAGGTACATCCAGGATTGATCGTTCCGGCGGTTTGGCGGCTGCCGGCCCCGCCGACGCTGCGGGTGGCTGGGACGTCCGGTTTTCGCGCGAAGATGCGGGCTTGTGGATCGAAGCGCGCTTCGCTCGCGCCGCTTCATGAGCCTCGGCACCGCAGCCGCCCTCGCTGGCATAGTTGGATTTGCACGAAAGGATGAGCCATGTACATTGTGATCGCGGGCGGCGGCAAGATCGGCGAGTACCTTGCGAGCGTGCTGCTCTCGAGCGGAAACGACGTGGCGGTGATCGAGGAGGACCTTGCCACGGCAGATCGCCTGTCGGTGGTGCTGCAGGGACGCTACCTCGTCATCCACGGCGATGGGTGCGACTCGAAGTACCAGGAGGACGCGGGCATTCGCCGCGCCGACGTGTTCGTGGCCACCACTGGCCAGGACGACGACAACCTCGTGTCGTGCGAGATCGCGCAGCGCGTGTTCAACGTGCCGCGCTGCATCGCACGCGTGAACAGCCCGAAGAACCTCCGCATATTCAAGGAGGTGGGCATCGAGTGCGTGTCGTCCACCACGCTCATTGCGAACCTCATCGAGGAGGAGACGTTGCTGGGCAGCATGAGCGTGGCCTCGTCGCTGACGCGCGGCAACGTCACGCTCATCGAGGTGGTGATGCCGCGCATGCGCCATCATTCCAACGAGGCGGGCATCCTCGCGTCGTCGGTGCCCATGCCGCCGAAGAGCATGATCGTGGCCGTGTCTCCCAAAGATGACGACGACGTGGAAGTGGTGGACGACGACACCGTCATGTATGCGGGCGACACCGCCATCGTCGTGGCTGATAACGAAGTGCTCGACGACGTGCGCGCCCTGTTCAAGGGGCTGTAGGGGCGTTTCCGACTGCGGCGGCCCGAGCGCGTGCCCTGCGGGGTGCCCCGTGCTGGCTGGCCTTGTGTGCGCCGCTTCTGCGCGTACACCACCTTCTGCGTCCGTAGCTCCTTTCCTTGCGTCTGCGTTGCGTATGCGTAAAACTCATCGGGATTGGTGACGTTTCTTCTTGTCCCTTCTTAAAGTCTCGCTGCCCGTTTCGTGCTTTTCGCTTTGCGCTCGACGCTCTTTCGTAGGCTTCGGCATGCGGTTCTGCGCGGGTGCCGCGCACTGGCGCGCCGTAACTGTCGATGTTCCCCGGGCCACGCCATCGAACCTCGGTTTCGTGGCAGGTTTTGACGGAAAACCGCCATTGCGAAACCATCGTGGACGCATGCGTCAAAGCGCTGATCATGCCGACCTGGGAAAACACGCGTGCGTGACAGCGCTGGCCTTCCTTTGATAGCGGTTTTCCGTCAAAACCTGCCACGAACGCACGCTGTCCGCGTCAACCCTGGTTGTCCAACAAGAGTGCGTCGACGCAGTAGCACAAAATCACGGTTAAGAATGATTTTTCCGTTCCCCTCAGGAGCGTTTTCGGGGAAACACCAGGTCGTGAAATCAATCCTAATCAAAAAATCGTTCTTAACCGTGATTTTGTGCTACTGCCTTCATCGCTCTCTGTGTGACCGCCGTTGACAGAGGTCGGATCGGATCGCTGCGCCCGACCAGAGGAGCCCGACTCGGGATCTGGCGAACGTGGGTTCGTGTCAATCCTGGCTTAACGCAAACATCGCGCCGAACTGGCACGGATCGCGTCTTGCGCATAGGTCGTCAACTGCCTTTCCATCCCGATGGAAACGTTTTCCCGGCTCGGAATCCCCGTCGGAGTCGCCGCCGGCCCCTCGGGGTGCCTTTTCGGAGGGAAACTTATGCACAAGGCGCGATCTCTGCCGTTTCGGGCCGAGCTTTGCGCCAAGCCAGGGTCGGCAGGGATCGGGTCGACCCGCCGAGCAATGTCCCGCCGGCGCTTCGGAAGGCCCCGCCCGCTGGACGGGGGGGGGGTTCTGCAACGCCCGGTCAGGGGAGCTCGGCCCGAGGACTAGCGAACATGGGCTCGTGTCAATCTTGATTAGCAGAGACGCCCCATTCTGGCGTGCGGCTCGCTCCAAGGCGCTTGCACGGGAGGGGCGGGTGTCGGGTTCGCCGCACATCGTTGTTCGACCGTTTGGATCGGACGGCCTTCGCATGCTGCGCAACGTCCGCGAGCCCGCCGCGCTTTCCGTGGAAAATCTCCCGTGCGACCTGCGGTGCGATATAGTGGACGCATCGAGAAACCGGAGGAGAAGAGTCGCCATGATCAATCGTTACACGCGCCCCGCGATGGGGGCCATCTGGGAGCTTCAGAACAAGTTCGAGATCTGGAAAGAGATCGAGGTGCTGGCGTGCGAGGCGCAAGCCGAACTGGGGCAATCCGGCATCACGAAGGAGGAGGCCGCGTGGATCCGCGCGCACGCCGACTTCACCGTGGAGCGCATCGACGAGATCGAGAAGGTAACGAACCACGACGTCATCGCGTTCACCACGTGCATGGCCGAATACATCGACGCCGAGGTGCCTGAGGGTCAGGAGAAGCCGAGCCGTTGGGTGCATTACGGTATGACCTCGTCCGACTTGGGCGACACGGCGCTTTCCTACCAGATTACGCAAGCCATCGATATCATCCTCGAAGACATCAAACAGCTCGGCGAGACGTGTAAGCGCCGCGCGTTCGAATTCCAGGACACGCTCTGCGTGGGCCGCACGCACGGCATCCATGCCGAGCCGATGACGTTTGGCATGAAGTTTGGCAGCTGGGCGTGGGCGCTGAAGCGCGCGCAGACGCGCATGGAGGAGGCCCGCAAGGTGGCCGCCACGGGCGCTATCTCGGGTGCGGTGGGCACGTACTCGAGCATCGATCCGTTCGTAGAGCAGTACGTGTGCGAGAAGATGGGCCTTGCGCCCGACCCGCTGTCCACGCAGGTGCTGGCGCGCGACCGCCACGCGCAGGTCATGGCTGGTCTCGCGGTGACGGCCTCCACGCTGGAGAGCGTCGCCATGCAGGTGCGGTTACTGCAGCAATCGGACGTGATCGAGGCCGAGGAGCCGTTCACGAAGGGGCAGAAGGGCTCGAGCGCCATGCCGCACAAGCGCAACCCCATCACCGCCGAGCGCGTGTGCGGCCTCGCACGCGTGGTGAAGGGCAACGCGCAGGTGGCCTTCGACAACGTGGCGCTGTGGTACGAGCGCGACATCTCGCATTCCGGCGCCGAGCGCGTGGCGCTGGCCGACAGCTTCATCGCGCTCGACTACATGTTCGGCAAGATGCAGTGGATGCTCGACGGCTTGCAAACCTACCCCGCCAAGATGGAGCACAACCTGTGGCGCACGCGCGGCCTCATCTTCAGCTCGAAGGTGCTGCTGGCGCTCGTGGACACCGGCATCACGCGCGAGGATGCCTACGTGATCGTGCAGCGCAACGCCATGAAGGTGTGGGAGGACATCCAAAACGCCGTGGACGGCCCCACCTACCGCGAGCGCTTGGAGGCCGACCCCGAGGCGAACCTGTCTACCGAGGTTTTGGACGAGATCTTCGACCCGTGGGACTTCCTTACCCGCAAAGACGTGGTGTTCAACCGCTTGGAGGGGTTGGAGTTCTGATGCCCGGAGTGGCGATGGGGGGGGGGTATTCGATAGTGCTCTTCTGATAGGGCTGGCGCTGCTGCTGATCCTTGCAGCGCTGGCCCTCTGCGTATGCGCATTTTGGCTGGTAAGCGATTTTTATCGAAGACGCATGCGCGAAGAGTTTTGCAAAGAACATGGGATAAAGCTCTCGCCTCTCTTTTGCGTTCACATGCGAAGAAGGAGAAAAGAAGCCGGCATCTTCGTTCTCGACTTCCCACGCTGGACATTTTCCAACAAAGATGGCTCAAGGGACGGAAGGCGTAGCGGCAATTGCGTGCAGTGGGGTTCTTGTCAGCTGCGGGTCGGGCGTTTTCTCGTTGTATGCGCAAGCCCGTGGCACCTGCTGCACCTTGTTGAGGAGTTGCGGGAAAAGGGTGTTTCGATTGCGCGATGCCTTGAAGAGAAAGACGGCTACGATCGGTTTGTTCGCAAGAGGGCCGAATGGGATTCGGCTTTTCACGCTCAGTCGATTTACCAGTGGTGTGTTTCCCAGGGGAAATGTGACAAAAAATCGGCCGGAGACGCGTTCGAGGGATTCTGTGCACAGCTGTACGAGCGGATGGGTTGCAAGGTTCATCGCACGCCGAGCTCGAACGACGAAGGACGCGACATAGAGCTTGTGTACCCTGACGGGAAGACGGCGATCGTCGAGTGCAAATGCTACGCTCCTGATCGGTCTGTCGGTCGTGAACCCGTGCAAAAGCTTGCCGGAGCCAATCGCAAATGCAAGGCCGATCGCATGGTCTTCATCACGACTGGCAAGTTTTTGCCGACTGCTAGGCAATGGGTTCGGGAGATCGAAGACGACTTGGAACTCGTGGATGGGAATCAGCTATCGCGCCTGGTCGAAGAAGCTCGGCAAAAGATGCACAGAACTTCTCCTGGGGAGTGGCGACTCTCCATGGAAGATGTCGCTTCTCATTATCCTCCCGATCTCCCTCCCTGCAGAACGTATCCTCCGGTTTCGATGTGGGCTTCCCGTGACGCCTTCTGGGGCCCCTTTCAGGTGGGCGTTGGGCTGCTCGGGGTTTTTCTTGCTTTGGCACTGATCGTGATGCGCTTCGCCCCTCTGTCTTCTGCGGCTATATCTCTCCGAGGACTGGTTCCGGCATGCTTGGGCGCACTGGCACCTTCGTCGGAGTACGTCCTTCCCGACAGCGATAGCCGATACTATTCGCGAGAGGAGATTGAGGCGCTTTCCGATTGGGAGTTGTACGTGGGGCATAACGAGATATACGCTCGCCATGGAAAAGGTTTTTTGCAAGACGATCTGGCCGAGCACTTCTCCCAATGCGGTTGGTACGTTCGGCTCTACACTTCCGAGGAATACGACGCCTTGCCCTCCCTACTCAACGAATACGAGCAAGCAAATTCCGACCTCATGTGGGAGGTGCGGAACGAACGGGGCATCTGACGATTTCGCGCGATCTCACTCCCAATCTACGAAGGCGTAGTCGTCGATGTCTTGGCGGGTGTGGACAACGCGCCAGACGGTGAGGGATTCCTCGCCGAAGGTGTAGAACACGCGGTAGGAACCCGCTAGGTAGGAGCGGTAGTTCTTTCGATCAAGGGAATCGTCGGAGAAGGGTTTTCCGAGGGTGGGCATGTCGCCTAGCAGGGCAATGGCTTCCTGGACGCTCTGGTAGGTGCGCTGCGCGGAGGCGGGGGACTTCTGCACCTCGCCAAGGCAAACGACGATGGATTCCAGATCGAACGTGGCTCGCGGGCGGTAGCGTATCTCGCGCATCAGAGGCCCCAGTGGGCGAAGATGCGCTGCATCCCCTCGTCCAGCTCCGCTTGGCTGACGGTTTCCTCGCGGTATCGCGCCTCTATCTCGGCCTCGCGTAGTTTCTGCACAGAGCGCTCGTGCTGCCGCTGCTCTTCGTACGCCTTGCAGTCGATCACCACGAGGCTCGCTTTCCCGTTTTTGGTCATGAACACGGGCTCTTGGCTTTCGCGCGCCAGGTCACACACCTCGTTGAGGTTGGTGCGCAAATCGCTGAT
>ERZ1643246.4134-NODE-4134-length-11761-cov-4.816419_pt1 | contig 11761 bp, 10 predicted proteins | sample MGYA00579265_ERZ1643246 | MGnify/ENA primary metagenome ERZ1643246 (study PRJEB29033, sample SAMEA4952261) | chicken gut metagenome | biome: Broiler Chicken; feature: Gastrointestinal Tract; material: Caecum | place: Ireland | collected 2018 | study: Broiler...
GATAGCATCATTAATCTTTGATATGTCATCATCCATAATGACTACATCTGAGGCCTCTATTGCAGCATCACTTCCTAAGGCTCCCATGGCAATACCAATGTCTGCTCTTGTTAATACTGGAGCGTCATTGATACCATCTCCTACAAAAGCTACTTTATTCTCACCGACTTGATCTTTTAAAATCATTTCTAATTTATCTACTTTGTCTTGTGGTAATAATTCAGAATAAACTTTATCCACTCCCACTTCTTTTGCAATACTACTGGCAATTTCTTTTTTATCTCCTGTTAACATTACCGTAGTTGTGATATGATTTTTATGCTTTAATTCTTCTAATGTTTCTTTGGCATTTTCTTTCACTTTATCAGCTATTACTATATATCCTAAAAATTCTTTTTCTAAAGCAACATAGATAATAGTTCCAATATCTGATACTTCTGGACATTCAATTTTATGGTCTGTTAATAGTTTTACATTTCCTACATAGACTTCTTTTCCATCTATTTTAGCAGTAATTCCTTTACCAGCTACTTCTTTTACATTTTTAATTCTTTTTTGGTCTAATTGCTTTTTTGCCTTTTCTCTGATTGCTAAGGCAATAGGATGAGATGAAAATGATTCTGCTAGTACAGCAATTTCTAACAATTTATCTTTATCTTTTGACTCTGTTTTAACTACTTGGAATTTTCCTTCTGTTAAAGTACCTGTTTTATCAAATATAATTGTTTTTGTATTTGATAAAGCTTCTAAGTAGTTACTCCCTTTAATTAATATACCTTGGCGAGATGCTCCTCCGATTCCACCAAAAAATCCTAATGGTACAGAAATAACTAAAGCACAAGGACAAGAAATTACTAAGAAAGTCATGGACCTTTTTACACAATCTAATACTGTTAGGTCTCTTATAAATATTGGCGGAAGAAAAGCTAAACATAGGGCTAATACTACTACAATTGGTGTATAGTATCTTGCAAATTTAGTAATAAAGTTTTCTGTTTTGGCTTTTTTAGTACTAGCATTTTCTACTAAGTCTAGGATTTTAGATGCTGTTGATTCGCTAAATTCTTTTGTAACTTCTATTTTTAATATTCCTGTTTTATTGATACATCCACTTAATACAGTATCGTTTATTTTTGCTTTTCTTGGTACTGACTCTCCTGTTAATGCAGAAGTATCAAGCATAGACTCCCCGTCTTTTACAATACCGTCTAAGGGTATCTTTTCTCCAGGTTTTACAACAATTTCATCGCCTAAGCTTACCTCTTCTGGAGCTACTTTTACTAATTTTCCATCTTGTTCTATATTAGCATAATCTGGTCTAATATCCATTAGTTCTGTAATTTGTCTTCTTGACTTTCCAACGGCATAGGACTGAAATAATTCTCCTATTTGATATAGTAACATTACTAAAACAGCTTCTAAATATTCTCCTGTTGCGAAAGCACCGATTGTTGCAAGGCTCATTAGGAAATGTTCATCAAATACTTGTCCTGTGAATAGATTTTTAATTGCCTTCCAAACTACGTCATATCCAACAATTAAGTATGTAATTATATATAGTCCTAATTTTACTATGTCATTTACTGGTAAAATAGAAACCATTATTAATAATATCATGGCAATTATAATTTTTATTAAACTTTTTCTTTCTTTTTTTGTCATATTATCACCCTTTAATCTAAAATAGTACAATCTGGTTCAACTTTTTTACAAACCTTTTTTATTTCTTTTATGATTGTATCATAATTTTCTTCATCTAATTCTAATTTTAACCTTTGTGTCACAAAATTTACACTTACCACTTGTACTCCTTTCACCTTTTTTATAGCATCTTCCATTTTTGCAGCACATGCTGCACAATCTAAATCTTCTAATTTAAATACTTTTTTCATTTTTTTCTCCTTTTGTTTTATTGTTTGAACAATTATTCAAATATTTATATTAACATTATATTTGAACACCTATTCAAATGTCAAGACTTTTTTATAATTGATTAATTATTTTTAATTGCTTATAATAGATATGAGGTGATACTTTTGGAAACAGCGAATGATATTACGATACATGATGCAGAATTAGTCAAGCATATCCAACAAAAAATGAGCTCTTACAACACTATTACTGATTTATCGGACTTTTTTAAGATCATGGGTGATAGTACTAGATTGCAACTTCTTATGGTTTTAGAACATGGTGAACTATGTGTCAGTGATTTAGCATACTTACTGAATATGTCTATTTCTGCTGTATCTCATCAATTAAAATCCTTAAGAACTGCAAAACTTGTGAAAATTAGACGTGATGGAAAAAATATTTACTATTCTTTAGATGATGACCATATTAAATCTATTTTGGAAGTATCTTTAGAACATATTTTAGAACGATAATTTAATTAGGAGGAAAACTTATGATTATTAAATCTAGTGCCATTGATCGTTTATTACAACAAAATCCTAATTTAGCTGAAAGACGATTTGGTCTTCCTGAAGTTGGTGGAAGAGGAGATGGAGAAGCTTTTAATCCTACGGTACAGGAAATTGCAGATGCAATTGAATACTATGGTTTTGATGTTCGTGATGATAATATTGCAACCATTCCTGATATTGATTTAGGAAGTGGTAACCCTACCAAGTATCCACCTTTTCCTATGGCCATTGCCGAGATGAAAAAAGCACTCGATTCCCTTTCTATGTATAAATATCCTTATACTGAGGGAGCAGATGAAATTCGTCAAGTATTACTAGACTATGTAGAAAAGGAAGGATTTATAAATACTACACCTTATAATTATTCTGATATTGATGAGAAGGGTTTGTGCGTTCATAATATTACTTTCTTACCGTCTACTTCTATTGCTTTTAATATGATTGTTAGTATTATTTCTAAACCAGGAGATGTTGTATTAGTTACTGGACCTAATTATGGTTTATTTACTATTCGTGCAGAACGTGCTGGTGCCGAAGTAGAAATATTACCTTTATCTAAAGAAGATAATTGGTTACCTAATCCTAGCAAACTGGCTGAAAAAATCGATGAAATTAATGATAGTTTACAAAAGGTTTATCATAGACGTAAGGGATATATTCCTAGGGTAGTTGCGTTTGTTAATGCTAATCCTAATAATCCTACTGGTAAAGTCATGGGAGTAAAACAAGCAGCTTTATTAAAAGAAATCGGGGAAGTATGTTTAAAGCGTGGAGTTTTTATTATTGATGATTTAGTATACCGTGATTTAACATTTGATCCTGATAATCTTGCTATGCCTATTGCAACGATTCCTGGAATGTTTCGTAATACCATCTCATTATTTGGACTTTCTAAAAGCTATGGAATGGCAAGCCTTAGAGCAGGATTTGTTGTTGCTGATGAAGTGATTATTCGCGAACTTATTAATCGTATATTCCAAGGAATGGACTCTGCTCCTGATATTGTCGGTCGTGCTTTAGCTGGTGCGTTTAATATTCGCCCTGAAAGAGATGATATTTATCAAGAATATTTTTCTAAATTAAGAAAGATTTACCAAGATAAGTATCAATTATTAAAGGCTTTGGTCGAAGGTATTGATACTATTAGTGACAAATCATTAAAACATTCTATTATTCAAAAAGTTAAGAGTGTTATTCCAGATACATCCTTACAAGAACAAGTATTACAAGGGCTTCCTTATACAAAGTTTCCTGATAATTTAGAGCCTGAGTCTGGATTCTTTGCTATTTTAGACTTTACTAAAGTTCGCGGTATGAAATACAAAAATATGGTAATTAATACTGAACGTGATTTACTCACCTTCTTTTACCGGACTTATCGTACTCGTTTTTTAGTAGGACAATCTATTAGTTGGCCTTATCCCAATGAATTTGTAGGCCGTGTTACTTTTGCTTTGGAAGATGAAAAAATCATTTCTGCTTTAGCACAGATGAATCAATCTCTTCACTTGTTAGAGCCTGGTGAAGACTATATTATTCGTAAAAATTTAGAAAAAGATCAAGAACAAATGGCACATATCAAAATTGATGGCTGGCGTACGGCATATGATAAAATTGTTGCTTCTAAATATTTACAATCTTTAGATTATGAGACTCAAACACAACGCTATTTAAATAGTTTTGATGATTATAAAGACTTAGTGTTTGTTGCTGTTCGCGGAGATGAAGTACTAGGATATTCTTGCTTTATGCCATATGATAAGGATAAGAAATATGATTCTGAACTTGTTAGTTTATATATTAAAAAATGTGAAGCAGGACGTGGAATTGGTTCATCTTTACTTATTGCTACTGCTAAAGAGTTATATTCTTTAGGAAAAGAAAATATGATTATTTGGTGCTTTTCTAATAATACAAATGCTATTTGCTTTTATGAAGGCTTAGGTGGTATTAAAGTAGAAGAAAAAACTGTCCTTATTGGAGACGAAAATTATTTGGAATATGGATTTTATTTTGATTTAGAAAAAATAGTAAACCAAAATTAAAACTTGTTAGATTTTGATGTTTTCTAAATAGGATTTACATCATTTTCTAACAAGTTTTTTATTGTCTGTCTAATGAAAATGTGGCTGAACCTTTCGTTACTACTATACATGAACAATCATCTGCCATTACATAATCTTCTGTATTGTAGTATGGATCTTGATCTCTTGGACCAACAGTATCTTTTTTGCCAATTAAACTTATTGTATTGTCATTAATTACATAAACTCCCGTAGTTCCTGATACTCCACCAAACTCAGCAGAAAAAGTTCCATCTGCATTTAATGTATATTTATATGTTTCTGTTGCACTTAGGGCTCCATAGTAAGTTCCGGTACATTTTGGTACTGTAGTAGGTTGTGTCCCTGTATTGTCGTTAACTGTTTCATTAGTATCTGACTCAAATTCTTCCTCAGGATCTGTTTCATTTTCTACTTCTTGTTCTTTTTCATTTTTAGTTTCTTTTTCCGATGTAGTATTGGTATTGCTATCAGTTGTAGCAAACACTTTATCATATACAATAAAGCCTCCTAATCCTACCACTAATATAGATAATACTACAATTACTCCTATTAATCCTTTCTTTCCCTTATACTCCTCCTTCTTATTTTAATTATAACATTAATTTTTTTCATTTTATTACTTTTTTAGATTTTTCTGTTTTTATAATGTAAAGTCCATTATGTGATTTTAATATCTATATTCCATTTTATCTTGCCTTTTTACTAATAATACAGTATGCTAAAGTCAGGAAGGAGTAGTTGAGGTGAAAAAAATTAAATTACTGGGTACCATTTCTATCTTCTGTTTTCTTTTATCTGGTTGTGGAAATGGCCAAGTTCTTTCTTGCTCTATGACTCAAGAGCAAAGTGGTGCTACAATGAAACAAACTGTTGATATTACTTTTAAGAAAGAGGAAGTTTCTAATGTAAAAATAGCTATCAATACTAAGGTAACAGATGATGTTTCTGATAGCAATTGGAATTCTTTAGTAGATATGCTTGATGAGCAATATTCCACAGTTAATAAAGAAGGTTTTCAGATAACAAAGGTAAATAATAAGAAAGAACGCTTTTATAATATTACTATTAATGTAGATGTTAATAAAGCTAAAGAAGATGATTTAGCTGAGTATGATTTGGAGGGACTTGCTGGTGCTAGTGGAACATACAAAGAAATAAAGGAGCAAATGGAAAAAAGTGGTCTTACTTGTGAATAGTAAGCCACTATTTTTATATGTATTTATCAGAAGAAATTACTTCAATTCCATTTTTCTTTAATAATTCTGCAGTTACACCATCACCCTTTACTAAATTATGAGAGAATGTTCCATCATAAATTTCATCTATTCCACAGGATGGACTACGTGACTTCAAAATCGCTTTTTTTATATTTAGTTTTTTAGCTAATTTTAATACTTCTTCAGCACCTTTTTGATACTCTTTTGTTACATCTACTCCCTCTTTCGTTATTACTTTTTCTTGCTTTCTTTCAGCACTTGCTCTAGGTGTTTTTAGGCTACCTAATTGTTCAGGACAGATAGGAACTAAATCTTTTTCTTTCATCAACTCTACTAATTTAGAATTTTCATTATTTCCTCCATCGTATTTACAATTTAAGCCTATTAAGCAAGCACTAATCAATATTTTTTCTTTTTCCATTGTTATCATCCTTTACTACGTTTATAGTATAACATATTTATTATTCATTTTTTATTGCATATAAGATAATTTCTGTTGGAAATAGTTCACTGCCGTAGCAACGTAGATAAAATTGATAATTAGGATTTATGTCATCTACTAGTCTTGGTATTTTCCATAAGTCTTCATGGTTATGATATACGGAAAGTAAAAGTTTTGGTGTTGTATTTCTAATATGATTTTGACAACCAATTAGTGCTTTAGCTTCGGATCCTTCAATATCCATTTTTATCATACTTACATCTTCTACTATATCAGTATCGATACTTACTCCATCTAAAATTTCATCTCCTTCGTCTATTACTTGATTTGCCGAAGAACCATTTTCATTAATGTTCATATAAACTTTTTGTGGTCTATCTAAGACTGCTTTTTTTCTAATCTCTACATCATGGTAGTATCTGGTATTATTTTTTAATACTTCGATACTTTCTGGAGTAATTTCATAAGCATATATTTTTTTATAATTATTTATGCCATAATTTTCTACATAGGTTAAAATACTATCTCCTATATAAGAACCAATATCTACGATCACTTCTTCACTTGTTGGTTTTATAATATCTAGGTCCCAGTATTGATTATAATTTGTCTCTAATGAGGATTTGGTTGTAGTAGCATCGAAATGATACCAGTTATTTAATATAGCATACAACAATTTCTTTGATCTATAATCTTTTAATCTTTTATATAACCATTCGTAATCTTCTACATGCTCTTTTAGAGAAGTTGCTCTATTATAGAGTGATTCATATTCTCCACTCATTTCTTTTAATTTTCCCCAGTAATTAAATGTTTGAAAGTAGTTTTCTAGAGCCATTTTTACTTCTGATGATTGTTTTATATAGGTATCTTTAATCTCTAGAAAAATTTCCTCCTTTGTTTTCCTTTTTAGGCTTGTCATTAATTCTTGAAATTTTTCATCTATTCTATTCATAGTCTCTCCTTTTCTATTAAACTATCCTTGTTTTCTTTGTTACTAACTTTCTTAACCAGTCTACAGGAATTACGGTTGCTGCTAGAAGAATCGTAATTCCTAGTTCTTTAGGTGTTAGACCATATGCTCTAAATAGGTCCCCGCCATAGTATATTAAATACAGTTGTACAATTATGATAAATATGATAATAATTATAAAAACTTTATTCTTACTTAAATTAGATAATAAATTTAGTCTTGGTGTTCTTGCATTAAAACAGTTGAATATTCCCATGAAGATAAATAAAGCAAAGAAGGCAGTCATTAGATATTTATCTGTACCATTAGTACGGTAGATGGTCTCTATCCAATTACTTTTTAAGAAAAATACACATAAAAGGGTAGAATAAATTCCTGCGAAGATGATTTCACTATACATATAAGAGTTCATGATTTTTTCATCTTTTGGCTTAGGTTTTTCTTCCATATAAGATTTTAATGGTGCTTCATATGAGAAAGCAATACCTGCAAGAGTGTCCATTATCATATTAATCCATAGCATCTGCATTACTGTTACAGGACTTTCTATTCCAATAAACGGACCTATAATTGATAGACTCACAGCACATAAATTAATCGTTAACTGAAAAATAATAAACTTTCTGATACTTTTAAAGATTGTTCTTCCATAGAATATAGCACTGGCAATCGAGGAGAAGTTATCATCTAGTATGACAATATCACTTGCTTCTTTCGCAACTTCTGTTCCACTTCCCATGGCAAATCCCACATCTGCCTTTTTCAAAGCAGGAGCATCATTTACTCCGTCACCAGTCATTCCTACTACTAGGTTTTCTTCTTCTGCTAATCTTACTAATCTACTTTTGTCCTGTGGCATGCTTCTAGCAACAATCTTTAATCTTGGAAGTATCTTTTTTACTTCATTATCTGATAACCGATTTAATTCATCACTTGTTAGTACGATGTCTTCTCTATTCGTAATTAGTCCTACTTCTTTTCCAATACTTATAGCGGTATCTTTATTATCTCCCGTAATCATTACTGTTTGAATGCCGGCATTTTGAACTAATTCTACTCCACTTCTCGCTTCTTTTCTAACATCATCTTTAATGTATAATACACCAATTAGCGTTAGTCTTTCTAGTCGTTCTAGATTGTAATTATCGTTATATGCTAAGAGTATGGCTCTTATACCTTCTCTAGTCTTCTTTTTTATTTCTTGCTCTAAGATACCTTTATTTAATAGTTGTTCTTTTCTTCCTGATTTTGCTACAAAGTTTTTACAAAGTGGCAATAATTTTTCAGGTGAACCCTTTATATAATTTATCTTCTCTCCTATATCTATGATGGCTCCTGAGAATTTGTTCTTACTATCAAAGGGAATTGTTTTTAACTTATGATATTTTTTTCTTTTATCTGACTTAATAAATTCTAATATGGCTCTATCTGTTGTATTTCCACCAATTGCTTGTTGTTTTTGATCTAGATAGCTTCCATTATTATATAGACAATTATTCTTTAGATGTTCATGAAGAAATTTATGTATTTCTACTTCTTGTTCTGTTTGGTATTCTGTTCCGGTTGCATCTTGAAATCCTACTACTTCTAATTTTCCTTTGGTTAGGGTTCCTGTTTTATCCGTAAATAAAATATTTAAACTTCCAGCGGTTTCTATTCCTACCATTTTTCTTACTAGTACATTACTTTTTAACATTTTTTTCATATTAGATGATAATACCAAAGTAATCATCATTGGTAGGCCCTCTGGTACCGCTACTACGATAATTGTAACACTTAGTGTTAAAGCATAAATTAAGTGATTCATTAACACCGGAACATTGGTAATCGTTTTTAGTATTTTATCTAAATTAAAAGAATTGGCTATTATTATTTCTGTAAATAGATAAGAAATGGCTACTAAAACCGCACTTACATATCCTATTTTACTAATAAACTTCGCTAATTCTCTCAACCTTATTTTTAAAGGACTTTCTTGTCCTGTCTCTTGTAATTCTTTACTCATTTTTCCATAGAAGGTTTTATCCCCTACTTCTGTTACTTCCATATAAGCTTCTTCTGCATAAATTACTGTTCCACGATACAGTTTTTCTCCTAGGCGTTTTTCTACTTCTTTTGCTTCTCCATTCATACTGGATTCATCTACTAATACTGAACCTTCTTTAATGATACCATCTGCTGGTATTTTGTCTCCTGTTTGTAGAAGTACTAAGTCTTTTACTACTACCTCATCGATTGGTATTTCCGTTATTTTGTTTTCTCTTTTTACTTTGCACTTTAACTTTGACGATTCTTCTTGTAATCTTTTAAAAGCTTCTTCGCTTCCATACTCAGATAATGTTGAAATTAAGGAAGCTATTAATATAGCTATTACAATTCCTAATGTTTCAAACCAGTCAAAGTCATGAAATAAAAATACTGTCTTCATTCCTAAGGCTATTAGTAATATCTTAATTATTGGATCTCCTAGAGATTCTAGAAATAGTTTTAAAATACTTTTTTGTTTTTGTCTGGTGATTTCATTACTGCCGTATTTTTTTCTTTGTTCTATTACTTCTTTGTTAGTTAGACCGTTTCTCATAAATTTCCTCCTAACAAAGTGTATGTTAGAAGATAGTAATCTATGATAGATTATTTTTTTATATATTGTTTCGGGTGATAACAAAAATCTTTTTCAGTTACATACTTGTGTAACTCTTCTAGTTTATGTTTACCTATTACTTTTTCTTGAAATTTTACAATGTCATTATTATGTAATAGTTCATTTATTTCTTTTAAATTTTCTAACGTAGTGCTACCATTTACAAATGATTTAGCTAAGATATACCCTAGAGTATATTTATAGGTATCTAGATTGTGATTCGTTTTATTCCAGAAACAGGTTAAATATGTCTTTATTTCTCTAGGAGAAAGATTGGTCTTTTTTGCTAGATTATCATATGAGTCCATTACCTTTTTATTACTTTCTTTTTGTTCTAAAAATAAAGGTAGCATTACTTGTAAATATTTTAAATTATCAGTATACATTAATCCTCGATATTGTTGCAATAGGCTGATATCATATTCTTTATATTCTTTTTCTCTTAGAAAATCTTGGAACATTAATTCTGCTATAATCGATACTGTTTCTGTAAACACTCTATTCATTATATAATTATTTAGATTTAGGCAATGAAACATTTCATGTACGATGTCTTGTGCTTGTATTATTGTATTTGTTTTTCTTATTATAATTTTATAGTTTCCTTTTACTATACTACCTAGAATACTGCTTTTCTTTGTTTTACTAAATTGTAGTTTTCCCTCTTTATATTCTTTTAACAGTTGATGTTGATAACTTTCATCACATCGTCCTAGAAATTCTGCTGCTAATAATATGCTTTCTTCCTCTGATATATATGGTAGGCAACCATGAACCTGCCCTGTTGCTACTGGTATTTTAGCATCTTTTATTATCATATATACCTGGTCCATAAACTCAAATAAAAAAGGATCTTGAATTTCTATTTGCTTTAGATAATTATTAATTTTTGCTGGTATTTTAAAATAATGTTCTCTTGTCATCTGTAACGCCTTCTTTTGGTAGTTTATTTTATCATTTATGGTTGTCTTTTTCAATAAGAGCTATTTTATGATATGATTGTTGAGAGGTGATTTTATGAAAGAATTAGAATCTTGTAACTTATGTCCTAGAAATTGTAAAGTAAATCGATATAAATCTACTGGTATTTGTGGAGCTAGTGATAAAATTAAAGTCGCTCATTATGGATTGCATTACTGGGAAGAACCTATTATTTCTGGGGATTCTGGTAGTGGCACTATCTTTTTCTCCTATTGTAATTTAAAATGTATTTTTTGTCAGAATTATAAAATTAGTACTGGAGGATATGGAAAAGAAATTACCGAGGAGCGACTTCAAGAGTTATGTCTAGAATTACAGGAGAAAGGTGCTAATAATATTAATCTTGTTACTCCGACTCATTATGTTCTACAAATCGTATCTTCCATTCATAAAATCAAAGATGATAAATTAAAAATACCTGTTGTTTATAATACAAGTAGCTATGAAAATGTATCTACTATTCAAATGCTTGATGGTACTATTGACATTTATTTGGCTGATTTGAAATACTTTGATGATAATTTGGCTTGTAATTATTCTCATTGTAAAGATTATTTTCAGTATGCTAGTCAAGCTATACGTGAAATGGTTAAGCAAGTAGGAAAGTTTGTTATTGAAAATAATTTAATGAAATGTGGAGTGATTGTTAGAATACTTATTTTACCAGGACATGTAGAGGACGCTAAAAGGCTGGTGCATTATTTATATACTACGTATTATGATACAATAATCATTAGTTTGATGAATCAGTATACTCCTTTAAAAAAATTTGATAAATATCCTAATTTAAGTAGGAAAGTTAGTGATGATGAATATCAAGAAGTAATTGACTATGCAATTGATTTAGGGGTTAAATATGCTTTTATTCAAGAGGGAGAAACACAGAGTGAAAGTTTTATTCCAAATTTTGATTGTTCTAAGATATAATATATAGAGAGGTAATATGTATGAAAAATTATAGAATTAATCCAGATAAAAAATATGTGTCTGTTATTATGGAAGGGCTTCAGAAGAA
>ERZ1643246.4138-NODE-4138-length-11754-cov-7.375588_pt1 | contig 11754 bp, 10 predicted proteins | sample MGYA00579265_ERZ1643246 | MGnify/ENA primary metagenome ERZ1643246 (study PRJEB29033, sample SAMEA4952261) | chicken gut metagenome | biome: Broiler Chicken; feature: Gastrointestinal Tract; material: Caecum | place: Ireland | collected 2018 | study: Broiler...
CCATCAGAAGATCCGGTCAACCGATTCCTTCACTTCCTGCCATGCCCGGTAAAATTGATCAACATATTCTTTTCCCTCTTTGGTCAGTGCATAATATTTGCGTTTCGGTCCAAGCGGACTTTCCTTAAATGTTCCTTTGATCAGTTTCTTTTTCTCCAGGCGAAGTAAAAGTGGATAAAGCGTACCTTCTTTTGCATCGGAAAATCCGTAATCCTGCAGTCTCGTAACAATCTCATATCCATATGTTTCTTCTTTTTCGATGATTTTTAAAATGCATCCTTCCAGAATTCCTTTCATGAGCTGTGCTTTATCCATTGTCATCACCGCCTGTTCTGCACTGTTTCTTTAAAGCTGCTCCATTTCTCCAAGAATCTCTCTGTAATACCGTTCTCTCTCCGGTTCACCGTCCCCTTTTCGGTCCAGCGTCTTTAAGATCACGCCGTCTTTCAGCAAAATCACATGTTTGCAGTTGCTTGCCATCTGCGGATCATGGGTAACCATAATAATTGTTTTTCCCCAGCTGTTGATTTCTTTTAACGCATCCAGCACAATTTTCCCGGATTTGGAATCCAGATTTCCCATCGGTTCGTCCGCCAGGATCAGTTCCGGATCATTGATCAAGGCCCTGCAGATTGCCGCTCTTTGCTTTTCTCCTCCAGAGAGCTCTGTCGGTTTCTTATCCAGAAGATGAGAGATTTCAAACTGTTCTGCATATTTTTCCGCTCTCTTTTTCATCTCCGCCGAATCCGCCTTGTCCAGAATCATTGGAAGAATGATGTTTTCCCGTACCGTCAGGCTGTCCATCAGATAATAATCCTGAAAGACGAATCCAATTTTCCTTCTCCGGATATCCGCCAGCTCATCCTTCCACAACTCTTCCGTGTCAAAGTCTTCAAAATAGATCTTCCCTTCTGTCGGCCGGTCCAGAAGCCCAAGGACACGGAGCAGTGTGGATTTTCCGCACCCGGATTTCCCCATGATTCCAAGAAACTCTCCCTTTTCCACCTTCATGCTGATTCCCCGTATTACTTTAATATCATCGTCCGCTGGCCTGGCCCCATCGCCTTTTTTTGAATAATTCCGGATCACATCCTTGATTTCCAGTACTGTTCCCATGTTTCCCTCCGTTCTACCTTGTATGGTAAGGTTCTTTTCTTAACTATATTATAAAGCAAGGTAGATAGATGTCAATAGGTTTCAGACTAAAAAATTTGCATTCTCCAAATATAACCGTAGATGAAAGTCTCTGCCTGCCGCCCAGATAAAAAGGATCTCTCTTAAGTGTGAACAAGAGGATGTCTCCTGATAGCGGAAACATCCTCTTGTTTTTATCCTAATATGGTTTTTAGATCTTCTTCCGGTGTGGTGATCGGTGCCATATGATACTATTTAATCAGATATTCCGTCACATTTCTGGAAAGAAATGCCGGAAGTGTCGGACCCAGCCGTATATTCTGAATTCCAAGATGAAGCAATGTCAACAGAATGCAGACTGCTTTCTGTTCATACCAGGACAGAATCATGGACAACGGCAGATCGTTGACACCGCATTCAAAGGCATCTGCCAGAGCCTGTGCAATCTTGATGGCGCTGTACGCATCGTTGCACTGTCCCAGATCCAACATCCGCGGAATCCCGCCTATGGTCCCTAGTTCCAGATCATGAAACCGGTATTTTCCACACGCCAGTGTCAGGATGACAGTATCCTGAGGCGCCTGTTTTACAAACTCGGTATAATAATTGCGCCCAGCTCTTGCACCATCGCATCCGCCCACCAGGAAGAAATGCCGGATAGCTCCGCTTTTGACGCCTTCAATAACCTGATCCGCCACGCGAAGCACAGCATCGTGTCCGAATCCGGTAACTGTTGTTTTCCCTCCGTTGCTTCCGGCAAACTCACGATCCTCACCGTATCCTCCCAGTTCCAGCGCCTTTTTGATCAACGGGGTAAAGTCCTTTTCCTCTCCGATGTGGGTCATGCCAGGATAACCCACCACTTCCGTTGTAAATACCCGGTCCGCATAGCTTTCCTTTATCGGCATCAGACAGTTGGTTGTATAGAGAATCGGAGCTGGAATGTCTGCAAACTCCTTCTGCTGATTCTGCCATGCCGTACCGAAATTGCCTTTTAGATGCGGATAGCTGCGAAGGAGCGGATATGCATGGGCCGGAAGCATTTCGCCGTGGGTATAGATATGGATTCCCGTACCCTTTGTCTGCTCCAGCAGAAGCTTCAGATCAAGAAGATCGTGGCCCGTCACAACAATGAACGGCCCTCTTTCCACCTTCCAGGAAACTTCTGTCGGTTCCGGATGACCAAAAGTTTCTGTATTGGCCCGGTCCAAGAGCTCCATGCACTTCAGATTGACCGCTCCGGTCTCCATGACAACCGGAAGAAGTTCTTCCATCCCCCAGTCCTCGGCAAGTACAGAAAGTGCTTTATAAAAGAATTCATTGACCGTCCGGTCTGCAAATCCAAGCACCATGGCATGATAAGCGTAAGCTGCCATTCCTCGGATGCCAAATAAAATCAAGGACTTCAAAGAGCGAATATCTTCATCCGCCTCCCAGATTCTGCGCATCTCGTAATCGTCCGTATTTCCGCATCTGGCTTCACAGGATACACATCCCGGAGCAATGACTGCTTTTTCTGCTCTGACTCTATCAATGAGCCTTAGAATGGCTTCATCATCAAAATTCACATTGGTAACAGTGGCAAACAGCCCTTCCAGAATGATCCGGTCCGTATTGTCAGTCCTGCCGTTCGCCGCACATGTCCTGGCAAGTCCGATCAGCGCACCGGTCAATTCGTCCTGAAGTGCAGCCGTCTCTGCCGTCTTCCCACAGACGCCTGCTTTCCCGGTACATCCACTGCACCCTGCTGTCTGCTCACACTGATAACAAAACATCTGCTTTTCCATTTCTTGTCCTCCTTACTGTTTCGTTCCTCCGTCAGTATACGGAACTTTGGTAGGAAAATATGTTGTAAGGACAACAAAACAGATAGAATTTATTTCAGAGCCGTCCGGATGATGCGCACAACACACGCTCTGAGCTCCTGCTCAGTCAATGTACCATCATCCAGAGCCTGGCGGATATTGTCCTGGTCTGACGGCTGTCCCGGCATAATCAGGTCATTCCCCGCACGCATACAGCCGGCTGCGGTGCAGTCCTCCCCCTGTTCCGTTGTAGTCCAGTCCGTCATAATCATACCCTCAAAACCAAATTCACTTCTTGCAGCTTTCATACACAGATCCCGATTGTTTGCAGCATGAATGCCGTTAATTAAATTATAGCTGGTCATCATTGCCAGCGGCTTTGCCTTGCGAATGGCAATTCCAAATCCTCTCAGATAAATTTCACGGAGGGCACGTTCCGAAAGAATACTGTCTGATCCCATCCGGTTATCTTCCTGATTGTTGCATGCAAAATGCTTGATGGTAGTTCCGCAGCCCGGATGCTTCTGTACGCCCTGGGTCATGGCCGCCGCCATCTTCCCTGTGAGAAACGGATCTTCGGAGTAATACTCAAAATTCCGGCCGCACAAAGGGTTCCGATGGATATTCATTCCAGGAGCCAGCCAGAGCCTCACACCGAACCGCTCCATCTCCTCTCCTACCGCGTCTCCTACTTCCTGGATCAGCTCCTCATTCCATGTCTGAGCAAGCAAAGTTCCAACCGGAAATGCAGTACAGTACTGATAATGCATCTCTCCTGTCAGCTCCGGTCCATCATAAAAGAAGCCTTTCTCAAAAGCCGCCGTAAAAGGCAGGGTCTGAATCTTCCCGTCACACACGGCGTACTTCTGATTGAGCCTAAGTCCTGCCGGTCCGTCCGCCAGAACCAGATTCGGAACCCCCTGCTCTTGCGCACAGGAACTGGTTTCCCCGGCCGATCCAGGAACGGAAATGCCGGCACTCCCCAGGTTGCTGCCCTGACCTTTTCCAGGATCTCCCACTGCAAGTAAAATCAGCTGTTCTCTGGAAAGTCCTCTGGCAATCTCCGACGCTTCATCCTCCGGCTCTTTGTAATCATAACAGTACCGGACCGGAGCAAGCCCGTCCAGCTCGTAGGAAATCCGCGGCACATTTGAGGCATTGTTGACCAGATTTTTATAGCGCCTTGAAACTTTCTCAGACGGCGCACCAAGTTCCTTGAGCGTTTCTCTCAAAGGACAGATATGCGCTGTCTCGGCCAGCACCTTCTCCTCATTTACGACCAGGATTCCTTCCAACGTACTTCCTGCAAGCGAGCTTCCCACATAAATCCCATAGCATCCCGCTTCCAGAATCCAGGCTGCCCGGCTCTCGTCAAAAGAAGCCAGATCCCCTGCCTCAAACGTCAGCTCTACGTTCTCCTCCTCTCCCGGCGCAAGCTTCCCGGTTTTGGCAAAAGCACATAATCTCCGGAACTCTTTTTCCAGCTTTCCTTCCGGAAGGGATACATAAAGCTGGATCACTTCTTTCCCGGAAAACTCCCGGTTTTCATTTCTCACTTTGACTATGATCCTTACCGTCCCATTGTTCTCCGTTTCAATCCGGTCCGTACTCACGGAAAACGATGCATAGGACAGTCCGTACCCGAATCCATAACGCACCGGCACCTCAAAAGTATCAAAATACCGGTATCCCACATAGATACCTTCCTCATACATCTCCTTCCGGACATTCCCGTTATTATGGGAGAATGTTGCGGCATTCGGATAGTCTTTATAGGAAAGAGCCCACGTATCCGTAAGCTTTCCACTTGGTGATACAAAACCGCTGATAACATCCGCAACAGCAGTACCACCCTCCTGCCCCGGCTGTGATACCGCCAGTACTGCCTGAATCTCCGGCATCGTATCAAGAAATGACAGATCCACAACTCCTCCGGAATTCACAATCAGAATCACCTTTTCATACTGATCACAGATTGCTGAGAGCATCGCGTACTCTTTGTCATTTAAAAAATAGTCGCCCTTTTCGGCCTGTCTGTCTGCCCCTTCCCCTGCATTCCGCGCAAGGACAAAGACCGCCATGTCCGTATCGGTCTTATATACATCCGGGCCTTCCGGAACCTGAAATGCAGACGTCGAGTAGGCCGTAAAAAAGTCTGTCCCGTCTTTTGTTTTTTCCAGAATCTCCTCTTTCCATTCCAGACGTTTTCTCCTGTATTCCTCCTCATAGTCATGAAACCAGTTTTCCGTTGTAATTTCAAATCCTGCGTCTACCAATCCTTCGTAGATACTGATACTTTTTCTCTCATTGACATCTCCGGATCCGGTGCCGCCCTTGACCGTTCTGGATGCGCCGGCCCCAAAAAGCGCAAGCCTGCTTCCTTTTTTTAGCGGAAGCAGATGCCCCTCGTTTTTCAGAAGGACGATCCCCTCTCCCGCCGCGCGGCGGGCAATCTCTCCGTGAAGTGTCTCGTATGCTTCCGGATCAGGGTCTGTTGTTCCTGTAAACATGGTTCTTTTTCTTTCAGACTGCATGTTCTTCACCTCATTTCAGATTTACAAATTCTTCTTCGACTGATATCTCAATTTTCCCATCACTCCATCCCATTGTCAATAGAAAAGGCGGGGCTTGACAATCCTCCGCTTCCTGCATATAATAGATACTACAAATGTCTGCAAACCAGGGCTTGTACTGGTTTCGACGGGGGTTTTAAAGTTGGAGAAGCCATCCGCGGGACGGGACCGCGCAGTAAACCGTAACTTAAAAATAAACGCAGACAATAACGAATTAGCGTACGCTGCCTAATTTCGGCAGCAGTCGGCTCCGGACTGCCCGCGGTTCGGATCACCGGCTTCAACACTTGCGGGGCACTTCGTTTCCAAAGCTTTGAGGAGATGGAAGATGTTATGAAGCTACCGAAGACAGAAGCCTGTCATTAGGCGTCTGTACGGGGGAATCCTAAAATAATGACTGTGATGGGAGATGCTCCGATGGAGAGGCTTTCGGACGCGGGTTCGATTCCCGCCAGGTCCATTAAAAAAAGCGCCGTATCTACGGCGCTTTTTTTATTTATCTTGATTCTGACTGGATGGAATTACTTCCCACTGTCTTCCAGGATGTTGTGATCAATCCATGCTTTTGCAAGGTCCATCCACTGTCCGCACTGGGCCTCCACGCCTCGTCCATCACTGGAAAGGCTCAGATCTGTCGCTGTTCCAAGTCCATGTGGTCCTTTCGGGAACAGGTGGAATTCCATCGGAACTCCTGCCTTAACCAGTGCATTGACATAGAGCAGGGAATTCTGAACCGGTACGGACTGATCTTCGTATGTATGCCAGATAAAGGTCTTCGGCGTATATTCCGAGACATTCAGCTCCAGGGAGCATGCTTCCTCCAGGCTCTCATCCGCCTGGTCTCCAAGAAGATTTTTAAAGGAACCCTCATTTCGGAAAGTGCCGGCCGTAATGACCGGGTAGCTCAGGATCTGTCCCGCCGGACGGATCATCTCCGGCGTAGTATCAAGGATCCTGGCAAGCTCCGGCACATGCCAGTAGGTAGACACCATGGCTGCAAGATGTCCTCCTGCGGAGGATCCCTGGATCAGAATCCGGTCCGGATCGATGAACCATTCGTCCGCGTGTTCTTTCAAAAGCTTCATACACTCTGCCGCCTGAAGAAACGCATCCGGAAATACCGCATCCGGAGCCGTGGAATATCGCAGTACCGCCGCATGGTATCCCATCTCCAAAAAACGCACCGCAAGTCCCTCTGCCTCTCTGTCAGATGTCATCGCGTACGCTCCTCCCGGACAGATCAGCACACAGGGCCTCCTGCGTCCGTCATAGAGCTCCTTGGAATTGCTCCAGAAATATGTATATAATCTTGCGTTTGTCTCTTCTCCCCTGATTGTTACAGGGATTGTCTCGTATACCATGCGCCAGGCCTCCCCTTTTATCTTTGATTTATTCTTCGTCTTCCAGTCCCAGTATCTCTGAAAGCACCTCGATGATGATCTCGTTGGTACAGGATTTTACATATCCGATCATGTGAAGTGAAATCTCATCGGATTTCTGCGCGTCTGTCAGATCCGGATTTTTCTTTGTCATATCGATCAGCTGAATCAGCTGCGGTGTAAGTTCTTCGTATGTTTCGATTGTCGTCTGGGAAACAAGGTTTCTCAGATCTTTTTTCGTCACTGGTACCATCTCTATTATACCTTCCTTTTCCTTTTGAATCTACCCAAAATTACGAATTTTGAAATCTCTCTGTGCTTCTCTTGCCTGGTCTTTTTTGGCAATGTCCGCCCTCTTGTCATACAGTTTCTTTCCTTTTGCCAGGCCGATCTCCACCTTGACAAGACTGCCTTTTAAGTACACTTTCAACGGGACGAGTGTCATCCCCTTTTCCTTCATTTTTCCAAGCAGTTTGTTGATCTCCTGCTTATGGAGAAGCAGCTTGCGGACCCTGAGCGGGTCCTTATTGAAAATATTTCCTTTCTCATACGGACTGATGTGCATTCCATACACAAAGACCTCCCCGTTTTCGATGCGGATGAAGGATTCCTTGATGCTGCATTTTCCCATCCGCATGGATTTCACCTCGGTTCCCGCAAGGGAAATCCCTGCCTCGTAAGTGTCCAGAATAAAATAATCGTGATATGCTTTTTTATTATTTGCGATCAGCTTGACCCCTGTCTTTGCCATATCCTAGTCTCTCTCCTTTCCAAGCTCAAAGTCGATTGTCCTTTGCAGCTCGTCCGCCCCGGTCACACAGACACGCACAGTCTGTCCGAGCCGGTATGTCCGTCCGGTGTGCACGCCCTGCATTTCATAGCGGTCTTCGATATATTCATAATGATCATCCGTCATGTTTGCCACATGGACGAGTCCTTCAATCGTATTCGGCAGCTCCACATACATTCCCCATTTGGTAATGCCGGAGATGATGCCCTCGTATTCCTCTCCGATGAACTTCTTCATATACTGTACTTTTTTCAGCTTGATGGTCTCCCGCTCGGCCTCATCTGCCCTGCGCTCCGTCTCACTTGCATGCCTGGACACCTCTTCCAGGATCGACTGATAATGCCGGATCCGCTCTTCCTTCATCCGCCCCCGCAGTGTCTCCTTGATGATCCGGTGAATCTGAAGATCCGGATACCGGCGGATTGGGGAAGTGAAGTGGGTATAGTATCTCGTCGCCAGGCCAAAATGCCCTTCATTTTCCGGCGTGTACCGGGCCTGCTTCATAGAACGCAGCGCAAGCCTTGCAATCATCGGCTCCTCCGGTTTCCCTTCGACTTTTGACAGCAGTTTCTGAATCTCTTTGGGATGGACTTCCCTGGTACCGATATGCATGGTATATCCAAAATTGTGAAGAAATACCGCCAGTTTCCGGATCTTCTCCTCATCCGGCGCCTCATGCACACGGTATACAAACGGGATCTCTCTCCAGAAAAAATCCTCCGCCACCGTCTCATTGGCAGCAAGCATAAAATCCTCAATCAGCTTGGTCGCCGTATTTCTCTCGTATGCTTTCAGCTCTGTCGGATGTCCCTGCTCATCCAGTATCACTTTCGTCTCCGGAAAGTCAAAGTCCACTGCTCCCCGTCTGTGGCGTCTGTTTCTCAAAATGGCCGAAAGTTCTGCCATCTCCCGGAACATCGGCACAAAATCCTTGTAAATTCTGCACTGTTCCTCGTCCTCATCTTCCAGAATCTGTTTGACTGCCGTGTAGGTCATACGACGATCCACCCGGATCACACTCTCGCAGATCTCATGGTCCGTCACCACGCCCTCCGCATTAATCTTCATCAGACAGCTCAGCGCCAGCCTGTCTTCCCCTTCATTGAGCGAACAGATTCCGTTGGAAAGGGTATGCGGCAGCATCGGAATAACCCGGTCCGCAAGGTAAACACTGGTTCCCCGCTTCTTTGCCTCCCGGTCCAGGGCACTGTTTTCCTGTACGTAATTGGTAACGTCCGCAATGTGAACGCCCAGATAGTAATCGTCTCCCCGCTTTTCCAGCGAAACAGCGTCATCCAGATCCTTTGCGTCCTCCCCATCGATGGTAACCATCTTCACCTCCCGCAGATCCCGTCTGCCTGCCCGGTCCGCTTCGCTGACCGGCTTTGCCACACGTTCCGCCTGGTTTCTCACCTTTTCCGGAAATTCAATGGGAAGCTCATAGGACATGGCGATACTCAGCACATCCGTTCCCGGATCATTGACATGACCAAGGATTTCCACCACCTCGCCCTCCGGCTTTTTCCCGTCTCCGCCATAGGAAGTCAGCTGTACCACTACCTTGTGGCCTGTCACCGCTCCTTTGGACTTTTCCTCCGGCACAAAGACATCCTGCAAAAACTTCTGATTATCCGGAAGTACAAATCCAAACGATTTATTCTTCTGATAATATCCTACCAGACGGGATGTACCCCGCTTGATAATCTTTACAACCTTTCCTTCCTGACGGTGTCCCGCTTTGGATCCGGCTCCTTTTGTAATCTGAATTTCCACTTCATCCCCCTGCAGGGCTCCTCCGGATTCTTCTTCCGGGATAAACACATCACTGTCCGAACCCTCAACACAGACAAATCCAAAGCCCCTTGTGTGGGCCTGGTACACTCCGGTCAGTCTGTTTCCCTGGCCTTTGATGTAGTTTCCTTTCTGTGTCCTGTGTATCTTTCCTTCTGATTCCAGCTCATCAAGCATTTCCTTCAGCTGCTGGCGCTCCTCTCTCTTCACCTGGAGAATCGAGGCCATCTCCTTGAGCTTCATCGGAACATAAAACTCATCGCAGATGAACTGATAAACCATCTGTTTTCTTTTCTCATATTGTCTGTCCATTCTCTGCACCTCTCATGCTCTCTTCTATTCTATCTGATATCGTAAAAAAAGAACACTCTATTTTTTGAAATAGAGTGTTCTGCATCTTCTTTCACTAAGCAAATACTTTTAAATTCAGTACTGCGGCAAAAATAAGAAAGAGTGCCGCAAGAACTTTCGTTACTTTAACAAGATTTCCCTCTATGGAACGTCCTCTGTTCTGTCCCCAGTAGGTATCTGCCATACCGGCGATCGTTCCGAGGCCGGCTGATTTTCCTTCCTGCATTAATACAACTGCCGAAAGAGCAATACAGTCTATTACAAATAAAATTGTGATTACGATTTTCAAGATTTCCAACTTCTACACCTCCTGCGCATAAACCATTTATAATATTAGCATATCCTTCCGGTTTTCGCAAGGAGTTTTTCGCTTCTTTTCCCGGCTTTTGCCGCCTCAATTAAAGAAATGGATTCCGGTAAACTGCCGCATCGCCTAATTCTTCCTCGATCTTCAAAAGTCGGTTGTATTTCTCCACCCGCTCGGAACGGCAAGGCGCCCCCGTCTTGATCTGTCCTGTTCCAAATGCCACGGCAAGATCCGCGATCATAGTGTCCGCAGTCTCCCCGGAACGGTGGGAGACGATGGAACGGTATCCATGCTCGGACGCCATACGGATCGTATCGAATGCCTCTGTCAGTGTCCCGATCTGGTTGATCTTGATGAGAACCGCGTTGGCCGCATGGCAGTCAATTCCCCTCTTCAGCCTTCTCGTACTGGTCACAAAAAGATCATCTCCCACAAGCTGTGTCTGAAGTCCCAGTCTTGTATTCATCAGTTCCCACCCGGAAAAATCCTCTTCTTCCAACCCGTCTTCAATGGATGCAATCGGATATTTCTCGATTAATTCCGCATAATAATCAATGAGCTCTTCTGTCGTGCGGACTACCTTCTTTTCTTTTCCACGGCTTTCTCCTACAAATACATATTTGCCAAAATCCCGGTCGTAGATTTCGGACGCCGCCGCGTCCAGACAAAGTACAATATCTTTTCCAGCCCGGTATCCTGCTGTTTCCACAGCCTCCATCAAAATCTCACAGACACTTTCGGTATCCGGAAGGTCCGGGGCAAATCCGCCCTCGTCCCCGACGCCGGTGTGGTATCCTCTCCCTTTTAAAAGTGCTTTGAGCATATGGTAGACTTCCGTACACATTCGAAGCCCCTCCCTAAAACAGCAGGCTCCCGCCGGCATGATCATAAACTCCTGGAAGTCAATGATGTTATCCGCATGCCGTCCTCCGTTTAACACATTCATCATCGGGACCGGCATCCTGTTCGTATGGACTCCTCCCAGGTACCGGTAAAGAGGCAGATCCAGACTCTTCGCCGCCGCCCTCGCTGCCGCCATGGATACACTCAGGATGGCATTGGCTCCCAGGGCGCTTTTGTCTTCTGTCCCGTCCAGCCGGATCAATAGCCGGTCCAGCTCTGTCTGTTCCAGCACATTCATCCCGATGACTTCCCGCGCAATCCGGTCATTCACATGATTGACGGCAAGCTCCACGCCCCGTCCGCAGTACCGGTCCTTTTTTTCCTTGTCCCGCAGCTCCTTGGCCTCATACCGTCCGGTAGACGCCCCGGAAGGAACACTGGCGGTCCCTATGGTGCCGTCTGATACAAGCACCTGGGTTTCGATGGTCGGGTTTCCTCTGGAATCCAGAATTTCTCTTGCGTATATATCCTGAATCGCTTTACAGTGATGCATGATTGTTTCCTCCTTTTGGCCATAGTATTTCCCAAACCAAAGCTTCCATACCCAAGCATCCTGTTTGCATGATTTTTCCACCGATTTCCCTTTCAGGAGCGTTGACTTTTCATCCAGTGAGCGTTACAATTTTGAATGGTAATTCTTCAGAAAAAAGAGAGAAAACGAGGAAGTAAGATTGAAAATGAATAGTAGAGGGTATCCATTCTCTTAATCGCATGACAAACA
>ERZ1643246.4139-NODE-4139-length-11745-cov-95.043627_pt1 | contig 11745 bp, 15 predicted proteins | sample MGYA00579265_ERZ1643246 | MGnify/ENA primary metagenome ERZ1643246 (study PRJEB29033, sample SAMEA4952261) | chicken gut metagenome | biome: Broiler Chicken; feature: Gastrointestinal Tract; material: Caecum | place: Ireland | collected 2018 | study: Broiler...
CTTACCAAAAAGGAGCCATTTTTTACCAAAGCCACAAAGTTTTTTACACTACCGCTGGCGGAACTGGCACCTTGGAGTGAAAAACTCCAATCTATCAAAAATCGCATGTGAATTATAGTGAATTACTCCAACTCGCAAAGGGCTGGGGTAATTTTAAATTTTACCGCGTTATTATTTGGCGCTTACACTTGATTGACCTGATCAATAAATTCCTGCTCATTGAAGTTCGGATCGTCTGCAGAATATTTTTCTATTGCTTCATTAATAACCTCATCATAGACTTCTTTTTGCTCCGGCGTCATTTTATCAACATCCAGTGTGTAATCGTCTGGTACTATTGATTCATTAGTCATACTTTCTGTTTCAGTTTCGGCCGCAAATACTGGTGTTACCGTCCCAAGTGATAAGCAAATCACAAGGATTAAGCTAAGCAATCTTTTCTTTATTTTCTTCATACCCATTCCTCCTCGTATTGGATTCAATAATTAATATGACCTGCTTTCAAATCCCCATTGGTATCACCTCTCTTATCCATTCATTGTTTATATATTTTATATATTATTTATTTAATATATTATCTGATTCATATATGCTATTTATAGCTTATCATACTCTTTTTAGAAATACAATCCATTATTAAAAATATATCTTAATATTATTTTTACTAAATATATATTCTTCTTATATAACAACTTTAATTACGTAAAAAGTAAAACCAGCCATTTCAATATCTAAATATCAAAAAGGCTGGTTTATCTTATTTCCTAAACAATTAAGTACTGTTAACTTCAGGCAAGATTAATCGTGTCACTACAAACCAAATAAGTTCTCATTTCCAATTTAAAATTTTTTGAATTATTATCGTAAGATTCGTATACCAAATATAATGGCTACCTTCCACAATATACAATTTATGATTAGCTGAACCGAGATCCAACTGCTCTTCATGTGCTGTTTTCCATACTGGCATAGCTTCCGCATTGTCTGATGATAGTAAAGTCAGCACTGGAAGATCTCTTGGAAACTTCTTCCCATCTATTGATTCCAGTGAATTCTCCATATTTTGAATCTCGTTTTGAATCGTCTGATTACTGCTCCGAGCAAATGCCTGATAATACTCTTCCTGATCACTCTCCGTATATGTATATCCGATAATATCCGGAAGCTCTGCACCATATTGAGCCGGATGTGCTGCAATAGCAGCTTCAAATTCTTCTACGTTATCGAAGGTATTACGAAGCTCATCAAATTCCTTCGCTGCCTGCAGCATATAATCTTGTTCCATCGCCAGTGTTTCGGATAACTCCTCATCATAAACTGTATTATCTATTGCAATAAAGGCATTTACTTTTTCCGGGTATGAATAGAGAAAATTTAAGCCGTACACTCCGGAGATAGAATGAACTAATAATGTACACGTATCTATTCCCAAGGTTTCAAGAGCGTCATATAATTCACTATTAATATTTTCAACTGTTCGTGCCGATTCCGTCATATCACTGAGGCCATAACCAAACGGTTCTATTACGACAACGTTATATGCAGAAGATAATGCTTCTGCCAACGGTTTAAAATATATGTTAGGAGACGGCACCGCCAATGCCGGCAGCATTACAAGTGTCTCTTTGCTAGGATCAGCAAACGTAACACCGTTTTGATCTAAATCACCATATAATACAATATGCATCTCTTTACTATCCACTGTAATAAATTTGCTGGCACTGCTTGCTTCATTAGCTGCAGCTTGTACCGGTAAAACTAAATGGGAATTTAAGAATAGCAAGCCTATTATAATCATGCATACAATTCTTTTCGGGACACTTGGTTTCTGTTCCGTTTTCATTATTTCATCCTCCTGTTACTGTAATTATCAGATAGATATAAGATATTATTTAGATAGCTTCTTCCTCGAATTCGATCAACAAATACGCATATAAAGCTGCAAGAAATTTTCCCGCTGATGGTTTTTCCTTTTTCCATATTCCCAGGAACTTTTCAAATCTTGTTGGATCGCTTTCCCAACTTCTTAAAATAGTAATTCTTATACTATGCTCAACCGCTCTCCAGTCAGTATGATACTCTTTTCCAATTACCGGATATAACTCTTTTGTCACATACTGGAGTCGTGCTGGATTTTCAAAAGACAATTGTATGGCAAGCACTATATAATCATATCCTCTGTAATTTGGGGTTATTCCCATATGAATAAGTATTTTTTTAAGCTCACGCTCATAGGACTGATACTTATGCACTTTTTATTTCCTCTCCATTCGCACTATATATCAAAAAGTAAGACTTCCTCCTGTGACGGTGATTGATCCTGAAGCCTTATTTGTAATATAGAACTTATAATATCCTGTGCTGGAAATAGTAAAAGTGGTTGTATGGCTCTTTGCAGTTCCACTATAAGTCTTAACTTTTGAGCCAGAACTTCTTACATATCCCAGTTCAACACGTGCGGATGATTTTAAATTGACCGTAAATGTAACTTTTGCACCAGAAGGCACATAAAATGCTTGTCCATCATTGTCAATAAAATTAACGGTTTTCCCCGCCGCTATAGTCGTTGAAGGTATTCCCATTCTATCAAGTATATTCATCCTGATCTCCTGGTCTGTTGAATCTGAGGCATAAACCACATTATGGCTGCTTAGACTGAACAATAGCAACCCAGCTAAAATAAATGACATTAATTTTTTCATAAAGTTCACTCTCTTTCGTATTTGATATCTATAATGACTCGATCACTGCTGATGTTTTTAAGATATGGATAATATATTTTCCCCTCCTTTCCTTTTATCGTTACTGCCGTTTCATAATTACTATTTTTTTCAATACAATACGGCTTACCATCTAAAAGATATCCAATCTCAACAGTGCCGGGATCACCATTAGTATTCTCTTGATCAATTACCAGAGTAATATCACTACTCACATTAATTTTCATTCCATCATCTTTATTATTCAAAATCAACATGGTCCCATTATCTAAGTACAGTTTATCTGCATGATAATTCGTATCAATCTCAAGTATATGTTTTGCAATCTGATTTCCTTGTTCATCATATAAATACTGATCATCTATAAGGTCTGTCTTTATACTTGTTTGGCTGCCTTTACTGGATTCTTCCTCAATGAACCCTGCTTCTGATTGAAAAACGGACTGATCCGTAACTCTTCCGCCTGGCCCTAACATAATACTGGCCCCTACACAGCCGCCCAAAACACAGGCAAGCACAAATATTGCAATGCACCGCTTTTTTCCTCTTTTTTTCTTAACTTCTAGCCGTTCAAATACTAGATCACATATTCTATCAGGATCACACTGCTCACTTGTTTCTTCCTGTGTAATTATTTCCGTAGAGCAATCCAACATATCACTAATCTTTATCTTCATAAGCAATATTTTCCTCATTACTTAATAATCCCCGAAGCATTTTCCGCCCTCTCCGAAGCCGAGTCTTAACAGTCTGTGGATTCATTTGCATTATAGAAGCAATATCGTCGATCTTTTTATACTGGTAATAGTATAATAAAAAAATTTTTTTATCGTCTGGTTTAAGCTTGTTTAATAAAGCTCTAATATACTGTTGCTGCTCTTTTTGAAGCATTTTGGTTTCAATCCCATCATCTATTACGAGGAGATCATCGTATAATTCCAGATTTATATTCTTTTGCATTTTCAGAAAATCTTTTGCCTTATTACGTGCAATCATTCCAATATAAGCTTTTAGACTACTGTAGTGTTTATAATCAATGCGCTCCGCTGTTGTCCATAAAGCAATAAATGTATCAGCGACAAGCTCCTCTATATCCTCATCTGTAGCCTTATCATTCAAAATTTCTCTAATGATTGTAGTAACGTAGGCAGTATATCTTTCCATCGCTTCTGTTAATGCTTTTTCACTTTTGTATTTTAATCTCATTAAAAGTATTTTTTCATTCATTCGTAAAAATTCCAGTTTTTTCCATTTTTATTCAATACGAAAAAGCTGGAATTCTGGTTTCAAAAAAAGAGCGCCAGCCTGATCACTGAACGCTCTTTTTTGATTACATATCAAGTTATTTGTCTTTAGTAGATACCAACTTCACACCCAAACTTATAGATATACTGAGCTGTCGTTGTAATTGCATTCTGCACACATGCTTCGCCAGCCTGTGCAAAAGTTTCTTTATCTTCTGCCAGATCAATCATCGCTTTTGCTTCTTTTGCGGCATCATACATAAGATCACCAACGCTAGTATCAACTCCAGTCTGGTAGACAGAATCCCCCAATGTATTTCCTGAGATTGTATACTCTTTTCGATGTTCATCAATGTAAGACTCAAACTGTGTATGTTTACTAAGCACAGCAACTTTATTAGCTGCATGATGCGGCTGATTAAGATCAGATGCGTAATGCACTCCCCTGCCCAGATAGCTCATTGCACTCTCAACATCGCCATCATTATAAGCATTTACCGCCTGCTTATAATACGATTCAGCACGTGTCCTGGCAGTAGGGCTTGACTGTCCCATCCAGTTTTCGCCGGTATCCGGATCATAAAAGTGACCAGCAAATGTCATATAATCAGTCTCATTTCCCCAGATGTCCGGCCAATCAGCGCCTTCCATCAAGAGTGCCGAGTTTGTCGGGTCATTAAATACCGTGGCTCCTTTATCATTATTTAAAATGACCAAGGCGGAAGCAGCGATATACTGATGAGTATGATCTATCCCGCCACTTTCGAACCTTGCATTCGGATTTTCCTCGTGAGAAATCGGTGCGCCCGGTCCATATATGTCATCTGAGCCATTAGCAATGTCAATGACCTGCTGCGGAAGTTCGATATAATTATCTTCCGTCTGTGCAAATACGGCTGTGCCATTTCCTAAAAGACATGTAACTGTTAACATAGCTGCTACAATTTTTTTCATTTTCATAATGTTATAATCCTCCTTGTAAAAAGTTAATCGCTGCATCACCGAAAAAATATCCGGCTCCCACAAAAGTTAGATTCCAAACAAATATTCCACATATAGAGCTTAGAGTATATCGAGTAATATCCATCTTAACCATGCCTGCCGGAATGGAAATAAGTGTACGAACCATCGGAAAAAGTTTACTTATGAATACCCCAATACACCCTTTTCTTCTAAGATATTCCATCTTTTTTTAATGATGGGTTTATGTTTTGGAAATTTCTTAAAATAGAATTCTAAAATCTTTTTTCCACCAAACCCGTCTAATGATATAACAATCAACTCTTCTTGCACTGCCTATATACCAGCAAATGCTACTTAGAAATCCATTTTTAATTAGCAGTACAGAAAAGTTTTTCCTACATTCTTCCTGATCCCATACCGATAAGATTTTAAAGCATTACTCATGAATTATTTCTGGAATTATAAAAAACAATAATAACTATTTTTATCCCATTCTTCATCATTGAAGGTTTCGTTTGTTAAAAAAGTAACCGCCTAAAAGATATAGTAACAGACATTCCGCTATATCGGATATTACAAATTCTAGATGGTATGGATTATTTTGTAATATCAACGAATTATTATATTTATCAACTTTTTCTTCGTGTAGCAAATAAGGTGTATAATATGATTGTGCATATGGAGAAAAGAATAAATGCGCATTATGCAAATCTCTCTGTACGCCTTCAACATAAAGAGGATTATCTCTCTCTATTCCATCAGTACTAAAAAGGGTCGTTTTTTGTGGCTGATTCAACGTATGTACTGTTTCTTTTCCACCGTATAATAAAAGAAACGTTAAGCCGATTACAATAAATATTGAGAAAATTCTATTATTTATAAGAATAGAAAGTACTGTAGAAATTATCGCTACAGTTGAAATAATTATAAGCGTTATCACAAAATTCACAAAAAAATCAACGTAAGATACATTTAGATCGTATTTCTGGAGTGTTCCAATAATTATTACTGACATTGTATCAACGATAAGTAAGAGCATTCCTTCTATAATTCCAATAATTACTTCTACCTTGTAAAATGTTGATTTCTTATATCCGCAAAATAGTTTATTATTAATCGTTCTGTTATCTAATTCCTGACTAAGCTTTAGAGACGTATTTACCGCTATGAATATACATATTAATGAAGTTTTGTTGAAAAGGAAATATGGTATATCTACCTCAAAGCCATATGTTGATCCAGCTATCTCCATAAAATTATAAATTATAAAAAATATATTTTCACCAATGTATATTACAGAAGTTAATCTTCGCAATAATTCGGCAAACAATAATTTGTTCATACAAAGTCCCTCCTTTATAATTCAACTTCATCAAAATAAAATTTTTCTAATGATTCATCTGATATCTCGCTGCTTTCACACTCACGAATTAAAGCCCCATCTTTCAGAAAGCCTATATGAGTGACAATCTTTTGTAATTCATCAAGGATATGGCTGGATATTATAACAGTCACTCCTTCCTTTTCACTCAGCACTTTAATTAAATGTCTCATCTGGCGTATTCCAGAAGGATCTAATCCATTTAGTGGTTCATCAAGAAATAATAAATCCGGTTGATTTGCAAGTGCTAACGCTAACCCTAACCTCTGTTTCATACCAAGAGAGTACTTTATCAATGGTTTTTTTGTATCTTTTAACCCCACTATTTTAAGCAATTCCGAAACACTATATTTAGGATTTTTTATTAAAGAAAGCTGATATTTCAAATTTCTTTTTGCAGACCAATACGGATAGACCGCAGGACTTTCCAATATAGCTCCTGTTTTTATATTCTCAGTGATTTTTATCTGTCCGGATGTGGGATTTTGCAATCCTAACAATAATCTCATAAGAGTTGTTTTTCCAGCACCATTATTCCCGACAAGTCCATAAACAGCCCCTCTAGGGATATGAATAGATACGTTATTCAACGCTATTGTATCTTTGTAACGTTTCGTAATATTGGTTGTTGTTACAATATAGTTCATACAAACTCCTCCTTTAAATATTTTGCTTTTTAAATATATTTGCGCTCGGTAAAACAATTAATATAGAGAGAACGACATCAACAACTGCGAAATCTATATGATAGGGGCATTTTTTTAATAAAAATGATTGTTTGGGTTTATCCTTCTCTCTTTCAGTTGTTACATATGAAGAAAAGTTACATTGAGCATATGGGGATAGTGTAACTTTCATATTTAGTCTGGATCTATGGGCTTCACTTAATTCTACCGTAAAACTTTCTATTAAATCTTTTGAAGCAGGATCGTTTTCTTCATTCACTTCTACAAATGTACTCTCATAATCTGTTAATATTGCAATAGTTTGACGTCCATTATTTATAAGATATATCGCCATGAGCACCAATATCACTTGTGTTACTAAACGCTTTTTTATTAGAAAACTCAAGCTACAAATAATAACAGATACCGAACCAATTGAAGCCATAAAAATCAGGGTATTAGCAGTAATATAAGAAAATGAATAATCAATTTCTTGTTTTCTAAGAGAACTACCTAATAAAAAAAACAAAGTATCAAATAATACAAGGCTACTTCCACATATAGTACAGGTAATTACTTCTGCTATATAAATTTGACTTTTTTTGTATCCTAAGAAAAGCTTATTTTGTATTGTGCCATTGGAAAACTCCTCACAAATATAGATAGACATAAAAAATGAAAGGACTATACAAATAAGGCTTATATTATCTAAAAATTCATTTCCCCATAATATAAATGGCACTCCCCCTTCTAACCCAAACATATGAATAAAAAATAAAGCGAATAATATGCTCAGATAATAAATTGATCTTAGGTAACGTTTTATTTCTACACTCACAAGCCTAAGCATCTTATAACTCCCTCCTTTGACTTTATTATGATATTGAATATTAAAAAAAGTAAAGCAAAGAGCTATTTACATCTCAATTATTTATACATGAACAGGGAATTTTACATAATGCAAAGAACGTTTTTCTTTTATTAGATTAAAATTCTATTTATACTTATTTTAATAAAACTAGTAAAAAGGAGGGAATCATATGAAAGTCCTAACAGCAGAGGAAGCAAAAAAAATTTGTGCTGGCAATGCTCATTTCCATTGGATTTGCTTTGATAAAATCAACTTTATCAGCAAACCATATTACTGTAACCTATCTGAAGTAGGCAAAATCGCAGATAAGCATAGAGATAAGTACAAGAACCACAAAAAGAAAGTATTTATTTATACTTGTTACAGAAAATGCGGGGAATAAATAGATGTAAAGCCTCTTTGACATTGATGTAAAGTGCTATTTGCTTGAATAATAATGAAAAATAATGTAGTTTATAGCTACAAAGAAACACACATATAAAATCAAAGCAAAGGAGGTCAATTGTATGAAAACTTTAACAATCGAAAAAGCGCAGGGAATCAAAGCAGGCAAGGCGCATTATCACTGGATATGCAGAGATTGGTTTAACTTTACTAGTAAACCCTATGATTCCTATGCAGCAGCCGGTAAAGGAGCCGATGCTCATGTAGCAAAATATCCGGCTCATGCCGATAAGGTTAGTGTATTCTACTGCGAAAAGAGCGACTGTAAGTGATTCAATTATCGTGCAAGACTTAAGTAGGGTTGGATATTCCAACCCTACTTATATTATTGGGAAATATTGGAAAGGAGGAAGTCAAATATGAATGGTTATTTACAGCATGACGAAAATGACTGTGGGTTAGCATGCATATTAACAATATGTAAGTTTTTAAAAATTCGTGTTAACGAGATGATACTTAGGAAAAATGTTTTTCTCGGGAATGACGGCTTAAGTTTATATGGAATAACAGAAGTGTTTCGTACGATCGGAATAGAATCATTAGCAGTTGAATGTAACAATATAGAATTATATACTCTGTTAGCAGAAGATAAAAATCCAATTATCATAATGATAAATGAAAATAGTGAATATCATTATGTTGTAGTTTATAAAGAAAATACTAATCATGTATTCATATGGGATCCAAATAAAGGGAAACGACATATTACAAAAGAATATTTTGATCTGATATGGTCAGGTTATGCTATATATATTACAGAAATTTTAGAACCTCCAAAAAATGTGTTACCCAAAAAATCCATGTGTTGGCGTGCACTGTTACAACATAAAAAATTACTTTTTGTACTAGTATTGTTTTCTGTTATACTTATGACAGTAAGCATTATTACAACCTTAATGTACAAAAATATCATTGATCAAATCGAAATGGGAATCAATACATTTACTCCGCAATTAAAGAATTTTTTTATAGCAATGGGGATTTGCTATATAGCGGTAAGTATTATGTTTCTAATAAAAGGGAAACTTATTGCATATTTAAAAAAAGAGTTAGAAACCACACTACAAAAACAATTTTTGGACTCTTTATTAAACATATCTATTCAAAAAAAAGATGATTATACAAGTGGGGGTATTCTAGATAGATACTACAGATTATCTGTTGTTGTCGAAACTATGTCCTCCGTCTTTTCCTCAGTAATTTTAGAATGCATTTCTTTAGTCGCCGGAGTAATTATTTTAATAAGTATTAATATGCATATGTTTTTTTTGGTTCTGGTAATAGTGGCAGCTTACATATTTTCATTTATTATTTCTAAGAAAAAACTATTTAAATTAAGCAAAACTATTATGGATAAAGAGTCTTTGTTGATTACTCATATAAAGGAAACAATAGAAAATTTGATATCACTAAAAAGCTTTGAAAGCTGCGAATATAAAAATAGAGTAAAAGGTGAAATTAAATTTGTAAAAAGTCAAGAGTATATTTTAAATAAATTATCTATAACTTTAGGGGAAACATTAAAAGCAATAGAAAACCTGACTATGTTGATGATACTAGCGTATGGAATTTCTTCGATTATTTCGGGTAGTATGTCTTTAGGAACATTACTAGCATTTGAAAGTTTTGTAGGTTTTTTCTTATCTCCGGTTAAAAATTTGCTTGGTATTCTACCATCTTTACAAGAAACAGTGCTTACGTTTCGTAGAATAGAAGATATATTTGCATATAGCAATTCTGATGGAGTTAAAGAGATAAGTTGTCAAATTAACGGAAAAATTTTTGTACATAATCTGGATATTGCTTATGGTTATGACAAACCTATACTAAAAAATATATCTTTTAATATAGAAGCTGGCGAAACGGTATTTTTAATGGGCTCTAGCGGATGTGGCAAGTCAACTTTGGCAAAAACCCTTGCTGGAATAGTACGATATAATAAGGGGAAAATTATATGGGGTAACAATGCAAATTCTGATATTACCGATTTATCGAAACAAGTTTTATATCTCTCTCAAGAGGCCGAAATATTTTCGGGTTCAATTCGAGAAAATATATTAATGTGGGAAAATGATTATAATCAAAATTTTTTTGATGAAGTTATTGAAGCTATGGGCATTAATCAGATGATGCACTCCAGAGATCTAACCTTAGAAAGCCAATTGTTGGAAAATGGTTCTAATTTATCCGGAGGGGAAAAACAACGCATTGCTCTCGCTAGAGCTATGATGCGAAATGTTCCAATATATATATTTGATGAAGCAACTTGTCATTTAGATTTTGAAAGCGAAAGTATTATAATAGACTTTATAAGAAGAAAAACCGTAAAACAAACATGTATAATTATCTCTCATAATGCCGCTCTATTAAATGCTAACGACATCGTTCTATTTATTGATCGAGCTGGTGAAGTACATAAAAGCAAACATTTACAATTGCTAAAAAATAGCATAGAATATAATAAGATGATTAAAGTTAAGTAGAGGAATAATTATAATGACTATAGCAGATATGATAAAAAAAACAAGACTAGATAATAATATGACACAAAGTGAATACGCCGATAAATTTGGTGTTACAAGACAAACAGTTTCAAGTTGGGAAAACGGAAAGAGTCTGCCGGACTTACAAATGATTATAACAATTTGTAACACGTATAATCTGTCTCTTGACTCATTGCTAAATGAAGACCGTGAGTATGTAAATAAAATAGATATGTCACAAAAATTTGTTCGCATCTCAAAAAAAATATTGCCTATTCTGTTCATTGTTGTGTGTGTTTATCTAATTGCTTTGGGTGTTTGGAAAATAAATGCAGTAAAAGCAAATGAAGATTATGCATCTAGAGTCACAAAATTAGGCTTTGTTTTAGAAAATGGTCTGTATATAATGCATGATGAAGAAACAACATATGAACTGCCTAATCAGAAATTACCGTTCATGAAATCTGAATTTTATCTTCAGCAGATTAGCGCTACATATAAAAACGGAACAAATGTTTACAACATTATTTTAAGTTATGATGATAAGCAATACACTTTTTCTATTGATTACGGTATTGATACAAACATTTCAGGGACCATATCATCTAACAGCATTGTAGAGTATGATGGAATGTCTGAAGAAGCATCAACCATATTAAATAAATATAAAGAGGATATTGAAAATATTTTGCATGATATGGTTTCATATTATAATGTTGCTTATGAACTATCATAGATTTAGAGATACGGATTGTGGATAAGGTAACTCCCCGTTTTTATTAGGCACAAAATTTACATCAGTATAACACTGTGCTCTCCGCCAAATTGAGGCTGTGATGAAAAGTTGAGACTATGAAGATAAAGGTTGTAAATAAGATTCTTCCATGATAAGACTGGGTGAAAGTCAAAAAGCTTTCACCCTCCCTATATTGTCAAGTGATTCTCCCTTTAAAATAAAGGTTTTTCAAGTTACT
>ERZ1643246.4140-NODE-4140-length-11740-cov-6.608130_pt1 | contig 11740 bp, 12 predicted proteins | sample MGYA00579265_ERZ1643246 | MGnify/ENA primary metagenome ERZ1643246 (study PRJEB29033, sample SAMEA4952261) | chicken gut metagenome | biome: Broiler Chicken; feature: Gastrointestinal Tract; material: Caecum | place: Ireland | collected 2018 | study: Broiler...
ACAAACATAGCAATCAGTTATTTATATGCATTATGAATGAGTTCTTTATGTTTTTGATATCTTATCATCATTGTATCTATAAACAAATATAGTAATAAATTTCAAAAATACTAAACAATTGACAACATATATAATCATGGTATTTTAATCATATAAATGGTATAATAAACAGGAAAAGAAAGCAGGTGAAAGCATGGGATTATATCTCAATCCAGGAAATGATAGTTTTCAACAGGCACTTAACAATCCTATATATGTAGATAAATCATTGTTAATTAACTATATGAATCAATTGGTAGGTACTGGCGATAATAAAATATGTGTGTCAAGGCCTAGACGTTTTGGAAAAAGTACAGATGCGAATATGCTTGTTGCCTATTATTCTAAAGGATGCGATTCTCACAACATTTTTGATTCACTCAAAATCAGTGAAACCGATCATTATTTAAAACATCTTAACCAACATCATGTCATTCATATCAACATGCAAAGTTTTTTAAGCAATACACATGATATTGATAAAATGATCCAATTATTAACAATAAGAATTTTAAATGAGTTTAAACAGGCTTATTCAATCATTTTCTTTGATGAAACAAATCTGTCACTATCTTTAGAAGACATTTATGCATCCACAAAGAATCAATTTATTTTTATTATAGATGAATGGGATTGTATCTTTAGAGAATATAAGCAAGATAAAGAAGCACAAAAACAATATCTTGACTTTTTAAGAAATCTATTGAAAGATAAACCTTATGTAGAGTTAGCATATATGACAGGGATATTGCCTATTAAAAAATATGGAACACATAGTGCCTTGAATATGTTTGAAGAAATCTCTATGATTGATTCGGGATTATTACCTGAATTTATGGGATTTACTGAAGCTGAAGTTCAAGATCTTTGTATTCAATATAACGTCAGTTATGATGAAATGAAACAATGGTATGATGGATATCATATGACAGATTCTTTATCAACTCTTTCCCCACGTTCTGTTGTTGCTTCACTTATAAGAAATAGATTTGGAAACTATTGGACATCTACCGAAACTTATGAAGCCTTACAGGTTTATATAGATTTGAATAAGGATGGATTAAAAGATAGTGTTATTGAAATGTTAGCTGGTGAAAGCGTTCCAGTACAGACATCATCTTTCCAAAATGACATGACAACATTTGATACCAAAGATGATGTCTTAACACTTCTGATACATCTTGGATATTTAGGATATAACAGCTCAGATCATACATGTTATATTCCTAATAAAGAAGTGATAGATTCTTTTGTAAACTCAATCAGAAAGTCCAATTGGGAAGAAACAACAAAAGCACTATTAAACAGCCGTGAGCTCTTACAAGCAACGTGGAGAGAAGATGAAGAAGCTGTTGCTAAATATATTGAAGAGGCCCATTTGAATACATCAATATTAACTTACAACAATGAAAATGCTTTAGCCTATACATTATCTTTAGCATATATTACAGCTAGGGATGATTATACAATCATCAGGGAAATGCCCACAGGAAAAGGCTTTGCTGATCTAGTATTCATACCAAGACATGATAAGCCTGCTATGATTCTTGAATTAAAATGGGATCAAGAAGTCAAGACAGCGATAGATCAGATAAAAGAGAAGAAATATCCAAAAGGATTAGAAAAATATAAAGATAACTTACTGATTGTAGGAATCAGTTATAATAAGAAAACAAAAAAACATACATGTCATATAGAAAAACACCAATAAAATGAAACATCTTTGGTGTTTTTCTTATTTTCTATTAATAATATTATAATAGAAAGAAAAAAACGAAACTCTTTCCCACTAAAGATTGAGCTCCATTCTGTACATTTCACACTATGATAATAACAAATTCAATCAACAATTTTAATAAAAATTTATTCCTGATAAAACACTCTCGCTCATTTCTTTCAGTTATCTGTAGTCAATATAATGCATCCTTAGCTCTGATATTTCTTAACTTATTGGAACATTCTAACTGTCATGAATCTAGTTTTTTCATTTCACGGCTACTACAAACGTCACATCTACATTCTCGCCAGGAAATACTGCATCCTGATTACAAGAAGAGGACTGAAACAAAATCAACTCTTTAAAAAAGTTAATTTGTTACAGCCCACTATTAAAAAAAGTATTTTCTAAATTGTCTGTAAATCTGTCGGCAGGCATTTTGATCACTTGGTGTGGATGAAAGCGTAGATTGATATCTTGGATTATCAAAAAACATAGCAATAGGATGCTTATTTTTTTCATCTTTGATTGTGATACCATAGCTTTTTAATTTATATATATCATAACTACTGATTAAAGCTTTCAAAATACAATTTAAATATTCCTCTCTAATACCATCTTTCGTATTTTGTTGGAGAATATCTTCCAATATACTCATATCAAGATTTCCAACAGTTTTCTTTTTCACATCATCTTCCAACATATTTAAAAGAATATCTTTCTGTTCTCCCTGATAATATTCCTGAATATCACCTTTATTTAAAAGACCATATTGATTTTGTAGACTCATTTGTTCTTCTAACATTTCATTTTGCATTTTCAATAATTCTACTTCATTTTCTAATTGACTGATTAATTCACTATATTTAATTTTTTCATTCTCTAATTTTTCCATTTCCTGATCTAACTGATAAACTGTTTCTTCTTCATAATCTTGTGCATGATTTTTTAATTCTTCCAGATATCTTTTTTGTAAACTATGAAAATCATAACTTGTTCCATACCGTCTTTGTTTTAAATACAGACTCAAATGATGAAGAATACGTTGTTGCAGTTGATCTTGGGATTCTTTTTTAAAGAAGCGATATGCCTTATAATCATGATTCAAATAATAGAGAATCACTCGGCTTTGTTGAGGAATGAGCTGACAATGTTCTTTCATCCATAAAGAGACATCATATGATGTTTCATACATAACATGAGCTATTCCTCTTAACTGTCCGGCAAGATAATCAGGATCAACAACCTGTTCATAATTAATATAAACAATAGGTAAATTCTCATAAGTTTCAAGCCATTGTATGACTTGTTGACAATGATCCATATCAATTGCTATAGGGCTATCACTGATAGGAATTCCCTTGGTTTGAATCAATTGATGTGTCAATAAATAATCTATATAACGATATCCTTTTTGATATCCCTCATTATGAATACACAAACCACCATCTTTTTCATTATATATGTATTCCATACGATGATACAAATGAATCACAACACTTTGATCTTGAGGATACTGATAAATATCAAAATAATCTTCAATAATTCTTTTTTGTTGTAAATTGAGATTATCATATTGAATATCATAGACTTCAAATAATGATTCTATAAACTGTGGTATTGTCCATTTTTCTTTAAGTTTTAAATAAGTTGAAAATGATTTCATATTGAATCTCCATTCTTTTTTAAAATTGCATTTAAAATATCCAGACGGCGATAAATTTCCTGTGTTGTTTCTAAATCATGAGCTTTATGTTGAATATACTGAAGAAGACAATCATGATAGCTTGCTATTTTGTCCATATGATCCACATATATCAAAGCATCATGATATTGTCCCACCTGCATTAATTTTTGATTTTGTTTTTGGGCCTTTTGTTTATCTTCCATTAACATATGATATATATCTTTCAGTTCATCCACTTCCATTTGTTGACGTTTGATTTCTTTTTTAAATTCTTCTTGATAGTCATAAGCATTTTTCATTGTCATATTTTGTTGATGAAGAATTTGATTTTGATAAAGCTGTTCGTAAGAAGGCATATGATTTTTATATTTTTTAATGATTTCATTTCTCAACAGTTCATTTAATTCATAAATCTGATATAAACTTTGACATTTTTTATTCAATTGAAATATACGGCTTTCATGATTATCAATTATTTCAATATAGCCTTCTTCTTTTTGATTTTTACAATAACAGACATGCGCTAAGCCCAGCATCTTTCTTGCAAGAAGATTTGCATCTATATATGTGGTATGCATGTAAAGAATCGGTAACTGGTGTTCCTGAACTTTCATAGCTTCAATATCTTTAACATGATGTGCTTTATAAGAAAGTGGATAAATATCACTTTTTATATAGGGCGATACTAATATGTTTTTAAACAAAACGGGAATTGATACAGCTGATATATAACGTGAATCATGAGATGTTTCTTTAGAAAAACGTAAATGTATTTTTTCTTCTAACATATCATATATCACTTCTACTATAAAATGTGTATTTTTATCATTATCCTGTGTAGAAAAATAAATCGTAAAATATTTTTCATCAAAGATCTGAAGCTTTAAATGTTTATGATCCACTTCATATTCAAATGGAAAAGTTTTTTCTATATATAATCCTTCCATTTTATTTTTAGAATGTTCCAGCCATTCCCATAAAAAATCTATTAATATATCTTGATTTAAATTTTTTGTTGGAAACACAGCATAATAACAAAGCATTTGCCTCACCTTCCTTTGTTTTAGTATATCATAATTCCTGACAAATAAAGACAATTTTATTGAAATCAACACAGAGATTCTTTTTTATCCCTATTCAAAAAGTTCTATGATATAAGCTATAACTGCTTATCATAGAACTTCTCTATTTTTTTATTACATTCTATTATTTATCATGAAGTACCAACTTATAAAATTCTTCATAGCTGATATTCATTAAGATATGATCTTGAATTTTCTCTATCTGCTTTTCATTGCATTCCTTGACCCATTCAAAGTTCATGCCTGGAAATTTCTTCAACAGAATTTGAATAAGACTTTTCATTTCACCTCGTTTTTCTCATTTTTCCATCATATCACACATAATTTTCTTTCCTCCTTCTTTTTGTTTAAAATATCTGACTCTTTTTTTCAAGACTTCATCATACATGTCTTCATGATTTTCACATCTTAAATCATGCATCAGCTTCCCTAAAGGTGTTTCATCTTCCTTGGTGGCATTCATATAAATGATATGTACCTTATCTTCAAATGCTTTTCCATCTCCTAGATATTTAAGGAATGATAATCAGGAACCCTTCACTTATCTATATACGCATTATTTTGACATTTTTCTTTTTTTCAGGACAAAAAAGTTAAAAAACATATCTTTCTAAGACAAATATACCACAATATTTGCTGATAGTAAATATTATGGTATATGAAACATTATATATAGTTTCTATATATTCAAATGATTTTATTTTTCAAAAAAGTCAATGAACAACAGTTCATTGACAATGACACATATTATAATCTTTTTTCTATATGAATGTGAGGACAAAATTCATCTAAATATTCCTCTCCATATGCTTGAAAACCGTTTTTTTCATAGAATCCCATAGCACTCACCTGGGCTGAAAGTTTAGCTTTTGGATAACCAAGTTCTCTGGCTTTCTTTTCTAGTTCATGTAAGATATAACTTCCTAAATGTTTATGTCGTTTTTCTGGAATCACTGCGATTCTCCCAAAAACAATATCTCCCTTTTCATCAAACATACGGGCACATCCTACAGGTGTACGATAATCATAAATAACCAGATGCCAACTATGTTCATCTTGTTCATCAAATTCATTTTGAAATCCCTGTTCTTCAACAAAGACTTTTTCTCTAATCATTTTTGCTTCTTCAGGAAGCTTATTAAAAAATTGATAGTTCATCTTTAATCTCCTTTGGGAAAAATACTTTTTGATCTGATTTAAAACGTTTTGAATTTAAGATAGCTGAAACAATCTCAGATTTCATTGGTAATGGTGATAGACAACCTTCACTATCTAAAATTTCAATTTCACTTAATTCTCCACTTTCACCATAATGCAAATATGGAATTTGTTTTTGATTATCACTGACAATATAATAATCCGGATGATATCCTTTGACTTGGGCAATAGCTTTGATAGACATGAGATCTTTTTGACTTTTCAATTGTTTATATTTAAATAAATGACGATTTAAAAATCTTGATGACAGATCACTTAAAATGAAATCTTTTTCACGTGTAAATTCTTTAAAATAATATAAAATAACAGCTTCATCTAAATCAACAAAATCACTGACCTGAAAACGGTGTTCCAACATGGGAATTAAATAATGTAAATGGGTCTGGAAAACGTAACCATCATAGTATAAATCTTTGACTCTTTGAAAAACACTTTGTAGAAGATGTTCATAACTACGAGCTGTCGGATGATAATACACCTGCCAGTACATATGGTATCTTGCTAGAATATAATTTTCAATAGCTTGAACTCCAGATTCTTTATACACAATTTTCCCATCACGAATGCGCATTGTACGCAAAATACGGGACATATCAAAATGTCCATAAGTCGTTCCACTCATATAAGAATCCCTTAATAAATAATCCATGCGATCAGCATCTAACTGACTGGATACCATTTGAATTAAAATGCGATTAGGATGTGTATGTTGAATAATACTTGCGACATCTTGTGGTAGTTGTTTATATAACGATACGAGAATATCGTGAACTTCACTTTCTTCTAAAATCATTCTGACTGTCATATCTTCATGATTTTCTTCAAAAACACCTTCAAAAGAATGAGAAAATGGACCATGTCCGATATCATGCAGTAATCCCGCACACATCACACAAAGTTTATCATAATCACTTAAAGCATTTGTTAAACACTCTGTTTCTAACATGCGTCTGACAACCTGATAGACACCTAAAGAATGGACAAATCTTGAATGCTCTGCACTTTGAAAAACCTGATAAGTTCCTCCTAATTGTTTAATTCTTCGAAGCCTTTGCATTTCCTTAGAATTAATCAAACGCCAGATAATCAAATGATCAACATGAATATAATCATGAATAGCATCACGTATGACTCTTTTTTCATTAAGCTCAATTGATTTTAGTCTAAAATCCTCTTTAAAATTCATAGCCTCACCTTCTTATATATATTGTATCAAATTTTGATTCATAAAGTCCATAATCTTAAATGTTGAACATTGTTTTTGTATTCTATCAGGTATATAATGAAACATATAAGGAGGAATGAAAAAATGTTAGATCAAAAAGTTGCTGATTTATTAAATGAACAAATTAATAAAGAAATGTATTCTGCTTATTTATATTTAGATTTTGCTAATTTTTATACGCATAAGGGTTTAAATGGTTATGCCAACTGGTATAATATTCAAGCTAAAGAAGAAATGGATCATGCTATGGGTATTCTTCAATATTTACAGGATAATGATTATGCTGTAACATTATCTGCTATTGATAAACCTGATAAAGAATTAAATCATCTTGATGATCCATTAAAATATGGGTTAGAACACGAACAATATGTCACAAGTTTAATCCATACAATCTATGATGCTGCATATGAAGTGAGAGATTATCGTACAATGAAATTCTTAGACTGGTATGTCTCTGAACAAGGTGAAGAAGAAAAAAATGCAACTGACCTATTAACACAATTTGAATTGTTTGGTCATGATCCTAAATCACTTTATTCATTAAATAATGAATTGGCTCAAAGAACATATACACAGGCAGCAATCTTAAATGCTGACTAAAGACCTCAAAAAGGTCTTTTTTTTCATGCACAGTTTGTTTATAATGAAAACAAGGAGGAAAGTTATGTATACAAAAATTAATGAAGCTTATGAATATATCCATTCTCGCTATAATGGGAAAATTGATATTGCGATTATTTTAGGATCTGGTTTAGGTCCATTGGCAGATGAAATTGAAAATCCAATCATTATTGATTATCAGGATATTCCTCATTTTCCAGTTTCTACTATTCCTGGACATGAAGGAAAACTTTATATTGGTACCATTGCTGGAAAAACAGTCTGTGCCATGAAAGGACGCTTTCACTATTATGAAGGGCATGATATGGATGTTGTGACATTACCTATTCGTGTATTTGCGAAACTAGGCATTCCTTATTTATTTGTTACAAATGCTTGTGGTGGAATTAGAGAAGATTTAAATCCTGGACAAATCACTTTAATTTCAGATCATATTGGATTTATGGCACCTAGTCCATTACGTGGCCCTAACTTAGATGAATTTGGTCCACGCTTTAAAGATATGACAGAAGTCTATTCAAAACATTTACAGGAAATTGCAAAAAAAGCAGCCCAAAAAACAAATGTTTCTCTTAAAGAAGGTGTTTATTGTTTCTTTAAAGGTCCAATGTTTGAAACACCTGCTGAAATTCGTGCTTTAAAAGCAATTGGTGCAGACATGGTTGGAATGTCTACAGTTCCTGAAGCGATTGTCGCTAGACATTCTGGTATGACAACTTTAGGTATTTCACTTGTGACAAATAAAGCGGCTGGTTTAGGAAATAGCGAATTAAATCATCAGGAAGTCATGGAAGCTGCCAATCAGGCTGAAATCAATCTTGTGAAACTTGTCAAACAAACTATTCAAGATATGTAAAAGAAAACGATGAGAATCAAAATCTCATCGTTTTTCATTTTGACTAAAGACTGGGTAAAAAGCCTGATAAGTCTTACTTAATCCGACATTTAGTGGAGTATAAGATAAACCTAATTCTTGAACAATCTTTTGTCCATTATAAGATTCCATTTCTTCTTGAAAAATAGGGTATGGCAATGGATATTGTTGTTCAATGGCTTCAACTAAAGAATGTTCTTCTATACTGACATCAGGCTGACAAGTTTTAAGAATTTCATTCATAATAGAATAAGTCACTTGTTCATCATTAATAACATTATAAATAGTATTATAAGCTTTCTTTTCAACAGCTTTTTCAATCGCACTGACAACATCTTTCACATAGACAAGCTGAAAAGTACACTGAGCATCCTTAATTGAAAATAGAGGCCATCCTTTCACTGCTCTTTCAATCAATACAGATTCTCTAGGTGCATAATTGAATGGACCATAAATATTGCCTGGTCTTAAAATGGTATAAGGAATATGATATTCTTTTGATAATGACTGTAATTCTTGTTCTAATTGAACTTTTCCTAAAATATAAGCCCCTGTTTCTCCTTCAAACTGACGTGTTTCAAGGGGATGCTGTTCATCTTTGTCAAGACCTGTTTGACGCTGATACACATCAACAGTGCTGATCAATATATAATGACGAATCTGTCCAGGAAAGGACTGAATCACTGTTTGAATATCTCCTTTTTGATAAGCACACAAATCAATAACTGCATCATAATCTTCTTTTGATAATTTTTGCCAGGCATCCAGGTCATGACGATCCAAAATATATTCCAAGACACCATAATCTTTCATAGAATAATGTCCTCTATTAACCAATGTCATATCCCATTGCTTTGATAAAGACATGGTTAAAACACGTCCTAAAAAATAACTACCACCAATAACTAATACTTTCACAAATATCCCACCTTTGTCTTCATTATATAGAAAAACCATCATAGGCACAACATATATGCCTATAATGGTAAATCACGTTTTTTAAAAAGACATTGTCCAATCCCAAACAACAGCAAAGCACTCACAAAAAGTATAAATACATAAACAAATGCCTGATATTCTCCACTCGATAAACTTTGAGGATCAAATAAAGTTAAGGGTGTCAAATAATTAAGAATTTCAAATTGTTGACTGACATCAGATAACATTTGAATTAAAATAAACACAATACCTAATCCAGCACCAAAGCCAATAGATAACTTAGCTTCATTAAACAAAGCACAAGATAGATAACATAAACTTCCCAATAAACAATGGATACCTAACAATCCTATATTAACAGATAAAAAGGAAATCATATCTATACTCGCATCTTTAACCGTCAACCACGCATAAATAGAAATAAATACAAAAGCACATATAACAACAATCACCAATGCTGTTAATAAAACCATCAGCTGTGTCATCATGAACTGTTGGCGACTTAAAGGTGTTGCCAGTAAATAAGCCATAGATCCATGATCTATATATTTACCAATCAAACGATAACATAAGATCACACTTAATAAAAAAGGAAAAACAATAAGTATAAATCCATATAGATAATTTGTAATAAAATCTAAAAGTGTTGTCGCTATGTTCATCATACCAAATGCCGCAAAAATTTGTGGCATAGATTTTGCTAATATTTCCAGACTACTATTCATATCTGGATCATACATAGCAATAATAATGCTTGAATACATCGTTATCACAACAAGAAAAAGCAAAAGAATTTTATAGTTTGATTTTAACTCTTTTTGATATAAAGTCCAAGACATCTACCATCACTCCCCATAATATTGTAAAAAGATTTCTTCTAATGATTGTGAGCGAATATTCAAATCATTCACCTTATAATGAGATAAATCTTTAATAAAATCATCAATATGTCCTTGAAGCATTAAAGACACATAACATTCATTTTGCCTGGCATCAGGATATTTTTTCATAAATAAGTTTGCTTCCTGTAATGAACTGAATTGAATTTCATAATGTTTATAACGATTATGTTTAAGTTTTTCCATATCTTCAATAGCTACAATTTGACCAGCTTTAATAATAACCACACGATCACATATATTTTCAATCTCTTCAAAAATATGTGAAGACATGAGAATTGTCTTTCCCTGTTGTTTGAATTGTTTCATCAATTCTACAAACTTTAATTGCATTAATGGATCAAGTCCACTTGTAGGTTCATCTAAAATCAAGATTGGCGGATTTTGCATAAATGCTATTACTAAACCTATCTTCTGTTTCATTCCTTTAGACATACGTTTGATTGGAGCTTTTGCATCCAATTCTAAAAATTGCATCAATTCATAAGCATAACTCAAATCTTGCATTCCCTTCAGTTTAGCAATCAATTGAATAAAATCTATTCCTGTCATATCATCAATAAATGACATTTCACCTGGTAGATAACCTACCATTTTTTGAATCTGAGCAGCATTCTGAAAACAATCTAAACCATGAATTTGAACAACGCCACTATCTGGTTTCATAAATCCCATCAAATGTCGAATCGTTGTTGTCTTCCCACTACCATTAGGTCCTAAAAATCCCAGTGTTTCTCCTTGTTTGATTTGAAAACTCATATTAAAAATACCACGTTGACATCCATAATCCTTTGTCACATGATCAATTGTTATGATATTCATTCCATTCCCCTCCCTATTTCTATTTTACTCTCTTGTCAATCTTTCACAATAAAAATATGATGTTCACTTTTTAATACTTAATAAAATAAAAAAGATAATCATTTTCCATCATTCAACGATTATCTTTCTCACAATAGTATCAACTCATAGAAAGCCATAAATATTTATTTTACATTTTCACTTATGAGTGAATCAAGCGATAAAATTCTTCATAGCTGATATTCATTAAGATATGATCTTGAATTTTCTCTATCTGCTTTTCATTGCATTCCTTGACCCATTCAAAGTTCATGCCTGGAAATTTCTTCAACAGAATTTGAATAAGACTTTTCATTTCACCTCGTTTTTCTCATTTTTCCATCATATCACACATAATTTTCTTTCCTCCTTCTTTTTGTTTAAAATATCTGACTCTTTTTTTCAAGACTTCATCATACATATCTTCATGATTTTCACATCTTAAATCATGCATCAGCTTCCCTAAGGGTGTTTCATCTTCCTTGGTGGCATTCATATAAATGATATGCACCTTATCTTTAAATGCTTCTCCATCTTCCCTATACCTCTGGATATGATTTTTCAATCTGTTTGTTTCTAGAACATCCTTTTCACAT
>ERZ1643246.4141-NODE-4141-length-11736-cov-4.062409_pt1 | contig 11736 bp, 12 predicted proteins | sample MGYA00579265_ERZ1643246 | MGnify/ENA primary metagenome ERZ1643246 (study PRJEB29033, sample SAMEA4952261) | chicken gut metagenome | biome: Broiler Chicken; feature: Gastrointestinal Tract; material: Caecum | place: Ireland | collected 2018 | study: Broiler...
ACCTTTTTTAAACCTCTAGCATACTCTTCTAACATGGGAGTAGCACTACCTAAAACAACCTTCGCCTTAGTTAATTCTGCTCTTTTTATAGCAACCTCTTTAGCATTATATTTAGGATTATTATCTTGCTTATAAGAATCACTATGACATTCATCAATGATAATAAGGCCAAGATTAGTAAGAGGAGCAAAAACGGCACTCCTAGCTCCTATAACAATATCTACCTCACCTCTTACAATACGACGATATTCATCATATTTTTCACCATCCGATAGAGCACTATGTAATAGAGCTAATCTACCAGCGAAACGTTCTTCAAATCTTTTAATTAACTGCGGAGTTAAAGATATCTCTGGAACTAAGACAATACTTTTTAAACCCTTTGCTAGATATTTACTAATTAAATCTATATACACCTCTGTTTTCCCACTCCCTGTTACTCCATATAATAGGGAAACAGTTTTATCAGTTGCTAAAATGTTAGTAACTGCCTTTTTTTGTTCTTCAGTTAATACTTTTTCTTTTTTGGTTACTTGGTCATATGCTAAACGATAAAGTTCCTCTTCTTTGACTGTTAAAATATTATTTTTAACAAGAGTATTTAAAATAGCAGGAGAAAATTCTTTTAACTCTTCTCTCACTATTTTTTCTTTACCTTTAAATAAATCTATAACCTCTTGTTGTTTTGTAGTTAAAGTTTTATTGACATTAGTATTTAAATAATAAACTTTATGATATTTAGGATTAACTTTATTTTTTATACTAGCCTTATAACCTTTAGGCAGCATAACCTGATAACAGCTTATTAAAGAAGCTAAGGTTTCTTTATGAAGATATTTTCCTAGTTCTAATAATTCATCTGTTAAGATCACCTCTTCATCAAGAACGGCTTTTATTTCTTTAAGATTATTAACATCACTTTTATTTTTTATTTCTAAAATGAAACCAACAATAGTCCTACTACCAAACGGAACCTCTACTCTTAGGCCAATCTTTATCTTATCTTTAAGGTTAGAAGGAACTTTATAGTCAAAAATTCGATCCAAACTTTTAGATGTTATCTCTACTAGTACTCCTACTATCACTCTATCACCTCTTTACTTAAACTATAGTTCGCATTATATTTAAAAAGAAAAAGAAATTAAAAGATGAAAGCCATATATATTAAAAAAGCTAAATAAATTAAACTTACTATTACACCATTTATTTGTTCAAAGCGACTACTCTTATATTTAACTCCTACTCCAATCATCATTAAGAACCCCCCAATTAAACCACCAATATGAGCAGCATTATCAACTCCTGGTAAGATAAAACCTAAAACTAAATTAATAATAATAACAGGAATAATTTGACTTTTAATAACAGAACTTAAATAGACACGATAATGATAACCAAAATATAAAAGAGCCCCTAATAAACCAAAAATAGCTCCACTAGCACCTACACTAACAGCATTGAAAGTTACAATAACTGATAACAAACTACCAGCTATAGCACTAAATAAGTATACGATTAAAAATCTAGTTTTACCAATAAAGCTTTCTAATTGCATTCCAACAATCCATAAAGCATACATATTAAATAATAAATGAGCAATATTAGCATGAAGAAAAGTTGCCGTCAATAATCTATAATACTCCCCCATCTTGATAAATGGTCCAAAAGAAGCAAAATGATTATAAACATACTCACTATTACCAATTAATAAAGGAATAAAGAAAGCAAGTAAATTTATTATAATAAGTGTATAAGTTACAATTGGCTTTTTAGGTTTAAAAACATCAACAGCCTTTTTATGATCTTCTTGATTATGTTTATTTATATCATTAGTTACTTTAACAAACAATGCTACTCCCTCTTCACTAAATCTTATTTTTTTAGCTAAATCCGGAAAAATAGACTTTAAGAGTTTATTTTTCTTAATATCCTCATCTTCTTTAATTTCTACTGCTGTAACATTATCATTTTTAAATTCATCTAAAGAAACATTACCACCCAAATCTAAAAAGATACTTAAAGTATTAAGTTTAAATGATAAAGTTTTTCTTTTTATCTTCTTTAAAATTCTATTTGTTTTAAAAACATCAAATTTATATTGTTCATTATTATGAATATATTTTATAACAATTCTAACTATTTTATAATCTTCATCTAAGTTTTCAAGCCAAATTTCATCTTCTGCACCTTGCAATATAATTGGTGTATAATTTTTTTCAGTAATAAAATAATGAAGAAGTTTCATAGCTAATGTATTTTTTTCATTCATATCTATAATGTGTTCTTCCATAGCCATCGCCCTCCGCTATATATTTTAACATAATTCTGCCAATAAATAAATATTATCTTTATTTTATATTTATCGCTTCTAGATAGTCTAAAAACTCTTGTGGTGGAGTTTGTTCGAAATAGAGTTCTTTTTTAGTAACTGGATGAATGAATCTTATACTTTTAGAATGCAGCATTTGACCAAAAGAAGTTACCTTTTTATGATTGCCATAAACTGGATCATTAGTTACCGGATGATTTATATAGTTTAAATGAACTCTTATTTGATGAGTCCTACCTGTTTCTAAGATACATTCAAGTAAGGTATTATTGGTAAAACGTTTTAAAACTTTAAAGTGGGTAATTGCTTCTTTACTATTTTTCGCAGTCACTGCCATCTTTTGCCTGTTATTTTCATCTCGTCCTATCGGAGCATCAATGGTACCACTATCATGATTAATAACCCCATCAACAATAGCTAAATAATGTCTTTCAACTTTTTTTTCTTTCATCATAGCACTTAAAAGTTCCATTACTTTAGAATTCTTTGCTACAACCATTAAACCACTAGTATCTTTATCAAGACGATGAACAATACCAGGGCGAAAATTAGCAGTTGGTTCTACTTTATTATGATATAATAAAGCATTTACTAAGGTATCTGTAACATGTCCTGGAGCAGGATGAGTAACTAAACCACTAGGCTTATTGATGATTAGAAGATATTCATCTTCATAGACAATATCTAAGGGTATATTAGTAGGCTCTAAATCACTATACTCTTCTTCTAACTCAACAGTAATTAGATCATGCTCTTTTACTTTATAACTTGCTGGTTTTATTTTACCATTAACTAATATTTTTTCTTGATCTAATAATTTTTGAATTTTACTACGTGATAAATCTGTTACAAAAGCAAGATAACTATCAAGCCTTTTCTCACTTTCTTTCACTTCTATTTGCATGAATAATTCCTCCTATTTCTTTGATTAGCATAATTATAACTCCTAAAACTATTAAAATATCAGCTAGATTAAAAACGGGATAATTATAATTAAATACCTTAAACGATAAATAGTCAATAACATAGCCATCAATTAAGCGATCAACAAAGTTACCTAAAAGACCACTTAAAATAAAAGAATAAGCGATAGTTTCTACCCTATCATTTAAATTTTTCTTTAACTCGTAGATAACAAAAGCTAAACATAGTAATGTTATTAAGATGATCATAAAGGTTTGGCTTGCTAAAATACTAAAAGCAGCTCCATCATTTAAGACATAAGTTAAAGAAAAGAAATTATCAATAACAGTTATAGTAGTAAGATAATTGCTAACTAGAAATTTTATTACTAGATCTAATAAAAACAAACTACAAATTAAAATAATTACACTAATTTTCTTCATCATTTCTCCTTAAATAAGTTACCCCATTAACAACAAGTTGTAACTCATCATATCTTTTTTCAACATTTCCTCTTAACATACAAATATCTCCCTTAGCAAGATCCATATATAACTTATAAGTTTTAGGAAAAAAGATAAAATCTAAAACTCCTGTTTCATCACTTCCAGTTATAAAAGCCATATCTTCATTCTTTTTCGTTTTAATAGCTTTTATTTTTTCTATCATTACTATTACATTAACTTGACGATTAAAGTAGTTACCTAAAAGATTAAGATCAATAATATTTTGATATTTACTCTTATAAACTGTAGTTGGATGATTACTAATATAAAAACCAAAGCATAATAGTTCTTGCTCTAAAAGTGCATTCTTAGAATATTCAGCAATATTTTCTATTTCTGGTTTTAAAACAAGACTTTCATCTAAATCAAGCGTTAATTCCCCATAATTATATAAACTATCTAAATTTGTTAATAAACTTTTTCGAGTATAATTAAAGCGATCAAAAACACCTGATAAAATTAAAGTTTCTAATTGTTTTTTTGTAATATGCCCTCTTACTAATCTTGAAACAGCATCATACAAATCAAAAAACTCTTTATTATTTCTAGCATCTACAATATTTTTACAGACATTAATACCAATACCTTTAATACTAGAAAACGGAAAGATAATGCTCTCATCTTTAGTAGTAAAATGAGCTTCACTATAGTTAATATCTGGTTTTACCACATTTAAATTATGAGCTTTTATTTCTCTTAAATATTCTTTTGTTTTACTTTCCACCCCAATAGCATTGTTTAAAAGATTAGCATAAAATTCTAAAGGATAATGAACTTTTAAATAAGCCATTTTATAAGCAACTAAGGAATAAGCAACAGCATGACTTTTATTAAAACCATAACCTGCAAATTTTAAAATTGAAGCAAAGATAGTTTTAGCAGTTTCTAAATCATGACCAAGTTTTGTAGCCTTTTCAAGAAACTTTGTTTCTTCTTCTTTTAAGATATCAACTTTCTTTTTACTAATAGCACGTCTTAAAATATCAGCTTCACCTAAAGAGTAACCAGCATAAAGACTAGCAACTTGCATAATTTGCTCTTGATAAATCATAATACCATAAGTATCTTTTAAAACTGTCTCTAAACTCTTATCAAGATATATTGTAGGTACTCTTCCTTCTTTTCTAGCAATATATAAATCAATGTTTTCAGCAGGTCCTGGACGAAATAGAGCAATCGCTGCAACTAAATCATTAAAATTAGAAGGCTTTAATTTCCTTAAAAATTTTCGCATACCACTAGATTCAAACTGAAAGATACCACTAGTATTAGCATTTTTAAATAAATTATAGGTTGCTTCATCATCTAAAGGAATATTATTAAAGTCAATAGTAAGATGCTGATTGTTTGCAATCATATCTAAAACATTCATAATAATTGTTAAGTTTCTAATACCAAGAAAATCCATCTTTAAAAGTCCTAATTCCTCAAGATAATTCATACCATAACCAGTTAAATACATATCATCATTTTTAGTAAGAGGAATAACCTCATCTAAATCCTTTTTACACATAACAATACCCGCTGCATGAGTCCCAATTTGCCTTTTTGCCCCTTCTAATTTTAAAGCTGTTTTAAAAACCTGTTTTAAGCTTTCATCACTTAAAATATATTCTTTAAACCTTATATCTTCATTATAAAAATCAAGTAATTTTTTATGAGACATTGCTGGAATATAAGAGGTTAATTTATCTATTTTATAGGTGGGAATATTAAAGATTCTACCTACATCTCTTAAAACTTGTTTACTAGCTAAAGTAGCAAAAGTTACAATTCCCGCCACTTTTTTAGAACCATATCTATTAGTAACATAATTAATAATATCATCACGATATAAATCTGGAATATCAGTATCAATATCAGGCATTGTTTTTCTCTCAGGATTTAAAAATCTCTCAAAGAGTAGATTATATTCTAATGGATCAATTTCCGTAATACCAAGACAATAAGCAACTAAACTTCCAGCCGCACTACCTCGCCCTGGCCCAACTAAAATTTTCCTCTTCTTAGCATATTTAATAAACCCCATATCAGTAATAACTTTTAATTCGTGATTTAGGCGATTTAAGTATTCTTTAGTAACTTTATTAGCAAGCCGTTTTGAAAGTCCTTTTAAAGATAGATTTCTTAAGTAAGTAGCACTATCCATATTATAAGGACAGTCATATATTGGTAAAAGCAACTCTGCTTTAGGTAATTCTAAATTACAATCATTAACTATTTTTAGTGTATTAATAAAACCAATACTATCTTCTTTTTCCAAATTATTATTCATATATAATTCTTTATTAATAACATTATATTCTATATGATCATTAAGTGTTTTTCCATCCTTAATTAGATATAGATATTTTAAATAAATACCATCTTCTTTTGTTTTATATAAACATTCCCTTAAATAAACAATATTATTAGTCTGAACTAAAGCTGCTTGTTCTTCTTCTTTCGTACTATAACCTAAATAAATGTCAGCAAGCTCATCTTTATATTTATTATAGAAATCTAAATTACTATAAGGTATTAAAAAGTAAAGGTTATCTTTATGGTTTAACAGTTTATCAATAGTTAGTGTCTGATCATTTTGATAAGTACATATTTTTATCAAATTAATATAACCTCGATAATTTTTTACAAACAAAAGGACTTTATTATTTAAAATTGTAACCTCTAAACCAATAACTGGTTTGATATTTTTATCATGGCACTGTTTGATAAAGTCCATAACCCCATATATGTTATTATCACATATAATAGCAGCTTTATGGCCTTTAGAAAGGTTATAATCAATAACATCAGCAAGAGTTAATAAGCTTTCTAAAAGAGAATAGTTACTTTTCACATAAAGATTATAATACATTTTAATCACACCTTTTTTAAGTATTTTTAGTTTATCATATTTTTTCTTTATTTTATATAATTTACATATTTTTTCTATATTTATTTGACTTTGCAAGGCTTTTATGATAAAGTTATAAAGCAAGTATGTTTAACTAAAAGGAGGGATTATAATGGCAAGAAAAGTAACTACTAAAAAACCTTTATCTGCAAATGGCAGATCTCATGCATTAAATATAACAAAAAGACAACAAAAGCCTAATTTTCAAACAATTCGTCTTGAAGATGGAACAAAAATTAGAATGAGTGCACGTGAAATCAGGACTATGCGCAAGCAAGAAAAACAAGCTGCCTAATAACTTAATATGTTGTTAGGTTTTTTATTTTTACAATCAATCTCATGATGACATCAGTTTAGCAACCAGAACAATAGTTTGTCAATATTTTTTTATAATATGAAAAAAATCCAAGATATAATTTTTATCTTGGATTTCTAACAAATTTCTTTTGATTTGGTTTACCATACATTCTCTCTAACTTTTCTTGAATCCAATAGTCATGGTAAGCTCTTTCTTCTTCTGCAGTTTTAATATAATGAGGTTTGGTATCGTATTTATAGACTTTTGTCATTATATCATTTAAAGATTTCTCACTACTTGGAGTTGCAGAAATACGAAGATTATTGATAAAACTCATTGAATGCTCCTTTCTTACTGCGTGGATTAATACTACCACAATTTAAAGTAAATGTCAAACACAATTCTTTTTATTATATGTAAGAAAGGTTAAGAATATTCCTATCTTTCTAAATAATCAGCACCCTTATGAGGTTCTTCCCTTAATAAATCATTAAAATCTTGTTGTCTTAAAGCCTCATAAATTACAATTGCTACACTATTAGAAACATTTAATGCCCGAACATTACTAGTCATCGGTATTCTAAGACAATGCTTCAAGTCTTCTTGTAATATTTCTTTAGGAATACCAGTAGATTCTTTACCAAATATAAAGTAAAGATTCTCATTTTCCTTATTACTATAATCAAAACTAGTATGAGGTTTACGCCCATATCTTGTTAAATAGTAATAAATTCCTTTATTCTTTTCTTTAAATTCAGCAAAATCTTCATATATTTCATAATCTAATTTATCAATATAATTAACAGCACTTCTTTTTAAGTGAGCTTCATCCAAAGAAAAACCTAGAGGTTTAATTAAATGGAGTTTAGTATTAGTTGCAACACAAGTTCTCATAATATTTCCTGTATTTTGGGGTATTTCAGGCTGATATAAAACAATATGATTCATAATTATTCTTTCTCCTACTCTATTTCATTAACATCAAGAAAGTTTAAAGCTTCATCTTTAGTTAATAAAGCACCATTTAAACCATCTTCAACATCCGTTATCTTACCATCAGTAAATTTAATTAGACAAGGTATTCTCGTAACTCTATAATCACTACCATCATAGTTTTTTAATAAATCTTCTAAATAAGTAATAGTATCATCAACATCCTCTAAATTTATGTATACTAAATCAGGATAATCATTATTTTGAAGAGCTTTTTTTATACTACCTTCAAATTCACGACATTCCGTATCACTAGCAGTACATAAATAAAGAATAGCATCAGGATTTTCTTGTAAATAATGTCCTAACTCATCTGTTTTAACCTCCAATAGGATATCTTTTAAAACAGGTGTTTCCTGTTGATAATTTTTATAAGTTGTATACCAACTTGCCAGATATAAAACAAGAACAATTACAACAACATATATAGCTCCTAAAATAAGATAATTCTTTTTTGTTTCTCTTTTAGTTTTTATTTTCATCCTATCACCTCTACTAGATTAATTGTAACATAAACTTTACCTTTTGAAAATAATAGTTTACAAATTAATAGGCATTAACATTTAACTATTATGTTATATAGGCATAAATTATGTATAAAGGAGGAATAAGAGCATGTATAATAATCATATTAATACTAGAAGTGGTTTTATTCCATTAATAATTGGTGGAGTTATTGGTTATGGAATAGGAAGTAGCAACAGACCTAACTACTATTATCCAGTATATCCGATGCCAATACCATATTTTTATAATATGCGGCCAACACCATACAATTTTTATCGTAATACATACATAAAATAAGATCTAACTTGATCTTATTTTAATTTTCTGATGTTCTTTTTCTTTTGTAAGAATTTTATCATAGTAATTATTAACACTAGCAACTAAATCATGACTAGAAATATTATTAAGGTCAAGCTCAAGAATATTAAAACTATCAGCCAAAGAAAGACCAGAAGCTAATTTATCATTTAATTCTAGCACTCTTTTATGAGCATTTTCATCTTCATGAGTTAATAAATAACAACTTAAAACAGTCCCAAGGAAATAACGATAACTAATATCAGGCGTAACCTTTTCTTGATTATGATGATTTGGCTCATCACACTTTTTCAATTTATCCAAAAATGTATCTAATACCTCTTCCCACTTTTCAAATGTTAAAGAAGGAAAAGAAAGAACATCTTTATATTTCATCAAAAAATTATAATCAAAATCACCTATTAAAGAACCTATATTTAAGATAAGTGTCTCATAGTATAAAGGATTAATTATTCGATAAAAACCTAAGTATCTTTCAAGCTTCGCCTTAGTTATATCACCATCAGAATAACCTTTAGTCTTTAAATAATCTAAAAATTTATTTTCATTGTAAATAGAAATAAACTCTATAAATAATTCTCTAGAAGCATAATTCGCAGTATTTAAGTAATGGAAAAACTCATGAACTAATATTTTTCCATCAAGAATATTTCCTTCAAAACCAACATTAAAAAAAAGATGCTTATCTTTTCTTCCAGAACAATTTGTAGTTAAGTAGTCTACCTCATCATTTATAGTATCCGCAAAACCAAAAGTACCATTATTAAGGCATTTAGTAAAAATATCTTGATATTTAGGGTTTAAAAGATAAAGATATTCTCTTACAAGTTCAAAAGATGTTAAACCATCAATCTTATCATGATAGTTAATTGCAATACAATTAGTCCCTAATTCTTCATAGGGATTAATCAAACTCTTACTTTGCTCTAATAAATGTAAAATAGGAGTTAAATTGTTTAGATAAAAAAGGTTATTATTTTCCTTAAGATAGGTATCAATTCTTTCATTTAATTCTTTCTTGTTTAACATCTTCTCACCATAGCAAAGAAATATTTCTTTACTCCCCCATAAATTTTAAAAAAAAGCCTCAAAGGTTATTTGATGGCTGTTATTTCAACATCGTAACTACCATTAGGGCTTTCAACTGTAATAATATCTCCTACTTTATGATTTAATAAAGCCATAGCAATAGGACTTTCATTAGATATTCTTCCTTCAAAAGGATCGGCCTCTTGACTACCTACAATTTGATATTCATCACTATCATCAGGATCATCAACATATTTAATAGCTACAGTGCTACCAAGGCCAACCACATCTTTAGGTATATCTTTAATAATTTCTACATTTTCAAGCATTTTTTCAATTGCTTTTATTCTACCTTCTATTTGGGCTTGTTCATTTTTGGCAGCATCATAGTCAGCATTTTCAGATAAATCACCAAGACTACGAGCTTCCTTAATAGCTATAATATTAGCAGGTCTTTTTTCATTTATTAAAACATCTAATTCATTTTTTAAATCAGCCAAACCTGATTCTGTTAAATAGACAACTTTATTATTTTTCATTACTTTCACCTCATTTTATAATAATTAAGATTAGGTCTCCCTAATCATAATACGAGTAAAATTTTACCATATTTTAAAAAATTTAGCAAGCATTTTTTACTAAATCTTTATATAATATGTACTAGTATAGAAAATAGTACCAGTGTTTGACAAATATTACATCATTTCTAGTTCCCGCATTAAAAAGTCATCAGTCATTCCGGCGATAAAGTCTATAACTTGACGTTTTGAAGAGGTTTCTTGTAAGTAAATATCACTTTGATGATTTAAGAAAGTTTGGTAGATTGTACTTTCATAATTTTTATGTTCAAGATCTTGTAAGTATTTTTTATAAAGAAGATAAATACCTTTTTCATAGTATTCATATTTTGATTTACTTAAAGCTTTATTATAAATGTTATCATAGTTAAATTTCTTTAAAGCAACTAAAGCATTATAAACCTTATCACTCAGTTTAATATATGGCTTATCTAGACTTTCGTTAATTATATCAAGGATAAGAGTATTGATAATATCTTTATTGTTATCACCTAAAACATTTGTAATTTCTTTAGGAATATCTTCTCTTTTTAGATTTCCAAGCATAATAGCATCTTCAATGTCTCTACCAATATAACCGATAACATCACTAATTCTTACGACGCAACCTTCTAAGGTCATAGCATGATAGGTATTAGCTTTTTTTATGTCTTGATAGCTTTCTTGATATTCTCTTAAAAATTCTTTCTTAGTTTTTTTAGTAGGTTCATAGACTGGACTAAGCATTTCACCATTATGAGTCATAATACCATCTAGAACTTGGACGGTAAGGTTTAAACCAAGTCCATTTTTAGCAATATACATATAGTATCTAACCCCTTCAATATTGTGAGCGAAATATTCACCAAGTTCTTCCCTTGAAATTTTATTTAATATGGACTCGCCAACATGTCCAAGAGGAGTATGACCAATATCATGACCTAAGGCGATAGCTTCGATTAAGTCTTCATTTAGATTTAGAGCTCTTCCGATAGTTCGAGCTATTTTACTGACTAATTGAACATGAGTTATTCTTTTACTAACATGGTCATTGGAATTAGCAATATAGACTTGGGTTTTATTTAGATAACGAGTATAAGATAGCGAATGAATAATTCTATCAATGTCATGAAAAAATGGCGGTCTAATATCTTCGGTTTCTTCCTTTAATCTAATGGCATCTTTACTCTTAGTAGCATAAATACTAAGATTTTCTTCTTTCTTTAAAAAGTTTTCTTTCGCTTTAGCAAAATTGTTCATATAATATCTATCCCTTCTTTATTAGTCTTATCATAGAATATTCACTTAGTTTTTTAGCAAATGGTAATTTTAATATTTCTTCAGGATGTCTAGCGACAGAAATTGGTTCATTATCTTCGTTTAGAATTGTCGTTATTTCA
>ERZ1643246.4142-NODE-4142-length-11735-cov-14.902397_pt1 | contig 11735 bp, 8 predicted proteins | sample MGYA00579265_ERZ1643246 | MGnify/ENA primary metagenome ERZ1643246 (study PRJEB29033, sample SAMEA4952261) | chicken gut metagenome | biome: Broiler Chicken; feature: Gastrointestinal Tract; material: Caecum | place: Ireland | collected 2018 | study: Broiler...
GCGTTCACGGGCCTGACCTTCTTTTTTATTATAAAGCACTTATGAAAAATCCGGTGAATACTCAGGGGTATGAGCTGCACGATAAGATGGCGGACGAGTTTTTCCGCAACGCCATCGAGGTGATAAAAAAGGCGGAGGATCCTGCCGCGGCAAGAGCTTATATCTATGGCTTTATCTGCCATTTTGCACTGGACAGTGAGTGCCATCCGTATATTGAAAAAATGATACAGACCAGCGGGATCAGCCATTCCGAGATCGAGATGGAGTTTGACCGCCTGCTGCTGAAGGAGGATTACATCAATCCGGTGCGCTACCTGGCAACCGGCCATATCCACCCGAACAGGAAGAATGCCTCTGTGATCGCTCCGTTCTTTAACGACATGACGCCGGAGCTCATAGAGAAGTCCATGCGCTCCATGATCTTCTGCCATAAGGTGCTTCTTGCCCCGGGAAAGGCAAAGAGAAATCTGATCTTCGGCTGCCTGAAACTGGCAGGCCATTATGAGGACAAACACGGGATGGTGATGAGCCTTGAGCCGAATCCCGCGTGCAAGGAATACTGCCAGCTCCTGAAGCGTCTGTATGCAGGCGCGGTGCCGCTGGCGGCAGGGCTGATCATTCAGTACCAGAAAGCGTTGTTTGACGGAAAAGATCTTCCGGAACGATTCCACCGTACATTCGGCGCCGGAGACAAGTGGGAAGAGCTGCGACTGTAAAAACGCAGATCCGCAAATAATGGCAGCAGGAGGACGGACCGATCACAGGGGATTATCCTGTAAAATCAGAAAGGAAAGAGAAACATGAAATTTAAACTGACTTCACTGGAAAAGAAATGGGTGCTCTACGACGTGGGCAACTCGGCGTTTACCCTGATGGTATCCACGATTTTTCCGATTTATTTTAATTCACTTGCAGAGAGCGCCGGAATATCGGATGTAGATTATCTTGCATACTGGGGTTATGCCACATCCATCTGTACACTGATCGTGGCGATCCTCGGGCCGACGCTTGGTGCCATTGCCGATACGAAGAACTTTAAAAAGATCATTTTTTCGGCAGCTATGGGCGTAGGGGTCTTCGGGTGTATCGTATTGGGCTTTCTGTCCTCGTGGCTCTGGTTTCTGGTGATCTTTGTACTTGCGAAGACAGGATACTCAGCCAGCCTTGTATTCTATGACGCCATGCTGACGGATGTGACCGAACCGGACCGTATGGATTCGGTTTCTTCACACGGGTATGCGTGGGGATACATCGGAAGCTGCATTCCTTTTGTGATCAGCCTTGTAATCGTACTGGGCGGCGGCAATGTGGGACTGAGTACACAGACTTCCATGATTCTCGCTTTTATTATTACGGCAGTCTGGTGGCTGTGTTCGTCTATTCCGCTTCTGCGTTCCTATCGGCAGAAGTATTTCTCCGAGGCAGGAGAACACGTGGTGAGAAACAGCTTCAAACGTCTGGGCAGGACGTTTATCGAGCTGACAAAGCAGAAACATATCTTTGTTTTCCTGCTGGCGTTTTTCTTCTATATTGATGGTGTTTATACAGTAATCGATATGGCGACAGCCTACGGGCAGGCGCTGGGGCTGGACAGCACAGGACTTCTTCTGGCGCTGCTGGTGACACAGATCGTTGCATTCCCGTGTGTCCTTATCTTCAGCAGGCTTGTGAAGAAAGTAAGGCCTGAGACGATTATTACGATCTGTATTGCAGCTTACTTCTGCATCGCAGTATATGCATACTGGCTGGATACGCAGTTTGATTTCTGGCTGCTGGCAGTACTGGTAGGTATGTTCCAGGGAACGATACAGGCACTGTCCCGTTCGTATTTTGCGAAGATCATCCCGGCAGAGAAGTCAGGAGAATTCTTCGGAATCTATGACATATGCGGAAAAGGAGCTTCTGTTATCGGTACAGCACTGGTATCTGTCTTAAGCCAGGTGACAGGAAGCATCAATATCGGAGTGAGCGCACTGTCGGTAATGTTCCTGATCGGGCTTGTACTGTTCCGGGTTTCTGCAAAGCTGAATACAGAACATAAAAAAGTGTGAAAATAATCTGAAATTACCGGAAAATTCTCAACTTTGCGAGAGTTCCATGTTATAATTAAATACAGATAATGTTGGGGCATAAGCCCCGACTATGATGCCTGCGGATTTAGACCTTTTGATCCTGGCATCATATAATTTAACAGAGCGGATACATGAAAAGTATCCGCTTTGATTTTCATAGGAGCAGTACATATATGAAAGATTTTGTCAAATTGCAGGATATTACAAAGATTTATAAGATGGGAGAGGTCGAGATCCGGGCTGCTGACAATATCAGTTTTTCCATTGATAAAGGCGAGTTTGTCGTTATCGTCGGACCCAGCGGCGCAGGCAAGACGACTGTGCTCAACATTCTCGGCGGGATGGATACGGCCACGAGCGGAACGCTTCTTGTAGACGGGGAGGAGATCACTGCATACAATTCCAGACGGCTGACCGAATACAGACGGGAGGATATCGGTTTTGTGTTCCAGTTCTACAATCTGGTACCGAATCTGACGGCTCTTGAAAATGTGGAGCTCGCCCTTCAGATCTGCAGGGATCCGCTGGATGCCAGAGAGGTAATGGAGGAAGTAGGTCTGGGAGACAGACTGAATAACTTTCCCGCTCAGTTATCCGGCGGCGAACAGCAGAGAGTTTCGATCGCAAGGGCTCTGGCGAAAAATCCCAAACTGCTCCTCTGTGACGAGCCGACAGGTGCTCTTGACTATAATACGGGTAAGGCGATCCTGAAACTTCTGCAGAATATGTGCCGGGAGCGCGGAATGACTGTGATCGTGATCACGCATAATCAGGCGATCGCTCCGATGGCGGACCGGCTGATACATATTAAGAACGGACAGGTCTCACAGATGGAGCTCAATGAGCATCCGGTATCTATCGATGATATAGAATGGTAGGGTAACGGCAGATGAAGAAAAAAGCGTTGAGAAAAGACTTTTATATGGAGATAAGGCGCAGTCTCGGGCGCTTTATGTCCATTTTTTTCATCGTTGCCATCGGCTGTGCCTTCTTTTCCGGGATCCGCGCATCAGAGCCGGATATGCGTTATTCCGGGGACGCCTATTTTGACAATAAGAATATGATGGATATTGAGGTGATCAGTACACTGGGACTTACGGATGACGATCTGCACGCAATCGAAGATGTCGATGGGGTTGCAGCTGCGGAAGGCGGATATTCCGTTGATGTGCTGAGCTCGGAAGGAGACAATCAGATTGCAGTGCACGTTATGTCGCTTCTGCCGACCATGAATCAGGTGCAGCTGGAGGACGGAAGACTGCCGGAAGCGGAAAATGAGTGTGCTGTTGATGTGGATTATCTGAATCAGAGCAGTCTTAAGATCGGGGATCAGATCACATTTTCAAGCGGCAGCGATGATGATATTACGGATACATTGAAGACAGATACATTTAAGATCACGGGAGCGGTAAGCAGCCCGAATTATATTTCTTTCCAGAGAGGAAGCACGACCATCGGCAACGGAAGTGTGACAGCGTTTATCATAGTTCCGGAAGAGAGCTTCTCGCTGGACGTCTATACCGAGATTTATGCGCAGGTGGACGGCGCCAGAGAGATGACGGCTTTTACGGACGCGTATGACGACCGTGTCCAGGAAGTGATGGATGAGATCGACGCTATTAAGGAGGAACGGGAGCAGATCCGTTATGACGAGATCGTGGATGAAGCAAATGAAGCTCTTGAGGATGCCCGCCGGCAGGTTGCAGATGCGGAAACAGAGCTGGAGGACGGCAAGGCAGAGGCAGAGGCGGAGCTTGCGGACGCCCGTCAGCAGTTAGAAGATGCTCAGGCAGAAGTGGACAGCGGGCGGCAGGAGATCGAGTCGTCGAGAGAACAGCTGGAATCATCCCGCCGGCAGCTTGAGGACAGCCAGGCTCAGGTGGATCAGGGGCAGGAAGAGCTGAATGCTAATATTGATGCACTGAATGACCAGATCGACCAGTTGAATGCGGCGAAAGAACAGTACAATGCCCTTGCTGCCAGCGGCGCTACAGACGATGTGACAATGGCCACTCTGAATGCCCTGTACGAGGAGATACAGAACGGAGAATCAGCGATTGCGCAGGCTCAGGCACAGATCGATGCCGCAAAGGCAGAACTGGAATCCGGGCAGGAACAGATCAACAGTGGCTGGGATCAGATCACTGCGGGCGAACAGGAACTCTCCGAGGCGGAGGCACAGCTTGCGGACGCGGAAGCCGAGATCGCAGATGGCTGGGAAGAGTATTACGAGGGAGAAGCAGAGGCAGAGCAGGAGATCGCGGACGGTGAACAGAAGATCGCAGATGCCAAGGAAGAGCTTGCGGATGCGGAAGATGAGATTAATGATCTCGATGAGCCGGAGTGGTACATATATGACAGATCAAATCTGCCGGATTACACAGGGTACGGAGAGAATGCAGACCGTATGCGTGCCATCGGCGAGGTGTTCCCGGCGATCTTCTTTCTTGTGGCAGCGCTGATCAGTCTGACAACCATGACCCGTATGGTGGAAGAGCAGAGAACACAGATCGGCACGCTTAAGGCGCTGGGATATGAGCGGCATTCCATCGCAGGGAAATATCTGGGATATGCACTGCTGGCGACGGTATCGGGCAGTGTGCTGGGAATCCTGTTCGGCGAGAAAGTATTTCCATATATTATCATCAACGCATATGGCATCATGTACCAGCATATGCATGAGGTCATCCTGCCATATAATATACAATACGGCCTGGGAGCCGCGGCAGCAGCGCTTGCAAGTACGCTCCTTGCGACGATCCTTTCCTGCTATAAGGAACTGAAAGAGCAGGCGGCGGAGCTGATGCGTCCGCCGACTCCGAAACAGGGACAGAGAGTACTGCTGGAACGTGTGCCGTTTATCTGGAAACGTCTGAATTTCTCATGGAAGGCAAGCATCCGTAATCTTGTCCGCTATAAGAAACGGCTTTTCATGACGATCTTTGGTATCGGCGGATGTATGGCGCTTATGCTTGTGGGATTCGGCTTGAAAGACTCCATATTTGCCATTGTGGACATCCAGTATGAAGAGATCCAGCTCTATGATGGAAATATCATACTGAGTGACGATGCTACAGAAGAAGAGAAGAGCAATATCATCACGGAGCTTGGCAAAGACAGTGCGATGACAGGATCCACGGAAGGTCTGCTGACGCAGATCACGGTCGGTAACGGAGAGGAATGGCATGATGTCTATCTGGACGTGCCGAAAGACGTAGAAGAGTTTTCGGAATTTGTTGTACTTCAGGACCGCATAACAAATGCAAAATATGCGCTTGACGATTCAGGTGTTATCCTTACGGAAAAGATGGCGACTGAGCTGGATGCAGAACCGGGAGATACGATCACGATCCGCGACGAGGACAGGGGAGATCTGAAAGTAGAGATCAGCGCTGTATGTGAAAACTATATGGGACACTACCTGTATATGACGCCGGCATATTATGAAAAGGTGTACGGGGAGGAACCGGATTACAATTCAATCTTCTATAAAACGGCCGACCGTATCACAGAGGAGGCTGAGCGTATCGGTGAGGAGGCTCTTGCGCTTCCGGGTGCGCTGAGTGTAAGCTACACGACTGATCTGCGGGAACAGGTGGACAATATGCTGGGTGCACTGGACGAAGTAATTGTCGTGCTGATCATATCCGCGGGTATGCTTGCTTTTGTGGTGCTGTACAACCTGAACAATATCAATATCACAGAACGCCAGAGAGAGCTTGCAACGCTGAAGGTGCTGGGCTTCTATAATGGTGAGGTGGCCATGTATGTATACAGGGAGAACATTGTTCTGACATTCCTCGGGGCCGTCTTCGGAATTATCCTCGGAAAGTTCCTGCACGGATTCATCATTGTGACGGTGGAGATCGAGTCGGTCATGTTCGGGCGGAATATTGACCTGAGCAGTTTTGTCTACGGATTCCTGCTGACGATCCTGTTCTCACTGCTGGTAAACGGAGCGATGTATTTCAAACTGAAGAAGATCAATATGGTAGAATCCCTGAAGAGTGTGGAATAAGAAGCAGGGAAAATAAGGGAAACAATAAGAGACAAAAAGAAAGGCGCGGGGCGAAGAAGCATCCGCGCTTTTCTTCTGCGTAACAGTCTGAAAGGACTGTGCAGCAGAGTCTGGTTTATAACACCTGCTCTGCAATCAGTACGAGTACAGGCATTGTTAATACAGCGAGTACGGTTGTCAGAGAAAAGATCTCTGAGGAATAGGTATAATTCTGTTTATAACGGATCGCCATCATTGTGCCGGTCGTGGCGGACGGACAAGCTGCGGCAATCAGAACCGTCATGGATACTTCTGACGGCAGATGAAACAGCATGAGCAGCGGTATCGTGCAGAGAGGTATGAGGATCAGTTTGATCACAGAAGTATAATACAGCCGCAGGTTTCTGCACATTTTCCCGATATCGGCCTGAGCGACGGAGAAGCCTGCCACCATCATGGCCAGAGGTGTATTCATATCCGCAATGTAGTTCATGGAGTCCAGAAGTGCGGACGGAATCTTCAGCTGCAGGAAGAACAGAAGAACCGCGATCAGTGTTGCAATGAACATAGGTGAGACAAGTCCTTCCCTGAGGTTTTTCAGGGAAAATTTCTTTTCCATCAGGATAACGCCGTGAGTCCATGAGAACAGATTGAACATGACCATATATGCGCTGAGGTAAAACACGCCCGTATCGCCGAGGACGCTTCCAATCAGCGGGATGCCGATGAAACCGCAGTTGGAATACATGGCGTTGAATCTTTCAATGCAATAGTCCGCGCCGGCTTTGGGGCGGATCAGCAAGGTTGAGATTATAATGCCGAGGATATGGGTGGCTGCCGCGGCCGCGAAGGCAAGCAGAAGTCCCCGAACCAGTTCGGGATCATATTCGGTCTGATAGACTGTGATGATCAGGATCGGATTTACGACCAGAAGCAGCAGATTTGAAACGGTTTTATTTCCGTTCTGATCTACCAGTCTGATCCTGTAACATACAAATGCGAGCACCATAATGAAGAACATCTTCAAAAGCTGCTCAAAAATAAGAATAAACATAATTCAATACTCCGTTTTATTTGCTAAATAGTATCTGCATATTCGGGAAAAGATATTACCGATGGATTCCTGACTGAAGTTCATCAGCCCATGACTGGAGACTGTAGGTGTGTCCGTTGAACAGTTTCAGTATCACTCCGGTCGGATTATCTTCGTTTGCAAATGCGTTTGCCTCGTCCGTATCCACGTGCATGGCCAGAGAGTAAGACGGACTCACCCTTACAACAACATCAGAAAAGATCAGGGAGCGCTCGTAACTTGTCGTGATGACAAACACGATATCATTGTCTTTCACATGAGCACGGATCGCGTCGACCGGAGTCATATGGATATGACGCTTTGCTACAATAACTCCTTTTTCCAGTTCGATTTTTCCTTTCGGCCCGATCAGGGTGCATCCGGGCGTGCCTTCCAGATCGCCGGACTGCCGGATCACGCTCTTGATGCCAAGGCGCCTTGCGTCTGTCACGGAAATCTCCACCTGAGTTTCTTTACGGCAGGGCCCCAGTATGACGACCTTTTCAAATCTGCCTTTCGGGCCGACGACGGTCAGCCTTTCTTTGCAGGCGTACTGTCCGGGCTGGCTCAGTTCTTTTGCAAAGGTAGGTTTTGCTCCGGCCCCGAACAGGGTCTCAAAATCTTCCTGCGTGATATGGATGTGTCTTGCAGAAGTCTCGATCGGTATTGTTAAGCTCATGGATTTCTCACTCCTTTACCCTATTAGATTTTAGCAGAATAAAGTGCTGTTTTCAATAATGAGTTGTCAGAGTGGAAATGCTGTATTTGTCTGAAAACACCACATAAAATGTTAAAAAGCTGTCAAATATAAGTAAAAATAATATAAAGATCTTGTAAAATATCGTTGACACAAAGGAATCCGGCATGTTAGTTTTAATTTAGCGCGCAATTTCGCGTGCCGGAAACGACAGACAACTACATACAGACAAATAATAGCGCAATTTAAATCAAACAATATCAGGCGCTATCGTTCGCAAAGGAGAAAAAGGAATGGGAATAACAGATGTACTTTCTTTGTTCGGCGGCCTTGCACTTTTCCTGTATGGAATGCAGATGATGAGCAACGGTCTGGAAGCGGCTGCCGGAAACAAGATGAAATCAATCCTTGAGAAACTGACTTCAAACCGGATCAAGGGAGTTCTGGTAGGAGCCGGGATCACGGCTGTGATCCAGTCCTCTTCGGCGACAACGGTTATGGTCGTCGGATTTGTAAATTCCGGTCTTATGACACTGCAGCAGGCCGTGTGGATCATCATGGGAGCCAATATCGGTACTACGATCACCGGACAGCTTATTGCTCTGGATATCGGAGCCATTGCGCCGCTGTTCGCAATCCTCGGTGTCGGGGCGATTATGTTCTCGAAGAATGAAAAGGTGCATCATATCAGCAGTATCATTGCCGGGCTTGGTATCCTCTTTATGGGTATGGATATGATGGGAGCCGCCATGGAACCGCTTCAGGAATCAGAGGCATTTATCAACCTGATGACCCAGTTCAGCAATCCGCTGCTCGGTATTCTGGTGGGAGCAGTATTTACTGCGATCATTCAGTCATCTTCTGCATCTGTAGGTATTCTGCAGGCTCTGGCGGCAACAGGAATGATTCCGCTCTCGAGCGCGGTTTATGTGCTTTTCGGACAGAATATCGGAACCTGTATCACGGCAGTTCTTGCATCCATCGGAACAAAGGTGAATGCGAGACGTACAACGATCATCCACCTGATGTTCAATATTATCGGTACGGCGCTCTTCACAGTTATATGTATGGTGACACCGTATGTATCCCTGATTGAGTCGATCACACCCGGAGATCCGGTGGCTCAGATCGCAAATGCGCATACGATCTTCAATATTGTTACAACACTGATTCTTCTCCCGTTCGGCACATATATGGCCCAGGCGGCGGAAAAGATCCTTCCGGACAGCAAAAAAGAAGACGACGAAGAGCTCAGGCTCAAATATATCCGTCCGTTTGACTCTTCCTATGCCGTAGGAAACAGCGCAATCGCGGTTACCCAGGTGAAAGAGGAAGTAGACCGGATGCTGGATATGGTAGCCAGGAATATCGGTGACGCCTTTGATACATTGATCAAATATGATGACAAATCGCGGAAGAAAGTCGAGGAGAGGGAAGAGTACATTGACTATCTGAATAAAGGAATTTCAGAGTACATTGTTTCCCTTATGGCAGGAGAGATGAACGCAAATGATTCCCGCAAGATCAACGGCTATTATGCGATCATCAGCAATCTGGAGAGAATCGGAGACCATGCGACAAATATCGCAGAGTATGCCGATGATATGAAAAAATGGGATCTGCAGTTCTCGGATAATGTACTTGACGAGCTGGAGGAGATGAAAAAACAGTGTATCACTTCTCTGGAAAATATAAAAAATGTGGATCCGGCAGATGCAGGGAAAGTACTGGGCCAGGCGGAAGCTCTGGAGCAGAAGACGGATGATATGCGTGATAAATACTTCAAGAAACAGATGCAGAGGCTTAAGAAAGGCAAATGCAAGCCTCAGAGCGGCATCGTATTCTCTGAAGTGCTCACAGACTTTGAGAGAATGGGAGACCACGCGCTCAATATTGCCCAGCAGTATAAAGAGATGGGCTGATAAGACGTGAATAAATTCCTCCGTTTTACAGATACTACAATTACTGACAGTAATAAGTATTTTATGTAGATATCTGTAAGACGGAGGAATTTTTATATGAAAGCAACAGGGATAGTAAGGAGGATCGACGATCTGGGGCGTGTCGTCATCCCGAAAGAGATCAGAAGGACGCTCCGCATACGGGAAGGCGACCCTCTGGAGATCTTTACGGATCGGGAAGGGGAGATCATACTGAAAAAATATTCTCCGATCGGGGAACTGGGGACACTGGCAAAGCTCTACGCGGAGAGCCTTTCGCAGACGCTCGGATGTACGGTATGCATTACGGATACTGACCAGGTGGTGGCGGCATCCGGAAATGGGAAAAAAGAACTCCAGGACCAGTTTATCGGAAGGGAACTGGACCGTCTGCTTAAAGAACGGGGACAGGTTCTTGCAGAGAGCGGGGACTCGTCATATATTAAGGTTATCCCGGATATGAGAGACTTCAGAGATGAGGCAATCTGCCCCATTATCAGTGAGGGAGATGTGATCGGCTCAGTAGTGCTTCTGGGAAAGGATCAGAAAAGGCGGTTTGGGGAAGTTGAACAGCGAGTTGCCTCCAGCGCGGCAGATTTTCTCGGACGGCAAATGTCATAGTTTTTTTGTCATAATTTTTTCTTCGCCGGCATACTATTTTATCAGTAGGACAAAGGCTGACAGGCAGTATGGTATCGGGAGGAAATAGATGGAGAAAAAGACAGGAAAAAGACGGGAAACTGAGAGAAAAGCAGACGGCAGAATATCGGTTGATATGCTGAAAGCGCTTTTGTGCGCATATATTATGACAGGAATTCTGCTTCTTATATTGACGCTCCTGCTCTATAAAGCCGGATTGAGTGAGGAGAATATTAATGCAGGTATTATTCTGACCTATGTTATCTCAACATTTTCCGGGGGATTCGTGATTGGAAAACTGATCGGGGTAAAAAAGTTCCTATGGGGACTTCTCCTGGGAGTACTGTATTTTGTACTTCTGATGCTGATTTCATTGGGGATTTATCATTCCCTGCAGTCGGATGTGGTGAATCTGGTAACAACGTTCCTGCTCTGTGCGGGCGGAGGTATGCTGGGCGGCATGATATCATAAAAAAATACTTTAAAAACGTGTATTCATGTGATATAATGTTATGAGCAGAACACGCGGACAGCGTATAAGAGTAGGAGGACATAACATGAAACACATTAAGACATTAAATACACAGACATTAAATAATACAGTAAAAAAAGGCGGATGCGGAGAGTGCCAGACATCATGTCAGTCAGCATGCAAGACATCCTGTACTGTAGGAAACCAGACCTGCGAGAACAGAAAGTAATTACATCGCAGCAACAAAAGAACAATGGGGGAAGGCAGCGGTTTAACAGACCGCTGCCTTATGTGTGTTTTAGAAAAATGAAAGAGAGGTACTCTTGTGATACATCAGTATCAGAATAACGGATATAATATTGTTCTCGATGTAAACAGCGGGGCAGTCCATGTAGTGGATCAGGAGGCGTATGATGTGATCGGCGCGCTTGAGAAGCAGAATGAGTTTCATACACCCGAAACATTGAGAGCCCCGGAAACTTTAGCATATCTGAAAGCAGAACTGGGAGACCGATATGGCGAAGAAGATATTGAGGATATCCTTGAAGCGGTCACTGCGCTGACAGAGGAGGGACGTCTGTTTACCCGGGATGTATATGAAGATTTTATCGATGAAGTAAAGCAGAGGAAGACAGTGGTGAAAGCGCTCTGCCTTCACATTGCCCATGATTGCAATCTTGCCTGTAAATATTGCTTTGCAGAAGAGGGAGAATACCACGGAAGACGTGCACTCATGTCATATGAAGTCGGGAAGAAGGCGCTGGATTTCCTGATCGCCAATTCCGGAAAGAGGAGAAATCTGGAAGTGGATTTCTTCGGCGGGGAACCGCTGATGAACTGGCAGGT